>Ga0210059_1008616_pt1 | contig 16050 bp, 9 predicted proteins | sample Ectturendosymbi2_FD_188042 | JGI IMG/M metagenome (GOLD analysis project Ga0210059, IMG submission 188042) | Ecteinascidia turbinata endosymbiont from Florida, USA - Sample 2 (SPAdes) (version 2) | ecosystem: Host-associated > Tunicates > Ascidians > Unclassified | place: Key West, Florida...
CAAATTGAGCAGATGAATTATGAAAACTCGCCACAGCAAATATAGCTTTGCACTCAGTATTCACTCAGATGTCAGAACTAAACCTTAACGATAAAAACTTATTACCACAAGCCTGCACAGATGTATTCTAAAAAGCCACGTAATTTTATACTGTATGAAAAGAATCCTGCATAAGTGTAGCTTGACAGTCAGGCACACTCGTCACACTCGCTCTGATAATTGATTTTTCAAACTTGTGGAAGCATTGCTATAAACTCACTCATGCTTCTTTTCACAAAGTATAAATGTACGTGGCTTACCGCTATCAGCATGTCACTGTCTCGCTGCATAAACTGCCAGGATGTGTGCGTTCAACAGTCTCATGCAACAAAACGCCTGCTAACATAAAATAAAGTGAACCTTTGCAAATTTGTTGCCATGCTATTGTTACGCAATGAAGACCAACAGTAGAACAATCCGATCGCGACTTTCGCAACCCGCTTCTGCAGGCAAAGGAGGGGACATGTGTGAACAGCAAGCTCATCACTGCATGAGACTCTACCATAACTGTGAACCTTACTCTCGTAGTGATTGAGTAATGTGCAGTACAAAAATATTTTCGCGATGATTTTCAATGAAATCACGTGCCATGTCAACACCTCTTTAGGGCTGGTAGGGGGGACGCATCCCCTGCATCCCCCCTCTGTGTCCGCGCCTGCTTGTTGCCTAAAGTGCGTTGGAATTCAAGCGCAAAGTCAAGGGATTTGAAAACAAGAAGCTTTTTTATGCAATTTTTCCTTCGATTGCTTTTCAAATGTTTGCATTTTTCAAGATATTTGTGAAAGTTCGCAAGATGTGCACGCAAACAGCAAGCTTGTCATATTTCCTACTGATGTTTTCTACTAAAACTCGTTGGAATTGATGTGCAACAAGCAGAAGTTACAAAAACCAAAATTACATATATTCAAACACATTTTTGCATATGTGGATCTTTGCAAATCTTTCTACTTTTCATGATATTTGCAAATGTTTTGTGAGGCATGAGTGCAGACAGAATGATTTTTACTGATTGCTATCCACTGAAACTAATTGGAATGTCAAACAGCACCAGTGTAGACGAGGAAGCTTCGGTTACGAAAGTCGTCGCTGGTGCGAAATCTGGGTCGTCAAGGACGTCAGGCTTTGTTCATCTTGAGGAACAATTGGGACTGCACAAGTGAAGTTGTTATAGAACAACACACAGCGACTATCCAGAAAAAAGTGCTGTGGCCCAACTTATTTCTCCATTCGTCACCAATAATTGCAAGCACAGTACATTCATACATTTTCGGCATTGGAATTTTGCTATTTTTGTTGATGTAAGTGATATTGTACTTTCAAAAAATTGGTCCTGTTCACCCCTGTCAGTTATGCCTGCATCATCACAACTGCATGGGACAGTTTGAAATCTTTCATCAATATTGCCAAACAACTATCAGTATGCAGGCTGTGGATTCTCTCAAGGCTAAAACAAAGAACATGCTTTGCGTTTTATGCCTGAGTTCTGCAGAGTGTGTTATATCAACCTGCGTTCTGCAGGTTGATATAACTGCGTTCTGCAGAGTATGTGTGTTCATACTATGGACTTCGTGTCTGCTCATAAACAAATAAATTAAATTAAATATGCCTGCAACTTCAAACGCTTTGTAATCGAAATGCAAATTACAAAACGCAGGTTCCGAATATAAAATGTTGCTGGTTGCGCTGAACAAAATTTGTAATGCATGTTGATTATCCACTCCAGTATACAAATATAAAAATTTCGCGGTTTTCAGTCATATCGAATGCAAGGCTGTGATATACATTTATGTTTTTGTCCTGGTGCGGGTTACTAGGATTGAAAATGGAGCGATCTATTTGTTTGAGACTCGTACTTGATATATTTACTCTTGCTACTCAGTAAAAATTTTTGTATCACTGTTTTAGCATGCCTATGAAGATTGCAAATACGAAAACGATGCGGTTTGTATTCAAATTGCATTAGAACGCGAAATAATACTATTCACCTAAGTTTTGCAGTACTGATGCACCAAAGTGTCGTTGAAAAGGCAGCTGCGCACTGCTTATTTCAAGTTGAAACTCATATTGGACCGTTTGTCGCTGGTCCTTCAAAAATATTTTTCATAATAGCGTTAGTAGACTTCCAACACACTGCATGACACTTTTGTTTTTGCTGCAACATTTCCGAAAGTTTTTCCCGAGTTGTCAGTATTCATAAAACAATGCATTTCAATTTATTTGTCAAACTCCAGAGAGAGAGAGGCCTGCAGAGGCGAAAAGAGAGCGGAAGACAAAGCAAAAATTTAAAGCGACGGGCATTGGCAAAGATGTATAAGTAGTATATTTAAAATACAGATGCAACTGCAGGTGTAAACTTGATTTACATATCGAGGTATATTACAATTAATTTTAATTTTGCAATTAACGCTGCGTAAGTTTTTCTGTGACCGTGTTCACTGTTCACTGCTTCGTATAAAGGCATGGATTTTCATCCACACAGACAAGTCCGTGACCTGTTTCCTGCAAAAGAATGTCACCGCAGGGAAAAGAGCGACCTACATATGTGCTAACAATAACGTGCATTTTGACCACAGTTGAATCTCGAGGAAATCATGTTTAGAGAAAATTGCTTAGCAGCGTTTGCAAACAGGTCGTAGCGCGGTTGACTGATTGCGAAACGAGTGACATGGCCTACTTTGGTGATACCGACACCCGCTGGTTTGTTTGCGAAAACGATTTCTTATCGAAGTTTCCTATCGAATTTTCTTATAGAAGTTACCTTACTCCATTTTGGCGCATCATCAAAGCCACTTTAGATGCCTCTTTCGCCTTTTAAGCGTTTGCCTTGCTCAGCCTGTTTCTAAGCAAAACCAACAGCACCACATTTTTAAAATACCTCCTAGGCAACCTTTTGGATTCGCCTTTTAAAACCTTTCAAAATTTCAAAGTTTCTTTTGGTAACGTTTTCACACATGACATCCTTTGGCTGTGCGCTTGCACCGTTGTACCGCGAGGTCAAACGTCTTTGGCCATGACCAGCAGGTTGAGAAACACTGTCCTAATCAAACTACGCTTATGCGGGCTTTTTTTCACAAAGCATACATAAAACTATGTTGCTTATTAGAATTCGTCCGTGCAGACTTGTGGCAATACATCGTTACGGCTTAGTTTTCATTTTGCTGAGTTCCCGGACATCTGCCGCTCTTGTTTTTAAGTGATTCTGACAAGTTTGGCTAAACGAAATAAAGTCTATTTTGTGGTTTCGTTAAAAAACAGGCAATACTTCCTTGAAAAAGGTGCTCTGCTCTGAAAATCTGCAGATAGCCTTTGGTGTAAGCCAGGGGTATCCAACACGTGGCCCGCGGACCGCATGTGGCTCGGGAGAGCGTTTTTCTGCGGCCCACGATGCTTTTTGGGAATTTTCAAGTAATTAACATTTACTTTGCCAAGTGCTTTGAAAAAAGATGCCGCGAAATAATTGAATCAAAGCTGAATGATACCCAGTGCGGTCTTCGTCACGGCCGTAGCACTACAAACCACATTTCACTCTCCAGAAAAATATTCAGAAATCTTGGGAGTATGCTGAAGACATCTTCACATGCTTTGTCGACCTCGAGAAAGCATACAATCGGGTTCCTTGTGAAAAGCTTTGTGGAGTGTTGCGTGTGTACGGTGCTGACGGCCGCCTATCATTGCACGGCCGTCGCGTCACTGTATTCCTGCTCAGAAGTTTGTCTCCGTGTCGGGAGAGTTAAATCACGACCGTTCACCGTTAGTGTCGGACTCCGACAAGGGTGTGCGCGGTCACCGCTCATTTCCATAGTCTACATCAGTGGTTCTCAACCTTTTCGCTGAAGGGAGCCAAATCCAGACTTTCGATTTTTTTGGAGAGCCTCACTAAAATTTTTTACACAATTCAATTGACACGTTTTGTTTTATAGAAGAACGAAGCCTGTTACACGAAATATTAGACGTTTTATTGAAAGAGTGCTGAGGGCCGTACAAAGGGTGCCTGGGAGCCAAATGCGGCCTCAGAATCGGGGTTGAGAACCACTGGTGCACATGAATTGGATAGACAATCACAGCCGAGTTGACGAGGGTGTCACAGTCGGGAGCTGGAGGATAAACCGTTTACCTTTTCAGACGATTTGTTACTGCTAGCATCTTCTCAACAATCTTCAGCATGCACACGATCGGTTCTCTGATGCGTGCCACCGAGCCGGAATGAAAATTAGCACTAAAAATACCGAGGTACTATGTCTCTTTGCAAAGCCAAGGCAGTGTATGCGGCAAGTGACCGCCAATACACTGCAGCAGGTGTAGAAGTTCAAGTACCTAGGGCCGGTATTTACAAGCGACGGAAGGCGGAACGAGGAGATTGATACACGGGTTGGTAAAGCTAACGCAATTCTGCGTGAGTTTTATCGCTCTGTAGTCACAAAACGGGAGCGTTCAAACACCACAAAGCTGTCAGTTTTCAAATCGGTCTTTGTTCCGATCCTTACCTATGGTCATGAATCCTGGGTAATGACCGAAATAATACTAACTCAGGTGCAAGCGCCAAAGATGGGATTTTTGCGAAGAGTCCACGGTGTGGCAAAGGGGCGTACCGAGGTTAGGTTGCGCCCAGGGTAAGAAACAAGTTTGACGCCCCCATATTTAAAACTAATATCTTTTGGGAGTAAATGTCCTGCACTGAAGAAAAAACTTGCGACATTCCTGGGACTTTTCGGCTCCCCCCAGTGGTTCGGCGCCTGGGCATTGTGCTCACCTCGTTACGCCCCTGGTGTGACACTTCTCGACAAATTGCGCAGCTGTGAAATTCGAAGAGCCCTGAACGTCGAACCACTTTTCCGAATTGAGAGAACACAACTACAGTAGTTCGGCCACGTATCCAGAATGCCCCACGAAAGACTTGTGAGGCAAGTCCTGCTGGCTAAACCCACGGGAAAACGACCCAGATGTCGCCCAAGGACCAGTTGGATTGACTATATCTTCGACCTTGCTCGGTCCCGTCTTGGTGTGGAGCCAGCAGAACTATCTGAAATTGCTGTTGATCGTGAGGTATTCCCAGTCCTTCTAGGGCTGTTGCCGCCGCGACCCTTCCAAGAGGAAACGCACGCATGAAAACGAATGAAATGAATGATATTTACGTTAGTTTATTCACCGGTGTTTGAAAGTGCTCAGCTAGCGAGTGAACAAGTTCCATAAACAACTAGATTTGATTAATTCAAACGTAGAGACCGCTAGAAATGATTTGTCTATAATTCATGATACCTTTCGTAGGAAATAAGATGTAAAATTTAAGTTCAAGTACCGTTATTGTTGCCTCAGCGTCATAATGAGGCCCGCGGGTTTCCTTGTAAGTCCTCATGTGGCCCATGGAACAATTTGAGTTTGAGACCCCTGGTGTAAGCTGTAGTAATATGCCTAGCAATTGCTGCGCCAGCCAAGAGCTGTTTTTATCTGTTGCTGTAACACTGGGCATTTTGTGTGATGAAAGCGTAAACCGTTTTCAAAACGTCCATATGCATCGTCAGTAATCTGAAAAGATTAGCAAAATGTTCACGTTGCCAGCCACCAGACAAAATTTTGCGTAAATAAATGCAGCAACGACCTTCCCCACAAGCGACGTTTTGCGGTTCAGCGAAACCAGCTGGTATTTTTGACCAACACTGAAAGATGAAAGTGGTTGGGGTTCAATTTTGTGCAGAGTTATCAAGGTCGTTGCTGCCAATGCGAATTTTTGCCAGAAGACCTTTTATATCAGAGCTGGCTAAATGTAAGCTATATCAAATGAGATCATATCCTCTTCACGGAAAACGAAGGAACTTGCGTCGCCGCAATGGTTGTTGCGCCAGAGGGCGCATGTCATTTTGGCGGGAGATTTGAAACGAGCGCTTTGGCACTGCTTTTTTTCTGCGCTGTGGGCACAAGCACCGATGCTATCAAGCAAGTTCCATTCAGTAACGTTCTGTCCAGGGTAAGGAACGTTTGAAAAATAATCGCGTCTTCAGTATGTGTTCTCAAAAATAAAATACTCTCTTAGTCGGTAAACTTTAGGTATCGTTTTAGGAAGGCAACTTGGGCTACTGCAGTGCAAGTAATGGCACTGAAGAGTAATTTTTCTAAATAAAAAACATGCTACTAAAGTCCGCAGCAACACATTTGCAAAATTTAATGTCTGCTTAACGGACATTGACGTTTTAGTTTTTTAAGTAGTTCTGCAATGAAACTATGGAGCATTGTCAGTTGAATGGGTTTTGTAAAGATTACACTCTAATAGATCAGCTTCATTTCGAGCGTAATGACTATGAATAGTTCGTTTGCATAGCATGCACTTGAATTTTGCGACTGTGTTGCTGCCGAGGTGTGACCTGGCAACAATCCAGCCATTGTAAGCTTAAGAGTAGTGGATAACCAGACCTTTGGTCAGATTATCACTTAACATCCCACTGCGCCATGCTACTTCTGCATAATGTCTTTTTAGTAGCTGCAACCAAAAATCATGCTTTCTTTTATTTTGCGGAAAGGGTTTTAATTATCCATGCTGCTGTGCTGCAGACGCCTTAACCACGCTCATGCGATGTAGTTATCGTTGACAATGCCCTGAGGTGTAAAACTGTTTTAACTTGTCAGAAAGTTTGGAGAGTAAATATTTAAATAACAAATTTTTCCTTTACCATTTATCACAGCTTGGGTCTCAAACGTTCATGATTTGTAGCCCCTTCCGAAGACTCTGAATACTTATGGCCTTGCTCATCAATAAAAATACCTATATTTGTTTTAGGTTTTGCAATATCACGGAGGAGCTATTTAATAAAGGCCTCTGCTCGTGGCCCCAAAGAACCGCACCGTGGACCTCAAGGGGGCCGAGGTCCCCGATTTAGCAACCCTGATTTATCCTATGGGTCAAGTTGGTATGTTGCAAAATTGAATTGACAATTTCTCTTCTTTTTAACAGGTTTCGCCATGATAAGCATCAGCGAACGGAATGAAAACTGCTACCAAGCCGGATCAAACAGTACCTGCCAGTTCATCACACAAACCAAGGCATACCTGCTAATTTTTTTCCAAACGTGACATGTTATCCTTCACAAAATCAGTGGCTCTCTCATTAATTTACGCAAACATACAAAAAATGTCCAATATTTCCTCAATATGTATTTCCTTTTACATTTCTCATAAATATATAGGGGGTCTTATTTATCCCAACTTTTCCTTGACTGCAATTAAAACTGTGTACTTTTTTCTATAATATTGAATTTTCCAAATGTTTTTTTCCATAATATCAAATTTTCAAAGTTTTTAAAAATTCTTTTCCCTCAACCACCCTTTCACAAAGAAAGTACGTGGCCAACTTAACTGCCATCCAGTCTTCCTGTAGTAGGGTGTATCATTGTATCCACCTGTATTGGTGGTTACATACACCCTTTTAGTTTTCAGTGTATTGATCCATTCTTGAGTTTACGAGATCTTTGCAAAAACTTAACATCACAGTCACTTTCTTCGTCAGAACCAGAAATAATTTTTCCGATAAAAAAGTGATGAGAGGTATCTGCCTCACTTCGAGTGATCTGAGGCTTAATGTCTTATTTCGCAATCTTCCCCAGCAAGTTTGTTATTCTCCCATGTAGGAGGAATTTTCTTGTGCAGATAAACAGCAAACTGATATGCCACTTGTCGTGCTTGGATTTTACCAAGTGTACACAACAAAATTGCGCAGGACAAAAGGTATTCACACAGTTGCTTCTCTTCGCTGTCAGTAAAAATCTGAAAAAAGATACAAACGCAGTTGGTGTTTCACTTTGCAAAAAATAATTTAGAACACAATGAATAATGTGTATGATCGAAAACCAGTGGTCTGGAGAAATAAACCATTAATGTAAAACAAGGGCACAAACAGTGACATATCTGATTTGTTGTGCAAGACTTCTTTGCAACATCGAATGTATTGCCATCTCCAGCTTGTTTAACATATCGACATAAGGTGGACTTGACCAACCCATGCTTCTTACACGTTTTTCTAATGGAAAAATTGTGTGCCACAACATCTTTCATGGCGGCATTGACAGCATTCTGAGAACTAAACCACAGGCAGTTTTCTTTGCTTGAAAGTTAGTATTATCTTTACGAGTCTGCAAAAATATTGGAGACATAGTCTTATCTTGCTATAACAATTTGAAACAACTTCCTAGCAGATTTTTTGTGGTAACCACGAATGTTTCTTAACACAAATTCATAACTGCAGGACCGCCAGGCATGAATATTTGGCCTTACCTTCAACTGTTTGAAGTGTCTTGGGTAATGAAAAAAAGCTTTGATAGTTGACTGATCCTGGCCATGAATCTTACAAGACTGCCTGTATCTCATGTCAAGGTTAAGGCATGGACGAATAAGCATTCTGCAAATGTTAGCTGAAAACCCAACCTCAATAACATGCGTTATCGTATTCTTGCGTTTAACTAAACTGTCTAAAGTACAGTTTGTTCTCATCTAAAAATATTTATTTTAGGGTGCACAAAATAAAGCTCGCACTTTTTCTCATTGCTGGTGCTGCAATTTTTCTCCTCTCACAGCAACAACAAACGTGCCGGTCACGATGATTGTCGTAGCCTCAAAACAGAAACCTTATCGTCACAACGTTTCGGGAATTGTCAATGTCTCATGGGTCTCTTTGTCTCATAGGTCCCACACTTCACGTCTATAAAATCCCCTATTCCAGATTACTTTGAAAAACAGAAAACAACTGACACCTTGCCGTACAGTACCCGAGAGGCTCACTTTGCTAACTACACCAATAAGCTCAAGCTAGAAATTGGCGCTACCCATACATCAAGATACATGTCTATTTCTGGTCAACGGTAGTTGCAATCTTTGCTATGCATTGAGCTGTAAGTGAATCAGAATGGCTCAAGAATGCTATACTACAAAACAATTGAAGGCAAAGAACATACAACTTGAACACACGCGGTATCACAAACTGTCAACATTTCGCTCCACTGAATGTCTGTAGCCTTGGCTGCAGTGCAGGCTAGCTAATCTTGTCTTTACCCGTATTTTACCCATAAAAAGCAACAAGAAGGACACTCAGTCTGAACGAAAGTTTGTAACTGTCCTCCCGTAATCTGAAACGGCTTGAGACGTTCTGTGTGACAAATTATACGTAACAATAATTTATTCTCATTGGCATAAAAAGAGAATCCTGGTTGTAATTCATCTCAACACTGCGCTGCACCGTATTTGACTTATTTTCTGAGGCCGTACATTCGTTCTTCTGCAGAATGTTTTGTTAACGGCATAGTAAAAAATGTGAATCGAACAAAAGCAGCAGAACAAATAGATAGCAGCGTACTGGAAACTCTAAGCGGAACGCCGTATCGGCAATAATTCTTTCACCGGAACGGCGTTCCGGACCGTTCCGGCTTACTTTCGCCTCTGCTCACTTGTGTACATAAGCATGTTCTTTCCATCTGTAGTTTTTTCTCATCATGTTCTGTGTTCGTTCGTTTGTTTTCTAACTGTGCTTATTCGTTCGTGTACTCCACAATGGAGGTGAGCATGGAATCTATCGGTAAATTTTTAATAGGAACCGAGTTCACGTAAAATTATGCATTCCCAGTCCTCGTGCAAATAAAATAAGGATTTATTTTTTCGACATATTTTTGTGAATAAAGATGTATTTTGTGCTTATTTTGTTTTTAGCTCTTATTCTCTAACACTTGTCAATAAGTTTCAAACGGGGTTGGTTCCCGAGATTGTCTTCATAGTCTTTCATCAATGCTATATGACCATTTTTGTTTACACTGATCAGTTCTTTTGCCATTGTGTTTTCATTTTAATTTGCACTAACAGTTGGTTAGTTATTTTTGCATGGTTGTATTTTGCATTTTTTCTGCTTTTGGCTGAGTCATATGACACAATAAAAAAATCAATCAATATATTTTATATGTCTCAATCATGCAATACATCGATTTGCAAAGTGAAAAGTCAGACTACACACAGAAAGACTATCAGGACTGTCCGGTCATGCAGGGCCAAATTGGTTCAAAAATGATAAACTGGCCAAAAATTTTCAAAACTATAAGCTCAAAGCAGCCGGGTTTTGAAAGTACCACGCAATGTCTTTTTCTACCAACACCATTAAAAAGGCCAGAAACATACCAAAACATGATGTACATGCCAAACAGGTTCGTAGCCACGGGGGTATTCGGGCCAATGCATCCCCAATTTGTTTGTGCCCACCCAAATGATTCAGGTTCGAAAAAATAGAAAATTCTGCAAATGCTCGTTTTTAATCTGTTTAATCGCTATGCCAACTCGCAACACCACCGCAGGCTGCATGAAAAGCTAACCTCATTGTTACAATATAGATTGCACTAAGGAACGTCCACACTGGTAACAATTTCGAATTGTAACGTCACAGTCATTGAAGACCGTTTTTTAAAACGTTTCCGCAGTCACTCTGTTAGCGTGAACAACGGCATGGCACTAACAAGCTGGCTATTGTAATGTCATAATATAATGTCTTAACCAGTGTTCTCTCTAAGAAATTTTTAGCAAATGTTGTTTTTAGTGAGCATGAATATTTTAAAGCTGAGTTTCCAGAATTCTAAATGAATTATAAAGTTGGTGAAAATCATTGGAATTTAGAATAAATATAAAGTCTTGTGAAAATGCAATAATACGGCCTACACATTTACTTCAAATAGCTTCTCCTTTTTTCCTGCTTTTCCAACATTTTGGAATCTTGCAAGTGCATGAGAATGAGATTTCACTACGCAAATGATTTGGTGGTATTGCGCATTTGCGCACCTCAGAGGGAACGTTGGTCTTAGCTTTGCTTGTAGTCAAACAGAACTTCTTGTAATATCCAAACCAATCCCAGTAGGATAATGTGCACGAATTAGAAGTTGATCAAAAAAGGTTAGGGAATTCTGTGTCTTATTGCTTGCAGCAATAAGCAAGCGGCAATTCATTTCCGCAAGCGAAGTGATGAACTTGATTTTAAATCTTCTCGTTCCAGCAGATAAAATCTTGCAAAGGCAATCTAGCAGTTTGGTTGCAGATTACAGTGTAAGCAAATCTACCATCACAGATATTGGAAAATTAAAAAACCATGCAGAGTTTGAAAAAATACTGCAAAAGCTTCCAGTACAGTTATCCAACCGTCTAAACAAGCTCAAAAAGTCAGTTTCATCTCGATTCAGAGAGGACTTCATAACAGAACACATCGGAATTCACAATGAAAGTGAGAGTTTAAATTTGAAGGCATCTTACTTACTTTGAAATCACTGATACTATTCAGAGTGAATCAACCTACCGGTTTTCGGAGTTTAATATGTCTCTCATCAAATATTTGCGTGCTCTTTTACCAGCATCGAATAGCTTTCTCGACAAGGAAGAATTACAACCACTTCGCTCTGTAGTTAATTCAACTACCAAGAGTACTGTAATAGTGAAGATCTTTTCGACGCTGAAACTTTACTGTAAAAAGCATTGTCTCATCAAAGCTTCCTGATGTGCTTTTGAATGCAAACACCCGTATGAATTTGGACCAGTTTTTGAAATAGTTTTGGAAGTATAAAGCAGTTTTTCCCACCATATACAGTACTTGCTGCTGAACGCGGGCTTGACTATAAGAGTTTCGACAGCCACATGCGAAGCAAGTTTCTCCAGTGTGGTGAGGATTCTCACTCCTTATCGCAGGTGCATGACACACCACCGTAAATGTCAGCTGCTTTTGTTAGGTTTTGAAAAAATGAAACAGATGCTGCTGCAAACGAAGACATCATTTCTGAATTTTTGACCAAAACTCAAAGACTGCATGTTTAAAATATTCTCTTAAATTGACATTGGTAGTGCCTTGATGCATATTATTCATCTATTAGGCTATATGTAGCAAGTGACAGAACTGCAGCTGTTGTGACAGGTTATGCTCGAATTTCTTTTTGTTCGTTGTACCGTTTTAAGAACTGCGTGGGCAGGAGCTACTGATACGTCCACGTCGTCCGCCTGGGTAGCTCATCTGAGCTAGCGAAATCAGTAGCAACATGCATAGCAATGGATACCAATGGTCAAACACCAGGGATTCCTACTTCGAATGATTCATCTGCGGCAAGCCGTACCCAAAATCACAGTCCGTCCTTGTCAGGACGAGAAGCAATTGCTTCTGGCGATGAACCGTTGGTCATTCTACAAATTAATGTTGAAGGATGGACAGCTGCAAAGCGAGAGTTGATTCAGAAAATGACTCGTGAAATGAAAGTCACTGTTGTACTAATTCAAGAAACGCACCAGACTATGACTGACCAACTCAAGTTATACGGGTTTACCCTGGCTGGTCACATCCCAAAGGAACATCACGGTATCGCCACCTTTGTACGATCCTCCATCTCGTTCTCACTTGGTTATTCTAATACAGGGTAGCCTACCCAATGGATAACTATCACTATCAATGGAATCTGTATCTCAAATGTCTATCACCCTCCACCTGCCGTTCTCAATGTATCCCTGCTGCCTGGTGCTTCTGATCAGTGCACAATCTCCGGGGATTTCAATTGTCGGCATGAAAATTGGGGTTACCCAGACTCCAATCAAAACGGCAACCTTTTGGCTGACTGGTCTTGCACCAATAACCTTCATACACTTTACGATCCGAACCAACCGGCCTCATTCCAATCAGCAAGATGGAACTCCGGAACAAACCCAGATGTAAGTTTCTCAACACATATACGAGGAACTATACCTACAAGGGAAGTCCTCGGACAATTTCCTCACTCTCAGCACCGCCCTTCGTTGATCCGTACAATGCTACTGATTTCTTTCACTAGAAGCGCTCCAATACCCAGATGGAACTTTAGAAAAGCAGATTGGGAAAGATATAAAGACCTAATCAATAACCTTGCCGATAGTCTTCCTACACCAATAATGGATGATATCAATTTTGCCTACAAACAGTTCACACAGACCCTGAAAACTGTTGCCAAACAAACAATCCCTAGAGGTTTTTGGAAAAGTTATATCCCCAAATGGGGTGAAGAGTGCAGTTGACTACACAAAGAATACCTGAACGCAGACACCCCGGATACCATCCATTCCTTGGCATCAGCATTGAAAAATCTACCAGATAAAAAAGACATGTTCGCCATGTTCGCTGGATTGACACGGTCAGTAACATCGATTTCACTCACTCATCAAGAAAAGCTTGGAAGACTGTAAAACGCTTAACTGTCACTGTTTCCGCTAAGAATGCGTGTCCGATCTCACCAGACGACATTGGCAGACAAGTCGTTCGGAATGGTCTTACCGAATCTAAAGACAGAACGTTAGAGAAACAAATAATTAAAGAACTAAAGACACTACGATTGTGCAATACTGATAACCCTGACCTGCACAAGCAGTTTACCATTGAAGAGGTTAAGGATGGTCTCAATCAGCGTAATCTTGGGAAATCTCCTGGCCTCGACGGCATCCACAATGAATTATTGGTCAACCTTGGTGAAAGTGTTATAACCTGGCTAACACTGTTTATCAATACATGTTTCCACAACAATCGTATTCCAAAGATGTGGCGCAGAGCATCTGTTATAGCCCTACTAAAACCAGGGAAGCTAGATACTTCTCCGAAGAGCTATCGCCCCATCTCCTTCCTCTGTACCACATTCAAACTTACAGAACGCTTAATCCTAAACCGAATCAATCCTATAGTTGAAAAATTCTTACCTCACGAGCAGGCGGGGTTTCGCAGCGGGCGCTATACGGTGGACCAGGTTGATTGTCTTACGCAGAACATCGAGCAAGCGTTCGGTGACAAAAATGTCTGCGGAGCTATTTTTCTCGACCTTACGGCAGCTTACGATACTGTATGGGAGGGGTGTCAAATTCGTTTCAGATCAGGGGCCAATTCAGGCAAATTTAATCTCAAGCGGGCCGGACCAATGTAATCACTGTATAACACTCTGGTTATAAGTATTCACAACTTCCAACTGTTTTCATAACTTTAATGCAAAAAGTTCAAGCTTATCTGAAAATGATTATTAGCACAAAGTTTTCAATTTCCCCACGTAAATAAAAAAATGCCTTATTACTGAGAAGGCTGTCAAACTGACGGTGATGGTTCGGATGAAATTAACTGTCCGGACAACCACTTGCATGACGTGATCCAATTTTAAGGACTTGCAACACAATGCCTCCTGGTGCGAAATACAGTGAAATGTCCAAAATTCACGTCAGCCACATACAACCTGTACATTTTACCTAACTTTTGTCGCAACACCTGCTTTTTCGCGATCATTGATGGCGTGCTATCTGTAGCAATACCTACAGCACGGGACCAGTATATTCCCATCCTGTTCAGTCCTCCAACGAGAGAGTTGAAAATAACATTTGCTGTTGTGGTATCGATCATAGGCACCAACCCCAGGAACTCCTCAGTGACAGAAAAAGTCTCATCAACGCCACGAATAAATATGGCTTGTTGTGCAACGTCCGAAATGTCCGTGCTTTCATCGAGCGCAACCGAAAATATAACAAACGACTTGACTTTTTCTTCAGTTGGCTGTCTAAATTTGCAGAAATGTCCGAAACCCTCTCTGCAATAATGTTTCCCGCCAGGCTAATATTAGCAAAAACTTCAGCTTCTCAGAACACACGATTTCTACAGCCTTTAGGATGCAGGTCTTCACGATCTCACCCTCACAGTATGGCTTTGATGCTAACGCTATGTCATTAGCAACAAGGTAGCTAGCCTTCACATCTGCTTCACTTATATCTGGTCTACTGGTAAAAACGGATTGCTGTTTTTTCAAGCCTGCTATCAATTCCTTTACCTTTGTAGGGTTTTCCTTTTGGTGTAGGAACCCAATGTTGACGTATCGAGGTCATGCGCGGACACACGAAATCCCTTGACGCGAATGACAAGTTGATACAAACCAGATCTCACGTACGGAATGCAATAGCGAGTAGGGAACGGCAAGTCGTAATGCGAAAAGTTAAATCCACTATACCTTCTCTCTCCTCGGTTGCCCTTGCAAGCCATGGTATCTTTCGGCATGATGAGTCTCATAGTGGCGTCGAATGTTATATTTTTTCACCACTGAAACCTGCTGTGAGCACACCAAACATACAGGTATCCCATTCACCTCTGTAAAAAAATAGGAAAAGGAACAATTGTGTTGGAAAACTCTGCATTTTTGTCAACTTTTCTGTTTCGATAAAGACATTTTGGGAAACGAGGCTGCCACGGAATAGAGAATAAAGACTAAACTGAGCAATTTAGGGAAAAGCAAAAGCTCAAGTCCGAGCAAGGAATTGCCACAATACAATTTCATTGTCTCATGTTTTCACGAAAAACTACGAAGATGTCCTCCCCGTTTTCACTCCAGGTTGACATATTTGAAACAGGAAGTTGCTTGAGCCGGTGGTTTTATTACCATTTCTGTGCATTTTTTGACACTAGAAATCCGGCGATGTCCATTTCGAAATTTTTTATGATTCAATGCGCTATTTTCTGTAGTTACTGCTTTTTACCGATTCTCAAATTTGACCCTGTCGAACAGATTTCTGTGCAGTTTATTTTTCGGTCAATAATTGGAACGGAAGCTTTACTTAGCAAATTTTAGTTAAAGTTGTACCTAGAACTCCGAAGGTTTCGAAATCGACATCGCTGGAGCTCAAGGTACATTTTTTCCGGAGTTCTATTGTTAAACTTTATCAACAGTAGTTGTACTTTTGCATGTTCATACATACCTGTCTGAAAGTTCAAACCGGTGTGAACATGCAAAAGGAATCATGCAGAAAACGGGAAAATTTCACGTGAGAAAACAGTGGAAACAATAAAATATAAGCAATTGCGTTAAGGTTTCAAGTAATTGAAATCTCGTCACCAGTTATCGAAGTATGATTGGATAAACTTATCAAGTTTACTTATCAAATGAAGTTTTCACTTTACGAAATCATCCTGCGGGCCGGATTCAACCTCGCAACGGGCCGGTTTTTACCCGCGGGCCGTATGTTTGACACCCCTGCTGT
>Ga0210059_1008617_pt1 | contig 16050 bp, 8 predicted proteins | sample Ectturendosymbi2_FD_188042 | JGI IMG/M metagenome (GOLD analysis project Ga0210059, IMG submission 188042) | Ecteinascidia turbinata endosymbiont from Florida, USA - Sample 2 (SPAdes) (version 2) | ecosystem: Host-associated > Tunicates > Ascidians > Unclassified | place: Key West, Florida...
TTTGTGAGTGACATCATAAGTAGAGGACTTTCAGGCAACCTTGGCCCACATTGCCTGACCCTGGGCGTCAACCGTTGGGTGGTAGTATTTCGCTGAAGTTTTTACTGGAAACTAGGCTACAATCCGAGTCTTTTGATACTTTGGATGACCTGCTGGGGTTTTGGGTTCAAAAGTTATGATGTAAGTTAGTAAAAATATTTGACTAATTAGCTAATTAGATAATTAATTAATTTGTTTGTTTTAGATCATAACCTTAGAACCAGAAACGCTAGAAAGTCGATCAAAGGCTCAAAAGACTTGGACTCGAGTCTAGTTTCCAATGAAAACTTCAGTGAAACACTTTGGCCTAGTGGTTGGGCCCTAGGCCAGGTAACATGAGCCAAAATGACCACAAAACTACTTGACTGACGACGTCAGTCACAAAAAATCTGCAACCCCCAACCAAAAAATTTTTTCGAGTGTAATATACTAGACTGGCCGATCCGTTTGAGCCCTTGAACAGCTCTCTAGCGCAATCGGTGGAGGAGCTAGGGCGTTGGTAAGGCAACCGAAAACTGCTGTCTTCTAGGCCGAAATTTAAATACGAATATATCGTACGCCAGTTCTCAAAGTGTTAAATGGCTCCTGCGGGTCTTAAAGGGAGCTCAGGCAAAAATGCTGACGCCAGCAAAAAATAACATAAACATCCTATCATTGTATAAGCATTAAAAAAAACAGACATCCTAAATTGAAACGTTTTTTTTATTGCAAACTACATACTTTTACAAGCCTTTAGAGGGTTTGAACAGCTCTCTAGCACAATCTGACGTCGAGTTATTGCCTGCAGTGAAATGCCTCCAAGAGTGACTTTTGAGGGATCAAAATTTTGGTGAATTTTTGGTTTATGAGCCATAATTTTCACTCCTGATATGCTAGAAAGTCAATCAAAGGCTCTATAGACGTGAATTTTGACCTAGTTTTCAACTGAACTTTAAGTCCAAAAATGGCCCCTTGGGACTTTGCCCAGGGCCAGGCAAAGATGGCCAAAATAATGCAAAAACACCCCTACTTGTAACGTTCCCCCCAGAAAATCTCAAATCCCAAACAAAAAAATTTTTTGATTTTATTTTGACTACAAGACTTGCTGCATCCGTAGAGGGTTTGAACAGCTCTCTAGCTCAATCACCTGGCGAGTTATAGGATTGCAAATCTCTTCAAGAAAAGTGGCGCACACGGGACTGAAAGGGTTAATAAATTAAACATTATGTAAACAAAATATAAAAACTCAACTTGAAGAGTTTCACTGTATGAAATATCTGTATAAGTACAGCGTGATATGGCTTTGAAATACTGTATTTTTTAGTTTTAGATGTCACTTCTATTTGATGAATTTTTCAGCAGCCAAGGTTAACAAACATTTTTTGTTTGATAAAATGTAACATGTTGCTTCACAACATCAGTAAACAATAAAGACACTTAACAATATATGTAATTATATCAGGTCATGGTAGCAGAGGTAGAGGAACTTTCAGTTTTGATATGATGTTTATGTTAAAAAACACAGTAAATTAAACCCATAACAAATCTTACCTTTGCACTTCATAAGAACATGCTTGTCGATAAAGAAAACAAGCACACAAATGTGTGACAAAGTATATGTAGATAATGAGTTTCAGTGTTCGCACTTCAACAATGTGAACTCGTAAAGTATTTTCCCATCTTGCAAAAAACAATGGTACATTTCGAAGGCAGAATAAAACTCTGGGAAGTCTTAGCATAGATCGAGCATTGTAAGAAGTAATTATATTGCAGGAAAGAAACCTTCCAAAAATTTCAAATGGAAAGATGGCAAGAACATCATACCACAGTTTGTTCCACCGATTGTAATTCCTAAAAATGTCTCTGAAGTTTGTCAAATAACCTAAAATGCATAAAAAGTCAATTTGTTTCATTGCACATACCGTATGGAGCAATAGTTTCATCATCAACTTCAAATGTTAACAAGTTGAAATCAATAAAATGAACATTTTTGCTTTCTGATAAAATACTTGTTCAAATCTTAAAACATGTGTTGGTTGCTTAGCTCATGATCGAATGTGTCATATATTACCAGTATATTCAGTTTGAAAATAATAACAAAAAGTGACTTGCAATCGTTTAAATATACATATACACAACATGCACCTCCAAACCAAAACCAAAGCAGTGTTCCAATGTTTCAACATTCAACACAAATTTGCCCTTCTACTGTAAAAACTGCAGCTGCCACAGATGATTTAATATATATGACTGATTTACGTTGGTTATTGAATCTTCACAACACATTTGTAATACCAATTAAGGACTAGCACAAATGTGCAGTGGTGCAACAAGAAATAATCACAGGGGTTGGCTACAAACTATGAGATGCTAGTTTTGAATAGGTAGACTTGACAAATCTAGGCTAGTTTAAGATATGTTAAAGGGACGATGATCTTATTGAATGAATGGGACTGTTATGCAACAGTGGTGATAGATTTTCAATAGAAGCAGCAGCTAGGCTGGGAGATGAGAACATAAATCCAGTTAGCCTATGCAATGAGAACAAAACGAAATGTCTGCAAGAAATTCGCTAACTAAACACAATGTTGTCTCAAGTGTATTTACCATATGGATGAAGAAAAGGTCTCCTGTGGACAACTTTTACCTTCACCAAGTTAGGGTCATGACTGAGATTCTCAACTTTGGTCCAAGCATGCTTACTATATGTATGAAGAAAAGGTCAAAGTGCTAGGACCAATGTTGTGCTGACTTTGCATGTTTCTCACTGCCATTTCACCAATTCAAAGCCCACGATCATGCTGTTTGAAGTTATTGTCGATTGTAACTTGCAAACGGATTGCCCAACAAGATCAGTGAAGACATCCTCAGATTCAAAAGAAAAAAAATCGATTTGCGAATTTTTGATTTTCAGAATATTTTGGCAAGTTTCAGAAAATTTCAAAAATTTATTTTCACACTTCCCTGTTAGCTTTTACGAAACGTTTTTTTGGCTTGGATTATGTCACAAGACCGCAACTACTGTAACAAAAAATTCCAACCAAAGTCAACGCTGATTTTTGGGAAAAGTTTTTGCAAAAAACTGGGTCACAGACCCGCAGCATAAATAAGTTAATACCTTTGGCCGAGAAGTTGCATGCGTATGGTGACATGTGGTTGCCAAGCCGCATTCAAAAACATTGTCTCACATTCAACAAGAGTGTGGTGCAAGTGCAGTTGAATCGTCATAAAAAGACACCGTTGAAGCACAGAAGAACATGGCAGTAGAAGAAAATCATTATCATGCAGGTGCATGGCTATGTTACAGAAAGCTCATCACATTATAAAAAGCCATAAGAGGTATCCCACACAATGTTGAGCTGTACAAAGTGTATGCGCTCAGTGCTGGATTAACAGTAGTAGCAAATGTAGCAAAAGCTACGGGCCCCGTGTTTTGGGGGCGCTACAGTCCTTTGTTTCAAATGTTTTTGTTATATGCAAGGGTGGATATTATGATTTAGGTGCACCAGGCAAACCACAAAAAAGGGGCTGTAAATTTTGCACATGCAATACAGAAGCTTCATTCGCTGAAAGCAAGTTAAATATTTCTTTTTGTCTGGGAATGTGCTTCTGCATGTTAAGTCCATTTTTCATTGCAAATAGTTTGAAGTAATTTTGTTTCAAATTGCTCTTTGTTTACAGTTTAAACTTTTTGGGGATCCCTTTTGGGATGTTTCCACATATGTTTATCAAATTTTATCAACACTTTGAGAGCCGGCGTACGATATATTCGTACTTTGATTTCGGCCTAAAAAACAACAGTTTTCCGTTGCCTTACCAACACCCTAGCTCCTCCGCTGATTGTGCTAGAGAGCTGTTCAACGGCTCAAACAGATCGGCCAGTCTAGTAGATTGCACTCGAAAAAAATTTTTTTGGTTGGGGTGTGGATTTTTTGTGAGTGACGTCATAAGTGAAGTAGTTTTGTGGTCATTTTGGCTCATGTTGCCTGGCCTAGGAAGCGGCCAAAGTGTTTCACTGAAGTTTTCATTGGAAACTAGACTCGAGTCCAAGTCTTTTGAGCCTTTGATCAACTTTCTAGCGTTTCTGGTTCAAAGTTAAACAAACAAATTTATTAATCATTTAATTAACTAATTAGTCAAATATTTTTACTAACTTACATCGTAACTTTTGAACCCAAAATCCCAGCAGGTAATCCAAAGTATCAAAAGACTCGGATTGTAGCCTAGTTTCCAGTAAAAACTTCAGCGAAATACTACCACCTAATGGTTGGCACCCAGTGTCAGGCAAAGTGGGCCAAGGTGGCCTGAAAGTCCTCCACTTATGACGTCACTCACAAAAAACCCGCAACCCCTCAAGCAAAAAATTTTTTTTCGAGTGCAGACTAGAAGACTATCTCCATCTTTTGAGACTTTTACTGGGTCTGTAGAGCATACTGGAGAAATTCCCGCACAAAGTCACATGCGTTTAGGCGTTTTTTTTTCTGAAAATCCCTGAAAGCAGCCGGACGCCCAAGAGTTAAATGTACCTCTAGAGTGATCAATAGGCTTTTTAACAAAACAATTGCAAAAACCAAGTGCAAAACTCTGAAAAAGGGTGCCCAAGATAACTACGTCCTTCACCTCTCTTAGTATCCACGCCTAATTATATGTTTACAATTTTCTCAGTGCAGAAAGTCAGTGTTTTGCTACATTTGCCACAGACAATTAAGCAAAAATTTTTAATTTAATGCTTTTACATTAGACTTCTGTCATTTGAAAACTTTTACAGTTACTTGCAAATTATGGGACCACTCAAGCAATGAAGCCAAATTGCAGCAATTTCCAGATATTGCTTGATTGTATTGTTATGAATGGCATTTAAAAATATGATTCCATCACATTAGCCTGTTCTATGATTTGCATTAACTTGTTGGTACTTTCAAAATGATTAGGCCAGTGGGTTTTCATGATTTAACTGTGTAGTGGTGATTTAAGATTGGCTTATGTCCAATGTCATCTTTGTTCGTCTTGTTTCGTTGAAACACTTTAGTCTCCAGCATAATTGATGAACAAGCAGCTGGCAGTGCATAAGCTTTAAATATTAGCTAGGTGTAATGAGTTCAAGTGAAAGAAATACTAATTAACCAAGCTCAAATAAAAAGATAAAGATCCAGATCTCAAAGGTTAGGTACAGAACACTGAAAATTAAGATTTAATTATTGTAAATTCTGCCAGATCACCATCAAAAATGCAAACGAATCGATATTACTGCGATATAATCATTGCGACAGACACAAAAGTTCATTAGCAAAGTTACAGTAGATAATAATATTCATTAGCACGTTTTGTGACTTACAGATGCTCAAGTATGGCAGTTAGTAGAAATATTCACCTAATTTTGTGTCAAACTGAGATTTTTTGTTTAAATCTGGGTTTGTTTGGTGAATCTGTATCATGTGTTTCAAAAAAGTGATTGGCAGCCCTGGATTTGGCATTTATTCACTGGACATCGGGAAGTGTACTTGCAGTCTTCTTCTGCAAATGTGATTTGCACATTTATTTAAATGATTTGCATATTTATTTAAATCTCATGGTGACCAAGCAGTGGAAAACGGTCATTTTGCAAACTTAAGATGGCAGAATGAGCAACGGACCACCATTAGACAAGACAAGCTGAAAAATCTGATTGTGAATAGTATAGAAGACTAGAGCAGAGGTGACGGCATGCGGCCCACAAAAGAATTTTGTGCAGCCCGAGAAGCATTCAGGCGAGACCAGTAGTCCTGAACTTTCTTTGACCTGCTTCTAATCTTTGCGATGTGATATCAAAAGCTGATAGTCCGATTGAATTACACGCAAATCATTCAGGAATCATACAAATGTAGTACAAACCTTTCATCTAATTCAGGATTTAGCTGTTGCCCTTTCGGTACTAATGGTACATATATATACTGTAGTCATAGCAGCTCCGTCTGATAAGACTAAAAAGTTGTGCAGCCCACTTGTTCAGTGGTAACTGACAAAGCGGCCTACGACAGCAAATAGGTTTGTCACCCCTGGACTAGAACATGAACTTCCATGTGAAACTACCAGGATCATACACAAATTCGCTATGGCAAAATCCAGAAAATATAATCATAAGCAGTAGGTTTGTTGCCTTGACAATCGACTTCGACATTTATGTTTAGGCTGCGCTGATTAGATGTAGCAATGATTCTGGAAGCATTAATTACTGTTTCTGTACTGTGTTTGCGAGCTATACAGTTGTAGGGTTCCCGGTCTGGGAACCAATTTTATGTGGCGACATGGCTCAGCCCCTGATCACGACTGGGATAATGAAACCCTTTCTTGGACACACACTTCCCAGATAGACTCGCCTTGCAAGCACGACAGGAACGTTGAATATCGTCAGTTGGTGTATTACGTGTAAGCAAAAATGCCGAAACGACAAGCTCAACATATCGAGGAGGAAATGTTGAAACAAAACCTGACACAGCACATTTTTTATCTGAAACTGGCTATCTTGTGAGAAAACTTGTGGTTCATCTTTGTACTTACTCTTCACAGAAAACACGCAGTTTTCTCCTTTTGCTGGCTCTCACACAAGAAACGTGCAAAATCAAGGAAAAACTCAATCAGTTACATTGTTGCGTTACATTTTCTTCTTCTGCTGGTTCCAAGAAAAGAAAGCACGCGGATCATGAGCATGCCTATATATAGGGCATGTCGCACGCATTGCGTTCGATATTTATGTTAAGCTGCAGGCTGGTGCATGGACCACTACACAGTAATGTATGCTTTCTTGGTAGAAAAATACGCATATACATTTTAGCAAAAAGATATGTTGCCCGCAATGTCCACCAGTTGCTATTTTCGTAGTAATGAAATTCAGTATTCTTAATGGTAGCCACATGAATACACACAGAATTTCTGATTTAACAGTTGTTCACTTTTTCAAGTGTATATTCAAATTAGAGTCCCGCACTGTTAATATACTAAAGGCTCCACGCTACCTTAATCCGGCACTGAATGCACTCATGATTTTCCAGATTTAGATGAGCTGCTCTGTGATGCAACTGGCTACCTTCTCGAAATTCTGTGTGCACCAAGCTTTTCCACCATGTCTTTGTAGATTTATTGCCATGTTATTGTTACAAAATAAAGACCAACAGTAGAAAAATCCGCTAGCAAGTTTTGCAACCTGCCTCTGCAGGTAAAGGAGTGGACATGAGAAAACTGCAATCTCACCATTGTATGACACCACAATAGTAAATGGCTCTTATGCAGTGTCAGTTACCCACTTTACGCTGCACTGTTATCAGATTTGCGTTGGATTGAGAATCCCACAAATCACTCAAGCACGAGCGTGAGTGTCTCACCAAGCTGCTGGAGAGCACATTTTTTCAACCATATGCGATTCAGTTCATCCAACTAGCAGATGTAGGTTGGGAATCTAATAATAAAGGATTCGAGCAAGAAAGAGGTTGGGTGGTTTGTATTAAGTCTTGGACAACCTTTTCTGTACTTGTTTGATGCTAAAACCACTACCGCGGAACAGATTAGCCTATTCAAGCTAATCAGTAGCAAGAAAGGCAGATTAATTTAATAGTTTTGCCTGTAGGCTAACTACACCTAGTTAGGGAAACAATCAGCAAATTGAATGAGTTAAGCAAACTGAAAGATCATTCGGTAGGTTAAAAGACATCAGATATTGGACTGAAGGACTATTACCCCAATACTGATTAATAGGTTTTCATTACACCTTGGCACAGCACAATGACTCAACCTCTGAGCAAAATATCTGTAGCCTAATATTGGAGGTGGATGACTTCAGTGTAGGCCACACTTTCAACTTTGTATCCCAATTATGTGGCTATGATTTTCTCAGTTCATATTGGAACACGTGGAGTAGCATAAAATGTGTCATAAAAATTTGTGAAATAGGTTATAATTGCAATTTTGTGAATTGCAGTACCTACTGTTCACAGATTACGACTTACAAAGCGCTGTGAATCATCATATTTCACACTGTTATATTGTACTGCAGAGAATAGACTGGTTAATGATCTTGACTGAAGTGAACAAAGTGGCTTTGCAATGTAAAAACAAACTCCCATTTCCTGACCTGTAGAAGCTGTTCAAATTCTATTAAAGTCACTTCAATAGTGCAATTATGATGTGACACAGTTGTCATAACTGCATCACCCAGCAGTTCTCTAAGATTTTTTCTGCTGGGTGTTATCTTTCAGACCGCAATAAATAAAACCACGTCTCAGCGATTCCAACTACACATTTGAAAATCACCTTTCTGTAGTGGAATCAAGTTTCACCTATTCCCCAGTTTTTGCAACACCATAGGCCAAGCGCACAAAGCAAATCTTTGAGTATCTTGAAGTGCAAAAACGCCCCAATATCGAGTTCGCAAGTGCGTTCACAAAGGTAAGCAAAGGGTGACGAATCGCTCAGGCGTCAATCCGGTAACAGTGCAGTGTAAAGTAGGTAAGTGTCATACTAGTAAATAAACAGTCATTCCAACAATCAAATGAATTAATCGGAACTTAACTGCTAACTACAGGTTTTCTAGAAATTTTTGGTTCTTAGTAACAATTTCCAAGGGGGGCAAATGCCTATTTTATCCTTCCTGGAGACCCCCATGATGACAATAGTGGCTTTTCCAATAAGAGCAGAACATCAAGAACATGAAGCATGATTAAAAGGAGTCTTGAGTGCAAATGGGCATTCTACTAAGATTACAATTGGAAGAATCACACTTCAAAAGAATAACTGCAAAATCGTTATAGTTGTACACGAGAGGTTGCACATGATTTTTTCAAAAAAGTCAGTCACTCAAACAAACTTCCCTCACCGTTAGATGTGAAAACTTTTGTTCGCAATTTAATGAGTATGTCTAAATAGAAACTCAAATCAAACAGAAAGTATGAGACAATTATGTTTGCAACTCCAGTTCGGGAACCACTGTTATATGCAGATCGACTTCCATCATATGTCCCTGGAACAGTAACACTGAAAAACAAGACAAGAACATTTGAAAACATTACAACAGCAATTAACACTGGAAAACATGAAAGTAAAAGTAACACTAACATGGATTGTCGAACAAAACAACCGTGCAACAACGAAAACTAAGCTGTTATATAAGTCTGCGAGAACACCAGAGATGTGCATTATGCAAAATTTAGATGTTCCTTATTTTGAATCCAGAATATCAAGTGCTATTTCGGAATAACTGCAGTCTTGTCAAGTGCTATGCATCAGTGACAACCTCTTCAGGCACTGCAGGAGCTGATATATTAGCTTTGCAGCACAATTTTTGCAATAATTTAGAAACCACTGAACCTATGTCTACACTTAACACATTGTGAAAAGTTTTTTTTTTTTTCACAGCACATTCTTGAGGTGTTAATAATGTTTTACTGGGGTCATTTGTTACGTCAGAACAAGGAAAGCCAAAATTTTAGTGTAGCCAAAACCATTAGTGGTCATGTTCAAAGACGCAGATAAAGATGCAAAAACTTTAGAAAAATTCATTCTACATAAGAATTGTTGGCAATGACTTCGGATGTGCATTGTGGAACATTTATATGTTCTGGAACATTCCAGAACCTTTATTTCAAATCCAGAAAATGAAATACTATTCCAGAATAACTTGCTGGAAACAAAATGAACTCACCACGCAAAGGTTTAGAACGCTGATCAGCGATCACACAACCTGTTAACACTTTGGCGTCCAGCAAGGATTTTCGAGAAAAAAATGCCTAAACCCACATGGCTTTGCGCGGGAATTTCTCCAGTCCAGTCAGTGCTACAGACCCAGTAAAAGGCTCAAAAGACGAAAGTCTTCTAGTCTGCACTCAAAAAAATTTTTTGCTTGGAGGGTGCAAATTTTTTTTGTGTGTTATGATGTCAGTCACAAAAAAACCCGCACCCCTCAAGCAAAAAAATTTTTTTTCGAGTGCAGACTAGAAGACTTGCCGCGTCTTTTGAGACATTTACCGGGTCTGTAGAGCATACCGGACCAGAGAAATTCTCGCACAAAGCCACGTGCACTTAGGCGTTTTTTTTCCAAAAATCCCCGAATCCTAGCGGACACCAAGAGTTAATGATATACAGTATCATGCAATTCAGAGCCCCACAACATCTTCACATTTGCATTTCAATTGGTGACTGCCGGTCTATCAATCACTGCAGGGTTTCAGAATTAGAAATATCAGGACCAAGGGAATTTTAGAACATCTAGAAGCACTTTTATATCCTTAGTTCTAGAAATTCTCCGTGTTCAGTGTCAAGCTACCAGATATCAATAGTGGCATGTAGCAACTTGGGAAGCATGCGGACAGAAATAGAGCAAGTTGGTAAACTTGCGGATATTTGTCTGATACTGATAATCACATGTTCTAGTTGATGCATAAAAAGCTTGGTTACTTGCCTATGCAATTAACCAGATTTGTCAGAAAAAAAAACGTTGCAGCCTAGGCCTAGTTGAGGGCGTTTGATAAAAGCCTGCTATCATGCAGAGGTTTAGAATACCAGTCTGTGATCACATGACCTGTAAATTAGCTTGTTACCTCACTACACAGTGCCATGAGCTCGTTGAATGTTTCTTTCTTTGGGGCATAGGGTGCTGCAGCAAAATTTGTTGCGACTGCAGAACTGATTGTAACCATTTGTTTTGCCGAATTTGTAATTTTTCACATTTATTTAATCCAAATTCATTTTGAATCTAAACATTTGAATAAACTCTGATTTTTTTTATTCAAATTTTGAACAATTTGAACACATAGGAATCGATATTCCATTATATGCGTCCCCAAAGAATACCTCAGAATACCAAACAAGGTGATAATCACTTCAGAAAAAAATAAAATAATCATCTTTAAACTGTACATTATAATTACTTTGAATGTAAACACCAACGCAACACATCAAACTTGCTTAAGGGTCTCATATGAGTTAGCAACACAAATGAAAATTCTTGCAAATGTTATGTTCAAGCATCAAAGTTCAAAATTGCTACTTAAATCCTGTAGAGATTCCAGAAACCAAAATAGTAGTATTGCTCAAGCTTGTAATGCATCTTGCCAACGAGTAAGCATCAATGAAAGAACTACATATGGTCCGAAATGCTTTTTTCAGGTCCCAATCACAAGTTGAATGAACTGCAACTTCAAGCAAATTCAATGACGAAATATCAGAACCATTGTACGTTGATGCTGTGCAAACAAATCAATTTGAAGTTTTTACAAACTGAGCATGATAAACCAACAATAAGTAAATCAATTTTCACAATGCTATTAATGCCAATTGTGTGTGTAAGATACACAATCATTAAAATTGGCATGCTTGCAAAAACAATGGATAACTCTTAATAATACTCAGCAAACAACAAATAATTATCTTTCACTTGTAAACAACTTCTTTTTAACAGTTTAAATAATTGTTCAGCCCAACAAATATGCTCAAGCAAGAAATAAATTATCTACAAGGAAATTTATTCTGTACTGATTAATGCTAGCTTCAAATTCTATTTCAACACATATTTTCACAAATATCAAGGCAATCAATACCAGGTTCTTCAAAAAATGTTGCAATACCCTAATCACAATTCTTTGGTTTATACCAGTGGTCGGCAATCATCAGGGCACAGCTCACCACTTTTCTGTACAGAATTTGCTCCTGGGCTATGCAAAACTGTGGTGACGACAACCAAGACAAAATCACGAAGTAGGTAAGAAATATCAGGAAAACACTGCATTGACTACTATAATCCCTAGGTTGGGGCAGCTTAATGCAACAAAATAAGCCTTAGGCCCAGTGTTCTCTCTATTCCAAAAAAATAGCACTTTCGGCACCCTTTTTGGACGCCAGCAAACAAAAATTTTGAAAATAGGCACTTGCATTTTTTGGACTCAATTACCTTCACTAGAGAAAATTTCACAAAACACAATTTAAATATTTTTTCAAAGATGTACGGGACATATTTTCACGATTGAAGCCGTTGTCAGTTCTGGGTGCATTTTCTCGATTTTTGCGTCCAAAATCAAAGGTATTTCCCATGAAGTTCGACGCATTTTGGAAGTTCTCTGCCTGCACTTTTTACAGAAAAAGTTCTAGGTGCAATTTCACGAGTTGTGCATCCAAAAACGAAGCGGTTTGCTGTGAAGTTCAGACGCATTTTGGAAGTCCTGCCTTGCAAGGTTTATAAAAAAAGTTCTGGACGCATTTTCTCGATTTTTGCGTCCAAAAGTGAAGCTGTTTGCCGTTGGGTTCAGATGCATTCTGGATGTTCTCTGCTTGCAATGTTAACAGTAAAAAGTTCTGGGCACAATTTCACGATTTATGTGTCCAAAAACGAAGCGGTTTGCTGTTGAGTTCAGACTCATTTTGGAAGCTTTTGCCTTGCCAGCTTGATAAAAAAGTTCTGGATGCATTTGCTCGATTTTTGCGTCCAAAATGAAGGTGTTCGCTGTGAAGCTCAGACGCATTTTGGAAGTTCTCTTCCTGAAAGGTTTACAGAAAAAAGTTCCGGGCACAATGTCATGATATGTGTCCAAAAACGAAGTAGTTTTCTGTGAAATTCAGGCGCATCTTGGACGTTTTCGCCTTGCAAGGGTCACAGAAAAAGTTCTGGGCGCATTGTCTCAATTTTTTCGTCCAAAAACGATGCCGTTTGCTGTGAAGTTCAGACGCATTTTTGAGGTTTTTGCCTTGCATGCTTTATATAAAATGTTCTGGCCGCATTTTCACGATTTATGCGTCCAAAAACAAAACTGTTTGCCGTGAAATTCAGACGCATTTTGGAAGTTCTCTGCCTGCAAGTTTTACAGAAAAGTTCTTATCGCAATTCCACGATTTTTGTGTCCAAAAACGAAGGTGTTTTCTGTGAAATTCAGACGCATTGTGGAACTTTTCGCCTTGCAAGCTTTGTATAAAAAGTTGTGAGTGCATTTTTGCAATTTATGCCTCCAAAAACTTCAGGCTCATTTTGGAAGTTCTCGCTTTGCATGGTTTATGAAAAATGTTGAGGGCGCATTATCCTGATTTCTGCGTCCAAAATTTAAACTGTTTTCCGTGATGTTCAGACATATTTCGGAAGTTCTCGGCCTCCAAGGTTTACAGAGAAAGTTCTGGACAAATTTTCACGATTTATGTGTGCAAAAACGAAGGTGTTCGCTGTTGAGTTCAGACGCATTTGGCAAGTTTCCGCTTGCAAGATTGATAAAAAAGTTCTGGTCGCATTTTCACGATTTATGTGTCGCGCAAACAAACATTCTTGACTTCAACATTTTGTAAATATGCTTTGTCCACGGTGTATAATTTTGCACGTCCATAAATCTTTGCTGGGTTGTTCGGGCACATTGTGATGTTCTTCACTTTCACATTTTATAAGAATGCTTTGAATCTGGACACATTAAGACAGCGAGTGCACCCAAAAATTGTGACGTGCGAGTGTAACTTTATGCGAAGCAATTTCAAAAAAGTCTTGGAGCGGCACCTCAGACATGTTTTGTAATATCTAAACTTCAAAAGAATCAACAGATTTTGTGAAATCTGACCTGAGGTAAGATGCCTGGCACAAATTAGCTAAGTCGTTCATAGAGGCCCTCAACCTAACTTGTTTCTTAAGTATAGTGCACCTTTGAAGGACAGTAAAACTTGTTTTTAGTCTGGCTTATCACGACTGTTATCAAGTTCCACGTTCAGCTCATGTTGCATCACACGGCTGCTAAATGGCTGAGGCCACAAAGTTTGACGGTACAATTTTAGGATCATTTGTGATGTATCAAGTATGAAAGTAAACAAGCCTGCAAGCGGCGAGAAGAAGCAATGATCATTGATAATTATAATTAATATATAAGCTTGGCGAGATGTAGGTACTACGCACTTATTTCAAACAAACAGTTAACTTGCACATGCAGTAAATTCCTAATGATGTCAGTGCTAGTCTGCGCAATTAGGCTGAAAAAACTATGTGTCCATCAAGTTAGAGTAAATATCCGCAAAGCTGGAAGAGGCTTCCATCAATCGATTTTGACATATCATATAAAACCAGTGTGTGCAGTTAAGACAAATATGCCTAAAATTTTAGGTGGCAAAATAGGCCCAAAACGGTTGTGCACAGGGTTGCCAAGTTAGCCTTGTTTAGGCCAAATTTCAAAAGTTTGGCCTCGTTTCAAGTTGGTTGGCCTAAAAAAATGTAGTTGGCTTTTTGGCCTCATCTTTAGTTAGCTGGCCTTAAAAAATGTGTTTGGCTTTTAGGCTCTTTTTTGACTTTTTTTCTAGAATAGATTCTTATGAAGGACAATATTGCTATTCCATCTTTTTGGCTACACATTTGCAAAATTTTTGTGATAAATTCTATATCAGATGCCGCATTCTGATATTAGTAATATTTGATGAATGCTAATATCAAAATTAAGTTTTTGCGTAATCACTGGAAATGTGTGCACTCACTGCACCGTGCAGTGCCAATTGTGTTGTAAGCACTAAATAGTCTCAGCGCTTGCAAACAGGTCTGTGTCTTCGCGATAGAAATGCGATAATTACGTCAAAGCAGAATTGCTCTATATGATTCTGATCGTAAGTACAGGAGTGAATAAGAGAGACTTTCGTACAGAAAGCTGCCGTTGGATAAGTATGCAAACTGTGGCACCATTTTACCAAAAGTGTGCAATTTCACGAACCATGATAAGTCAGGGAAGATCAGTGCTCCAGTGCAATGCCTGTTAACTGTTGTCATTACTTTCAGATGTTTTATGACAGGGCCCATTTCTTGATTGTTCTGGTTTTCAAAAATGTTTTGAATGTATCTCGCCATTCTTTGCGCATTGTTGGATGCTTCAGGCTTCATGTTCGGCACATTACAAGTTTTTATTCTGACTGAATTGATTTTTGAGATATTTGGGCACTCACCAATGATCTCTGCCTATGACAAAAGGCCAATGAAATTCTGCTCGAGTTCATTTTTATAAATTCATGACTGCAATAGTCTGCAGTATGCTATTTGCACACTTTTCGCTTTTGGCGACCTCTGCCTTTTGTACAATTGGACTCAAAAAAGGCAGACTACAACGTTCGCAGAATCGTTGCGTGTAACGTTCTTAGAAGTGTTGCGTGTCTTTGCTTGCCTGTAGCCCTGGCGTTACGTTTTTCCTAGTTGTGTTAATTGTGGTTGTGGTGACTAGGCCTCGAATAATTGACGGGACGCGTTTTTTGTGTAATCCCGCATACCTTGGCGAATGTTGTTTTTTCCGAGTGATTGGAACGGGGAAGTGGGTCATTATACGAATTGAGGACTGAGAGGTGGTCCTTTAGTTTTGGAAGACGTATAGGTCTTTGCAGCACAAGGCTGATATAGCATAAGGCTATTTATAACACAGGACATACGGTCCTCACAGCATAAGGCTGGGTTTCATAATTTTCGCTAATCACATTTTGTTGACGCGTTTGTTGGCCAAGTTTGTGAGCTCGTCGAAATGAAGTAACATGAATTAACGAATTTTGTGGCTGTCTGTTTTCTTGATGTGGACCTGTCAATCAGGAAGCTACATCAAAAATTAGCGAAATTTTTTTTTAATTTTTCTTTATTCCAAAAGTGAATGACAATTTAACGAACATTCGATATTCCAACATTCTACTGAGATTTTGTACGAACACATGAAAATGCAAAAAGATTCTATCAACGTTTGTGCATCAGATTGGAAAGATTTCGATGGCGGGATAATTGGTGAGAAATTAGAAAGCATGAAGAAGAGTAGGAGCGGATTCCTCACCAATGTGACAAGGCGAACTAGATGTTTTGCTGCAGGATGTTTCTAACTACGAAGAAGCGTCCGAGAAAAAGGGAGATCTAGACGAGGCTTTTATGAAGTGCTTCGAATTTTGTAAAAGGTATATTTCCGACCGAAGATTACCCGGCGGAAAGGGAAGAAGCCGAAGCAAAGTTTGCCAACTTGCAACGTAGAAAATTTATAAGTGAACAAAAGTATGAACAATTTGTACAGCTATGCACAGATAAAGAAGGTTCTTCCAGCG
>Ga0210059_1008618_pt1 | contig 16049 bp, 6 predicted proteins | sample Ectturendosymbi2_FD_188042 | JGI IMG/M metagenome (GOLD analysis project Ga0210059, IMG submission 188042) | Ecteinascidia turbinata endosymbiont from Florida, USA - Sample 2 (SPAdes) (version 2) | ecosystem: Host-associated > Tunicates > Ascidians > Unclassified | place: Key West, Florida...
AAAGACTCGGATTGTAGCCTAGTTTCCAGTAAAAACTTCAGTGAAATACTACCACCTAACGGTTGGCGCCCAGGGCCAGGCAAAGTGGGCCAAGGTGGCCTAAAAGTCCTCCACTTATGACGTCACTTACAAAAAACCCACACCCCCCAGGCAAAAAATTTTTTTTCGAGTGCAATCTACTAAACTGGCTGATCCGTTTGAGCCGTTGAACAGCTCTCTAGCGTAATCGGTGGAGGAGCTAGGGCGTTGGTAAGGCAACTGAAAACTGCTGTTTTTTTGCGAAAATCACCAAAACCAGCCAGACGCCAAAGTGTTAAAATCACGCAATGAGCTGCTATTTTTGTGCCACTTTGCAACTCTATAACTCACCAGGTGATTGTGCTGGAGAACTGTTCAAACCCCTATAGGGCTTGGCAAGTCTTCTATTTTGCAATGAAAAAAATTTTTAGTTTTGGGTTTTGTTTTTTTGCGAATGACATCAGGGTTTTTTTTTAATGTTAGGTACCTGGTATGGACTTGTAGGGACCTGATTTCTCTGATTCTAGTGACCCAATGATAATTTTCTCTGATTCTAGGGAACCCAATCGAGTCCCTGAAATACCTTAAAAAAACCCTGGATGATGTCATAAGTGAGATGGGTGTAGGCCTTTTTGGCCCTGGGCTCCAACTGCAAGAGAGAAATATTTCACTCAAGCTATTAGTGGAAACTGGGCTAGAATCTGCGTCTTTTGAGCCCTTGATTGACTTACTAGGGTTTCTGGATCAAAGGTTAGGGTAAAATTATCAATGTGTGGTAATTTTACCAAATTACGTTTTTTTATGTGGCCTACATACTGTGGAAAAATGCACTGTAATGTCTTTCAGCTGTAGCTTGAATAATGCAAGGTCGGTATTGGTTATCAGCAGTGAAAAATAAAAAACACTGGGATCAGCCCAAAAAAGCCATATCTGTTAAACTCTACCAATACCACTATCTGAATAGCTATTTGTGCTAAGCTACTAGTGAAGTTTGATTGGGTTTTAGGACACTTGTAGAAAATCTTGTTTGATGTTTGATTCTGAAAAGCGTTACCAAAGCTGCTGTTCCACGACAGACCCCCTTTTGCCAGGCTAGATGCACCACTGGTAATAGCATATATTTTAATTCTCAATTTGTGTCCTCAATAAAGCAGAGAAAAAATTGAATAGCAATGGTTCTGGCAAAAACAAGACACATGGAATGCTTTTTTACATTTTGCTACCGTGTCTCATTTGTATAGTATTTATAAAATTAGTTTTGCAGATATGTAATCAAGTTTCAATTTATGATAAGGGCAGGGAATGAGTGTGCTGCCTTAAAGGAAAGGCATGTCAAGTCCATCTGTATTGTTGTTTGGTTCTATCTAGCTTGTTAAACATTTAATTGCTTACTTTTTTTAATTATTCTTTCAACCAGTGTACTAAAGTTTTACTTTACACTCTCCAACACAATTTCTTCATCACTTTGTTGTCAAGCGTGTTTGTTCAATATTTTGTTTTGGATAGTACTTTACCGCAGAACCAAAATTGGTTGGTGACATATGCCACAGGGGCAGATTTTTAGAACTTGCTATAAATGTTCTAAGCTAGATTTGCCCTAAATAAGAATAAGTTGTAGGTTAGTACATTTTATGGGGATCAATGAGTTAGTTTTGAAAACACAGAAATAATTGCATAATTCCCAATTTTTGCTATAGGCTAGTGGTCTTCCCATTTCTAGCGAGGCAGTTCAGGTTTGCAGTTTTGACTGGTGTTTGACCCCCTTGTGTGAAAATGATAAAGATCAACATAATTTTCTACATTCATCTTTGTGCACAAGTAGACAAGGTTGTTAGAAGGAAATTTTGATATGGTTATCACCTAAAAAGCATAAGTTAGTGTGTGGTTATGATTTTGTGTAGACTGTTATATGTTTTATTCAACAATGTGAAAGTCTGTTTTCAACAGTTGTGTACTTTTGCATGCAAAACCTTGGTGGAAAATTACTATTTTCTTTAAGAAAAAGCTTTCAATGTTAGTCGTCAAAATTTTTAAGTGCAAAACTTCCATTGTAAAAATAGTATTTTAAAATCAAATTGGAGTTCACCTGCTAGTGGTTAGTTATTGTGTGAAAAAGAAACATTCTATGCAGTATTCACTACTTTAATATTTAGAAGTGTCATATCACGCACCTCAACACACAAATTGAGGAACTTTGTGTCTAGTCTGTTGGTGCACACAACTTTTACTTCTAAATGATTCATTTGCACATCTATTAAATATGTTGCTCAACTTGTTTTAATGACTTTAATAATTCAATGAAAAGCTTTTTGAATTGAAATTGACAAAATTCTGTGTTACTTTTTATTTGAAAAGTCATTTGTTTTGAAAAATACGTTAAACGGTCGTTACTGATGCTCAACTGTTTTGCGGTGCTTTTTAAACACTGATGTTCTTATTACAATGATGCGTTGTTGGAAACGATTTTTCTTATGTTGCTGATGTTGTAGGAGTGCAGCAATAGTTTCAATGTTTACAATATTGTGAGATTTTTGCATTTGTACCTTCAAAGTTAACTTCTGTTGTTATGCAGGCATAGTGTTGTTTACTATAATTTGTTTAAGAGAAAAACGATCTACAAAATGTCGTCATCTCCATCTACGGAAAACAAGACCCACATGGATTATGAACCAACTCTGATGTATGGCAAATACAGTGCAGAGCTGGGTGAGTTTGCAAAACAACAAGCAGATAGAATAAAAGAAGAGAAAAGGCGTGCAAAAGAAGAAGCCACTCCATTGAGGACCTATGACACATCTCTCTGGAGTCAATGTAAGCAAAAAGTTGCTGGCATGAAAATCGTATTTTTTCAATATGTCGGAGCTGAATGGGTCTTTTTATTGGTCCTGGGAATAACTATGGCATTATTAAGTTTTGCCATGGACTATACCATACAGAAGTGCCAGAAAGCACACTACTGGCTTTACACTGAGTTACAAGATTATATTGCTTTGCAGTATTTTGCTTGGGTTTTGTTTCCGTTAGTTTTTATTGCTTTTTCTGTTGGCTTTGTGCACATAGTATCACCTCAAGCTGTTGGCTCTGGTATCCCTGAAATGAAGACAATAATGAGGGGAGTGGTTCTTCATGAGTATCTCACTTTTCGTGTGCTTGTTGCAAAAATGATTGGTTTAACTTCGTCGCTTGGAAGCAGGCTGCCCATCGGAAAAGAAGGTCCGTTTGTTCATATTGCAAGCATTTGCGCAACTCTGCTAAATAAGTTTCTGATAAACTTTTCAAGCCCTTATGAAAATGAATCCAGGCACATTGAAATGCTTGCGGCGGCCTGTGCGGTGGGCGTGGCTTGTAACTTCGCCGCGCCCATCGGTGGCGTCTTGTTTAGCATCGAAGTCACGTCTGTTTACTTCGCCGTGAGAAATTACTGGCGGGGTTTCTTCAGCGCTGTGTGCGGGGCGCTCGCTTTTCGTCTTCTGGCCGTTTGGAACTCAGAAGAAGAAACCATCACGGCGTTGTTTAAAACCAACTTTCGCGTCGAGTTTCCCTTCGACCTGCAGGAACTGCTGGCATTTTCGATGATTGGCATAGTCAGTGGTTTTGCCGGGGCTTTTTTTGTGTACATTCACCGGAAGATCGTAAAACTCAATCGAAGCCACAAGCGAGTGAAGAAGTTCCTGCAGCGCAACCGCTACATTTATCCTTTGCTCGTGTCACTCGTCATCGGTTCCATGACCTACCCTCGCGGACTGGGTCAGTTCATGGCCGGGGAGCTGACGCTGAAAGAAGCTCTGGACACGTTGTTTGACAATAAGACGTGGTCGAAACTGGGATACATCGACGAATCGGAAGTCTTGCCTGATGTTCAGCAGGGCTGGCAGCATCCCACAGTCAACGTTTACGTGACCTTGGTGGTGTTCATTGTCACGCATTTTTTTATGACTGCAGTCGCGATAACTCTCGCCGTCCCGTCGGGGGTCTTCATGCCCGTGTTTTTGATCGGGGCCGCGTTCGGCCGTCTGGTCGGCGAGTGCGTCGCTGCTCTTTATCCGGACGGATTTTACAGCGGAGAGCAGGTTTTCCGCATCGTTCCGGGAGGTTACGCCGTGGTCGGGGCCGCCAGCTTGGCCGGAGCAGTAACGCACACCATCTCCACATCCGTGATTGTGTTTGAACTCACTGGTCAGATAGCGCACATTCTTCCGGTCATGATCGCGGTGTTAATATCCAATGCAATTGCTCAGTCGCTTCAGCCGTCTATTTACGACAGCATCATCCAGATCAAGAGTTTGCCTTATTTGCCCGACATCATATCAGGGAAGCGAAAGTTGTACAGCGTGTACGTTCAGGATTTCATGGTTAAAAAGGTTTCCTTTCTATCTTGCGTGTCAACATACGGTGAACTCTACAAGCTGCTGAAGGAATCGAAATTGAAAATATTTCCTTTGGTTGATACTCCACAGTCGATGACACTGATTGGATCCGTTCAACGTTCAGCTTTGCAGAGCTTACTGGACGAGCATTTGAGTGAAGCAAGCGTGTTGAACGGCGTCTCGTCTGCAGCGGGTAAGAACAGTCAAAGCCCAAATCGGCCGGACATCGCCAGAGAACGCTCTCATTCGGCCGGTGCTGATCTGAAAGACGTCGTTGTGAACGTTCGCCTCAGCCCGACGTCGCAAAGCAGTTCGATTGAAGACATTTACGCGAAGCAAGTAAAGCTCGACGACTGCCTGATAGACCCTTCACCTTTTCAGTTGGTAGAACGCACTTCACTACACAAAGTGCATTCTTTGTTTTCCCTGCTTGGTTTGAGTCACGCTTACGTGACAAGTATCGGACGTTTGGTCGGCGTCGTGTCGTTGAAAGAGCTTAGGCGCGCGATCCAAGGCGCAGCGAACGGCGACGAGCGCTCTGCCGAGAAAGATCCAGAACACGTCAGGATCTTCTACGACCACACCACTGAGCTCGTTGCGCTGCGCGAACTGGATGAGAGCAGCGACGACTGACGGCGCTGCAATGTTGACAGTGTTGGGTTTGCGATCTTGCGCCAGCTCGTAGCGTTGTCCGTGCCACGAGCAGGGTCACCCTGTCAGCAAGGTGAATTGCGTCGCGTGATAACTGTGCTTAAACTTCAATCTCTGTGCTTGTGTGTCAACCGTGAGAAGTACTCATCGACGTTCTTACTGTTGTTCTGTTGAGCGCCTATTGCGCGAACCACGTTTTGCATTTTCATTGTGACGCAATCTATCTTTACGCTTTGAGGAATACGAATGCCGAAGTTAACCGCTGGCTTACAAGAACAAATGATTTGCCACTGAATGGACTGCGAAATACGTGCGTTGCACTTCCACAAAAATGTACCCGTATGCCTTCATGAACTGCTGCCACAGTTTACGTTGACTTTGCTTCCGGAAAAAATTCAACGCTGCGTTGTAATAATTTTTGTAACAATATTTGTTGCTTTTTTCGTAGTTGCAGACAATTTTTTTGGACGTTTTATTGTAAATAATTTAAGATGTGTTGAACTTTTCCCAATCTGTGTCGCCGTCAGTGCAATTATCTATTTATATGTGCATATTTCAATGTAAGACTTACTCAGTGCCTTTTCTTGTTGGCAGTAAACTGTTGAGCTTTTTGGCGTCTGTTAATTACCTGACGTATGAGTGCGTCTGCAGTGTCGTTGCACGTTGTTACACCCGCAGATAACATTGTTTTCTTTTACTTTTTTATTAGCTGCGATGTGCGCTGTTTCATTTATAACTTTTCGAAAGGCAGGATTAAGACATTGTTTCGGTGGTTTGAGATAATCACGTTTTTGCTTCTGCGAAGTACTTTCAAAGATTCAGACAGTGTTCGATCAAAAAGTGACAGAATGTATAATCTCCACCACTTTTTTACGTTGGACTGAACAAAGCAACCTTACTTCCTGCACTTACTTCCTGCAGTGTTGCTTGACGACGGTTTTGCGCAATGCTTCTTCTCTGTACGTTGCTGTAACCAACCTTTTGTTGTATACTGCTAAATTGTTTAGGGTTTTGCTGAGTCGATGTCTGAAATCTAGGTTGTATAGTGCATCTGATTGTGGCTGATGTTTCGCGCTGCTCTACGCTTTGGCAAAAACACTACGGCATTGCATCGTTATCCGCCGAACCAGCAAGCAAGAGGCATGAGGTTGTTGCAATTTATGAAAGATGGAAAGCAGAGGTAAGAATCGCTGAGCCGTGACCGGGTCGAGCACATCACGTGACTGAGGCAGGGTCAATATTTTGCAGCGTGGGCGCGGAATGCGATGACGGAAGAATAGTCGATCTCACAAACTCTGCGCGAAGGCTTCCGAGCAATATGATCGAGTTTTTGGCTGGTGGAACGGATATGCTTAACGCTGCGAAAAGGTACCGCCCGGATGCCGAGCTGCCGTCTGAAGGCGCGTTGCTTAACACTGACTATGTGATTTTTTGTTGGTGGCCCCAGCGTTGCGAGCGCGAAGGACACAACTCTTTCCAAGAGTGATGTGAAGATTCTTGCGCCAGTCACCGGATGTGAAAAGGTGATGAGTCATTTTTACCAGAAGCAAATCGTCTTTGCTGAAATTAACACTTCATCGTTTTTGCGCATCGCTAATTTTTTGCAGGTCATCTGTGTTGGATTGAATTACAAAGACCACTGCGCAGAGCAGAACGCTCCTTTGCCAGAAGAACCGTTGTTTTTCAGCAAATTTCCAAGCTCAATCGTAGGTGGGATTATGGTCAACAATTTCATTTCGCAAGAAAGGCACTGGAACGAATTAGGTTTATTGGGAGCGTTCGGTTCGCCGTTCGCTTTAGATACGCCTCTGTGTAGGATGTTTGTCATTTATTTTCTGTAACAGTAAAGCTCAAACTTGAAATACGATAATTATACGATCGTCGAAAGACCAACGAAGCCACTTGATAAAAATCAATGCCTCTCGGTTGTTTTATCTTCATAATCACGCGTGCCGGGGTGCGCTTGTGCAGTGAGTTGCTTTGACCAGAGATGAACGGTTTCACGTTTTTCAAATCCAGTTCATCAATTTTATTTCAAAATTCAATCAAAATCGGAAAGCTGTCAGTTTTAAAATCCAAATTCTGTTTAAATCAAAATCTTACCACTGTTGTTAGGCAATACGTAATCCAACACGAATATTCAATAAAAAAGAGCTATTACTAATTATCCTTTGCTTTTCATTTCAAAGCCACACCAATTGTACTAATTTTAGGCACTTCAAAAATTTGCTGTTAATCTACAGCAATCTCAAATGAGCTGTTTTACTGCATAGCCTGTAAGGTATCAAACCAGAAAGACCAGCAGATATACAGCACAAGCGACTCATTGGTAGTAGGCTACCATGATGAAATGCTCTAAATATTACTAGGAAGTAGGTATTACTGTGCGTATAACAATCTTGGGTCAAGAAAAAAGACTCGATAAATTGAAGTCATACATTTCGTAACTTTGATGACATGATACATGAGAGAGCAGAATTGCATCACTGGTCATAGTCAAGGCTCAACTTGTAAACAAATACGATGTACAATCCCGACGGACGTGAGAAACGTCACAGGTGAAATGCAGTAATATGCAGTTCCAAAACTGTTGCGAAAATGTTAAAAACAAAATTATCAAATTCAGTCTAAATCCGGTTAAGCAGAAATTATAAAACCCAATCCGAATCCACCAAAAAACAAAAATCCGGCAGGATTTAGATCCAAATCCATTTTCATCTCTGCTCTCGACTGGTATTTCAATTTCTTAACCTTTTGACGAATCCGCTTTGTAATCAAGAATTAATCGCTAGCATTTCACGCGTCGCTTTTGATCACATTACAGTTGCGCAGATAAAGTAGATGCAATTGCTTCGACAAGGTTTTGGCAGATTAGTACAAGAGGTAGTCTTTCCGAAGATAATCCACTCTTGACATTCTCACATTTGTGTTTACGAACGTTTGAAATTAAAACTGCCTCCCGGTTATTTTTTGCAAAGACGCCGAAAATTTGTTTTCGATCGACATCAAGTTTTTTTGCCAAACGCTTTTTCCAAATTTCTATCTATTGTGTTACTGAGATATAAATTCAGATGAGCTAGTGTTCTCGTGGGAATCGGATCACTGCGGTACGATAATTAAAAGCTCTAGGTTTGCTGCAAGCTTTTGAGGAATCAGCCTTCCGCTTTCATGACTTTGCGATGATTCAGACTTGCACATGTCTGTTTACGAGAAACTAGCAGCGGTGTAGTGCAGCCGGAGCTCTGCTCCGCCACCTCTACGAGTGAATCATGGATCGTTGCCTACAAATATAAGAGGAAATGCCCAGAAGAGCTCCGGCACCTATAAAACTGCTACTACACCCCCAGGTAGCTAGTCTCCAGAAAAGCGCGCATCTATCAGCTCATTTTTTGATAGGAAATCGATTTAACACCGCACCACACATGCGCGTTGCCCAGTCGTGTGTTGAGTAAGGATTATATGAAGTTTATTTAACACCGCACCACACATGCGCGTTGCCCAGTCGTGTGTTGAGTAAGGATTATATGAAGTTACTGTCCTGATCGACAACTGACGTGTTTGACTTGCACCTGCTGTGGTGCTGATTTTTTATTCGAAATCGAGCATTTCAAAACGCTGCAGGATATTGTGCAGGTGATGGAGACAACATTGTTTTGCCGAAACTATCAGACTCAGTTGACTGGGAGGTGGAACTCGCGGTCGTGATTGGTAAAGAAGCGAAAAACGTAGAGGTGCGTAGATCGACGCGCCACTGTATGTGCTGCAAAACAACATTGGACGCAGAAGCTCGCGGTTGATTTTGTCGCTCACGCGTCAAATCATGTTGTTGCAGGAAGAAGGCGCACTTGATTGCGTGGCCGGTTACACAGTGGCGCATGACGTCAGCGCGAGAGATTGGCAGATGAAAAGGAATGGGAAGCAGTGGTTGTTGGGAAAAACTTTCGACACCTTTTGCCCGATCGGTCCGGTGCTTGTTACCAAGGATTCCGTGCAAGGTAAGAGCAAACTTAGGGGTGGGAGCAGGCAATTTTTCGGGTGCAAAAGATATTTTGCCCGATTTTCCTCAAATTTGCCCGAAAACCGTTTATGCGACGAACTTTCTCAAATTTTCTGTAGCTGTTTGTGCATGATATTTATCTCTGCCGTGTTGCCATAGACCTAATGAAAACAGAAAATTTGGTTCTTAATAATCCAACTGAAAAAAGTACGCTTGGCTGTGCAAGAACAAGGTCAGAAGCGAGCTAGTTCAGTATTCCTGAACGTCCGCCTCACAATTCTGAGGTTTTCCAGTTGCATTACAGCTGTTGCTGTCAGCGAGGAACCTCAGACCTAGTCCTGAAGTAGACCTAAATTTACTTCCTTCTCTGAATACATTTATGGGATAGATGTGGCACGTCTTATATTATAATTATGCCATGAATCTCACGACTTTGTCTGTTCAACTGCACATATATCCAGCATGCAACAAACTGTATGGCAAAATGCGTTCTTCCAAACACTACAATTAAAGTTAAAAACAAAACCTTGTCTGTACTTGCCTGCATGGACTCCAATAATATGAAGTAGGTTCCCTGCTGCACACGCGATTACCTCAGTGTACAACTAATAAAGCACATAAATGAAATGTCTTCTGCCAAAACGTCAAGTGAGTCAGTTACTCATCAACTCCCACAAAGGAAAACACGAAGTTACTAGAAATAGTTTGTGGATTTCATATGTATTTAATGTATTTTTATGACACAATAAACTTTTGTTTATGCACTCAATAACAAGGAAGTGCTATTTCATTAATATTGTTAAAAGATGTCAAACTTCTTTGCCCAAATATTTTGAGAATTGCCCAAATTTTAGACAAATCAAAACTTTCGGGTGTTGCACCCCCAGCTCCTACGTCACTGAGTGCAAACACACAATCGATTCTGCGGAATCGAAACGCGCACGCGCAGAAATATTTTGTTCAACAGTCGGTCAAAAGCATGAGTGCCGCAGTTGTCTTGATGCGCGGGAATGGGCGGCAAAACGCAGTTGCTTTTGTCGCCGAGTCAACTTGTCCGAGCGAGCGATCGGCTTGCTTACTTTCAAGCACAGATCAGCGTGCTCTGCGTCAATCTCTCGTCGCCTGAGCGGCACAGAATTGCGGTCTGCGGCGCGTGCAATTGTCATGCGGTCTTGGGAGAGCACAATTTGCCGTGGTTCGAAACGACCATATCTTGACTGTCCCTCTTGTCAGTCGCAAAACATATGAAACCTTTTGAAAAGAACATTTCCAGCTTTCAGGCGAATTAAAGTTTGTCGTGGCGGACACAGTGCTGACAAACTAGTTTCAACCGGCCTCAAACTGGTATTGACTAGTTTGATTGAATGTCAAAGGGAATGTCTCACCGCATTCATGCTCTCATTCCGTAAGAATACATTGTCCAGATCCAGATTAGCTGCCGCTGATAAAGGAGTCAAACAACAAACTGTAGCGATAATTTTAGCATTTTGAATAAACAAAAGGTATTGTGTTAACTTTCATTTATTTTTTTGTATGATTTTTAACATAAAGAACTTTGTTTCGTGGCACTTCATATCTTGCTCTTTCCTTTTCACCCTCGTTCCCACCAAAGTCAATTCTCGGTTTTCCACCAAGCCAATTTTGTTCCAAACACACTGCGACAACCTGTCCGTTGATCTTCAGGAGCTGCTTGCTCTCTGGCGAATTACTTTTATGACAGGCGTAGACCACTTGCCCAGAAACTGGGAGTTTCTATTCAGCAGCGAAGCTCTGCCACGTGTTCACTTTTGCGCCCGGCTTTCACATCGGTTGGTGCGAGTGCTTTTGATCGTGTTTCGCGACGGCCAGCCATGTTTCTGGTGACCTTGCCCTACGTTTGAAAATACAATCAAAAGAAAATTTGTATCGTTTGTGGTATGCTCATCTGCGTAACTACAAGTTCTAGGCGTGTGGAAAAGTTTGTTGGGCAGAACAAAATCTTTTCTTGAAATTGAACCTATGTGGATTTCAAAGACTACTTCACCAGTATTCAAGATTTGTTCGCGACATTTGTCTGGGGAGGAATTCAAATTTTCTGGGGTCCCGCACAAATGCTTCTCGACTGTTCCATCTGATGTTGGTGTTCGTCCAGATCTTTGGCCCTCCATAAACAACCTTCCTGTGTAAAGTTCTTGTGCCTTTTCCAAATCTGTTGCAGCAGCCGGATTTTCTTGATTTCTGTTAAAAATGCATCCTGTACAGTCTTCATTTGTCGCTGTGTTTAAACATACTCTAATACACAAAACGCTTCTTCTGTTGAGACGAATGTCATTTCTGTACACGAAAAGATAAATCATGAAACATAAAATTGTGTGCTGTTTCTCCACATGCTGCTGTTAATAGTTTGCATAATTAACATGGATTTTGTGAAACAGCTTGCTTTTTCAGGCGAACATGTTCGTTTTTGCCAACTAAAATATTGTAATACGTTATGTTTGTAACGAATATAGTGTTGTGATGTTGCAATTATGACTTAGAACACCAGTATGTGATTGTTATTGCCACAGAATAAGACACGATGTTAAATAAACCGCTGTTCTATTATGCTAAGGAATTTTCTTGGCGCAACAATGCTTTCAACTTCCATCCACGTTTCTTAAATAGAAATCATTCTTTGCACCACCTCCCTTCCACGTTTTCTTAGAGGAAATGGAACAATGTATTTATTTGATTTTCATTTGTGGACGTGAAGTCCGTAATTTACGGCTTAAAGTTCCTGTCCACTTCCTGCTTATTTTAACTGTCAAGTTAAATACAAGTTGCTTGTTGCAATAGTCAGCGTTATTGCGTCAAAGACGAGGTTTCCAGACAGGCTGTCGCACATTCGAGACATTGTCGTGTTGCTCTGTTTGAATGTGATTGCAAACAGTTTATATTACCGGAAATATTATCTGTCCGATCGAACATTAGGTCGTGGCTTGTTTGCCACTTTTAATGAACCAAAATCACTGCTGCTAGCCACGACGCCAATTGCTGCAAAGTGCGCTTCTACAAAATTCTCGGAAGCTGCGACGTCGCGGTTTTGTTGTTGCGAATTTTCAATTTGTAAGGAGCCGATCGTAACTGATCGACGACGACGTGCTCTTCGTTCCGCTCGTCAACCTTCGTCACCGGACACGTCACTGCATTCTTCAAAAGTATGATTTGCCGCCTGTGGTCGATCAGCGGCATCGATCATATTAAGATTTGCGACTTGCACCTGATAACATCGTCCCCGCACAAAACAACTTGTCATCGGGTTTGTTACGTAACAATGCGTGCCAGGCGACAACCCGACGGATCCGGATGAAACGATTTGACAAGTCTAATTATCCGCGTGTGGTGCTGACGGATGTTTTCTATGGCCATGCAGGCGATCTTTATAAGATGTTATTGCTTTCTTCAAGCGCTTGGGTCCCTTGCCACGCTTGCGCGCCTCTGCAGATCAGGAATCCCGGGTCAAATTGGCCACATTGGGTCCAGCGACCCGGATTTTGCGGTACGCCCTCAAAATTTTTGTTCTTCAACACTTGCTTGAATTGAACTTGGCTGAGAACCCTGGTTGAGTAAACGCGCGCAAACCGCGTGTTTTCTGGCAAAGCTGTGATCAAGCAACGCGGCTCTTTACAATGTTTGAAAGTCAGTTTTCGATGCATTTTTAAGTATTTACGACGTGCAGCTAGTAACATTATCTCAATCAAAAGTAGTAACACTGACCTCCCGATAAGTGATCTGTTCACTCACGAAACTTTGTGTGATCGCGGAGCGCTACTGAAAAGTTTTTCAGCAAGTCTTCGGAACTCGAAACTAATCTCAGCCATTCAAGTTTTCCATGATTTTAGAAAACAAAAAACAAAACGAATTTAGTAACGTGAAGGATTAATTGAGTTTGATGCGATTCCTCAAGGAAAATAAGGTTCACGACCTGATTGAAAGACTGGGGTCGATAACTCGGAGCTTGTTTCACTTTCAAAACCGGTTTCATGTTAAATGCTGAAATCCTCCTTGTTAATCTCACTCAATAATCTTCAGTGCTGTGAAACCATCATCAGACGCAGTCAATAAGTTTTGCATCCATTGCTATTGCAAAATATAATGGTTATAACCAGTGGCGTAACTGACGGGGGGGCAAGGTGGCGAGCGGACTCCCTGGCAAACAAATGTAAAAACTGTGTCCCCTTTAATTAACATTTTCATATTTAATATTCATCAGGTTGTTTTTTTGCGTTTTTCGGGGTGTTTTCGTTTTTTTAGCTAGTATAGACATCCACGACATCTAGATTCACCATCATTTCTTTATTTTTTTTCTTAGTGTTGGCTAGCGTCCCCCTTACGGTGACCAGTGGGCCCCTTTCAGCTAAGCTTTGCTCCCCCTGACTCAAACCTCGAGTTACGCTACTGGTTATAACCAGGTTTGTGTAAATTCGGCGTTAAACAAAATAAAATGTTATAAAGAAAACTTCGCGTTTAGGTCTGTCGCAATACCCTGCAATTGCTGCAGTTTTGGGCTATCGCGACTTTTGCTGTTTTTCTGCAATTTTTTCAAAAATTCGATATTAATAGCTGAGTGAAAGGATGACGAATGTGTGGCAATACTACATACTTTTGCTTCAAGTTTAAAACGAAATGCGATGAGTGAATTAGAATCGCATTGTATGGGTTGTTGTGATCTCTCGTGTTTTCTGCTGAGGTTCACAAGGTGTCCGTGCGTTTTATCAGTTGTTCACTGACATTGCTCCACCTCATGCGACCCTGTTAGACACAGTTCGTCATCGCTTTGATCGAGAAGAGGGCCACAACAAACTCGCCACGCCAGATTTGTGAAAATTAGCGGCAATAATGCGCGATAAGCATCAGCTGTTGTTGAATCTCAGGCATGACTGATGCTTACGTCAGAACTAGAACGCAAATTTTGCAATATTTAAAATTGCATTCTTGCATCTGCACTGCGAATGAATCGCGCAATTTGACAGTTGATAGATCCTATCGTTTGTAGAAAAACACGAATACGAGATTATCATTATAGATTTGAAACAATTCGTGAGATCCACACGAAGCTTTGCCATACAACAGCAAAGGCAATCGATTGATCAGTCACATTGACGAAAGCCTTGCATTGCAAAAAAGCTAAAAACAAGATATCGATGTCTTTCCGTGGCGATTTTGACCGATCCGAGTTTTTTGCTTCGAGCGCGTGTTTTGTTCTAGTTTTCAACCTCTCTCTTACGCTCTGACAGGCGGGGCTTCATGGTTTCCTTCCGCGTTACTGAACGTGCCTTGGCGGTTGGGAGAACGTGCCGTTTGTTGCTTTGCTTGTGTTTTTGTCGTTATTGCCCATTGATTTAGCTAATTGTTGTCAATTTTGTATGGCTTTAACGCAGTCTTACTATGTAACGGCAGGTTTTGGGATGGTTTTACTTCCGTTACTTCGGCTTCTTTATGGCCTATGACCAGTCGCGACCATCCGTGGACCCACCGCGTGGCTGTGTCGTTGAATTCTTGCAAGCACGTTAGCCTACTTCACTTACGCATCCTGTGTAACCTACTGGACTGTTATTTTGTTTGTTACGTCACTGTACACTTGGTAATTTGTTTTGGTTAGTTGTTTCTACTGTGACCTTTTCCTTTTCAATGTAAAGTGGGCAGTTGGGTTTGCTATTTTTCATTTCGTTTTTCTTATTTGGTAATTTAACTGTTTGTGGGTTTTATTTTATTTATACTTCATGCACTTCGTAGAGCTGATGATGCCTACTTTGTAGGCGAAATATATACTCTGTAAGATCTTAGTGTCTGATTCTGTGCTGAGAAAGGATTTCTTTCAATAGACAGTCTCTCTTACGCCGTAGATATTTTCGTGTGGCAGCTGCGACGTGCACAATTCTGAATAGAGACGCACGTTCAACACAGTTACAGCTCAAAATTTCTCACAAATCAATCGAGAGCAAAACTGCACCGGACTAAACGACTACACACGTACAGTGTAAGATTAGCCCAGGATTGCTAAACAACGTCGCAGTGATAATAATCAACTGTTAGTAACATGCTCAATGTCTAGGCAGGTGACCGACCCTGTGTAGATTGTATCATATGACAGAAAAAATATGTCTCTCTCTCTCTCTCAGTTGTCCGTCGGATCGACAATGACGCTGCTCTGCTGAAGTTATTTTACCTTTAGCTGAACACAATTGGCTGAAGTAGTCACATGACAAGTTTGAAACGCATTTCCTACTTAATTGACCACGATATCTGTAACAGCTCAGTCCCACATCCATGGACAAGCGTTGTAATGGCTTCAGGGCTTGCAAACAGTTAGCAGCTTCTTATTTCAATTAAGTGAACTGCAGGCTAAACCCTAACTCTAAAGACTGAACCACTAAACCTAAAATTTGACCCTAATTGACCATAATCACTGATCCTAAACCCTAACCATAAACTCTTAAACCCCAACCAATTGTCTCTGCGTATTGCACTTGTCACATGACCACTTCAATCAACTGTGTTCAAATGAAGGCAAAATAGTCCCAACACAGGATTTGCCTCATGAAGCAGAATAGGACACAACCTGCCTGAATGCATTGTGCCCCTGTTGCGGTCGGAAAGCCTGAGCGGCAAATGCGCAAAGCTTTACACTGTGGCAGCAAGCAACAGTAGAGATCACAAGATCACTCTTGTCGTCACCATTAGTAGGTACCATCAACTGTTCACTAGCTTCACAAGCATTATTAGAGATCACTCACCAAGATCACTCTAGTATTGCTTGTTCGTGCCACATATATATAGGGGGTTATTCTTCGCGCACATCCCGTTCGCGTTGAATCGCACATTCAACGCAACGCCAACCGAGAGGTTGCAACACCACTTTGGGCCCTGTCATGCTTATAAACAGGAAGTTTGGCATATCTTGCAAGCTTGCATATCGCGTAACCAAAGTACTTTTCCGAGTCAACTGCATTGAAAAGCAAGCTGAAGTTTTGCCACACAGTCCCATCGCCACGGGG
>Ga0210059_1008619_pt1 | contig 16048 bp, 12 predicted proteins | sample Ectturendosymbi2_FD_188042 | JGI IMG/M metagenome (GOLD analysis project Ga0210059, IMG submission 188042) | Ecteinascidia turbinata endosymbiont from Florida, USA - Sample 2 (SPAdes) (version 2) | ecosystem: Host-associated > Tunicates > Ascidians > Unclassified | place: Key West, Florida...
CTAGGGTGGCTGTTCGCAACGCTGTTGCTCCAGCACCCAACCAGAGCCAGCAAGCCGCCTCAGGAGTGCAATGCGTGATGTTAGTGAAGTGACTCAAGGTGTCAGCGGTACGTGAGCGACCTGTCCAACGTTACTCCGAGGTATTTGGGCTCGGAGCAGAAGGGCAGGGTTTCGTTGTTGAAGCTGACTTTCAGCTCACGTTTGGCTTCGTTGTTGTTGAGATGGAAGACTACCGACACCATTTTCGTGGTATTAAGCTTTAGCTTCCAAGTCTGGAGGTATTCACCTAGTGTTGCCATGTCCTTGCTCAGTGCCCCTTCCACTGGCAGCCAATCTCCATCAGCATGCATGATTGCTAGGTCGTCAGCATACACATACTTTCTGGAGATGGTGGCTGGCAGGTCAGAGGTGTAGATGTTGAACAGAAGGGGCGCCAGGACAGATCCCTGTGGGACGCCGTGCTTGAGGCGTCGTAACCTGCTCCTTTGACCATTTCCAGTGGTAAGGGTAAAGCTACTATTGCTAACCATCTCCATGATCATGTGGACCATGTGTCTGTCAGGCAGCAATCGCAGCAGCTTGCAGGTGAGGTCGCTGTGCCAAACAGTGTTGTAAGCTGCTGTGAGGTCGACAAACATAGCTCCGGCCTTCTTTTCAGCTGAAACGTTATCCTCGATGTCCTGTGTCAACAGGGTGACCTGATCTACGGCCGACCTCCCGTGTCGGAAGCCCTCCTACTCCTGTAGGAGCAGTGGGTCGGTGATTGTTTCGACACGAGCGTGGATGAGTCTTTCGAGGACTTTGAAGGGGACTCACAGCAGAGATATAGGACGATAGCTCTCAGGGTCCTCCAATGGATTCTCTGGCTTAGGGATCGCAACTACTAGTGCTCTTCTCCAGATCTTTGGAACTTTGAGTTGGTGCATGCAGGAATTGAGGAAGTCGCAGAACCAAGATTTGAGAACCGACCCGGCATGGAGTATAAACTCCGGGAAGATGGAGTCCAATCCTGGGTATATTCCTGGCTTCGAGCGTCTAAGGGCAGCAGCAAACTATTCCGGCCTGAAAGGTTCGGAGATACTGTGACCCTCAGGTGTTGGAATCTTCCATAGGTTGGACAGCTGTTTGTTGACGAGGCAGCATTTCTGCTGCCGCGCCCTGAGAAGGGCGTTTGATGACCCATCCCATGCCGAACACATCCAGTACGGGTAGCAGCGGTTGCTCTCAAGTTGACAGATTTAGTAAGCATTTTGAGAAATGCCACAACTGGGAAGGCCACGTGAAGGCATCTGTCTTCCTCCCCAATGACCTTATTTTTCTAAGCAAGAATTCTCAACCCAACTTACTAGCCAGTTAGGCCACCTGTTACTCGGCATTTTAGTCATCCAATCCAAAATGGCTTGTTCAACACTTGTTCCTGCCCAGCTTTCTGAACTGTTACCATGATCGATCAGCTGATAGTTGGTAGGAAAGTCAGCTTCATCTTGCCAAGACGTCCCATAGTACCGGGTGACAACATCCAGATTACTGTCGTGAACGTCAACTTCCATGAATCTGTATTGAAAATACTGAAATCACTACCTTGGTGGCAGACACATAGGCGAGTGAGATTTATATCATTTTCGAAAACTTTTATTTTGTTCATGGCACGCCTAAATAAATCTGCCTTCGAAGCATTCCTGCAAATAATTTGTTGCCGTTTGGGTAAAAAATGCAGTGGAAAATCATACCTTTTTGGCAAATTTTTGCAGTTTTGCAGAAAATCAAAAATAGTAATGTCGTGAAGCATCTTGGAACTTGAAGTACGCACACAAAAGCTCAAAAATGACGATGCTTGCAAGCAGTAGAAAAAATGAATAGAAATAAATTTATAATAAACAAACGATATGGAATGATAGTTATTAAATTAATAGAATGCATAGCAACGCTTCTAATTTGATTAAATATGAACAGCAGACCTGAATACAGTTTAGATTAACGCCGCTCCCCTCTAAGCGCTGAAACATACCTGTACACACCAGGTTCAGTACTGTATTTGTTCAAGATTAATCGCCACGATGTCACTATATCGTGAAGTCCAGGTTGATTTTCTGTGTAATCCGAATACACATCTTCATACGACAGTTCCTGAAAGCATTTTGTGACAATTGTCTTTTGGTTCAAAACCAGCCCGTAACCAGGAGGGGCGCAGGGTAGCCTTCGCCCCCCCTGGAAAAATATGTTGGATATAGTTTGAAAATATTGGGCATAGTTCAAAAACTGTGGACCCCTCTAAAAAACTCTTTGCCCCTCCGGGTGTCCCAAGCTGGTTACGGGCCTAGTTCAAAATTGTTTGGATAGGCTTTCTTAAAAAATGTCTCAAATGAGGCTCCCAGATGCTTTGCAAATATATGGCGCAACTCTGTTGTTTAAACAACAGTAGTTAGTTCAGGGCAACATCGATATCGAATTCTGGGCTTTCTACTCGTATTTATAACAGGAATGTAATTTCTTAGAATAACGAAAATAATTAAAACACTCCGAGAATTTTATCCTGTCCGCATCGCAGCAATGTTTGCATCTTTTCTGAATGGAGATTTAGGTTGTTTCTCCTAATCTCCATCTCAAACAGTACTTCAGTGTTGGTCAATGAAACATACGGCATTTGCTGACAGATTGGAATTTTGCTTTAATTTTATCAGCTGACAGTGAAAGGCGATGCTTAGAATTTTTCGTATTTTTTATCTGATAAGCAAGATTTCCTTTTTTTGTATTGCCAGATGTTACCGATAAAGTCACTAACATTGTTGAAACCTCAAGGAACACATCGCAAAAAAAATTTGAAATTTCTCAGAAAACTTTCCGTCTTGGTGTTTCTTGATATGTGGCAGCTAGGAAAAATGTTCCACACTGATAACGATTTTTGAAAACCTATCAAATTATAGAAACTATTTTAAAATGTTTCAGCTGAGCAATATTATGTAGCAAGGTGTTGTATTTTGCACCATCAGAGATGTCTGCAATTCTGCAAGATACAGTATACTGTATCAGATAATTTAGTATCTGAATTTTTGAAAATCAAAATTCTTCTCTCAGGTGTATCAAAACACTTCATCTGATTTTCACAGGCAAGTATGAAAACAGAATAGAAGTCAAGTAGCTTCACTCCACAGATGAAACAAGCAAGGAGTTAATCACAAATTTTTGATAGGAAATCGATTTCACGTAACACTACGCATTGTCAGTCCTTACATCTTGTTCTATTTGAATAACAGAATAAAAGTCATTTCTATTTCCGCACTGATTTTAGTCGACGTTCGAAGACATGGACGCTATTCTGAGCCTTACGGCTCAGAATCAATTTGGAATTCAAATCAATAACCCACGTTCATCATGCACTGGAGGACTCAAATACGTCAGCTCGGGCTTATCTGTTTGGCTCTGAAAGATCATTAGATATTTTTGCTTTTGGGACCACAACCTTAGTTTACACTCAATCAGTGCCGGATTAACAATACAGTAAACCTCGGTTAATCCGGCTTCGATTTGACCGACGATATTATCCGGTTAAGATGAAGATCCGGATTAACTGAAGATGATTGTTTCTAACCTGATGTCATTTAAGCCACTGTGGTCCAGACGCGCGGACCGAATTTTGAAGGCCCGCGAACTTCATCTGCATTGATTTAATGCTGTGTGTGTGTTACAATAGGTATTTTTAATTAAAACAAGAATTGCATGATAACGGCATTAGACTAGACAGACTGTAGAGAACCTCTGGAAATTAGTCAGCAAATAATAGATTTTACAAACTGAAAGATCTCGCACTAAAATTGCACTCGATGTTTGGAAGCACATAATCTAAAAATAGAAATCGAAGGGTAGACGAAATACTAGAAGATTGTCTCCGACTTACAACCACGAACGCTGGTATTCATGAAGAAACGATATTTTCAGAGAAACCATTTCTGACAGACACAAAAGTTCATCAGCAAAGTTACGGCATATACTCACTTGCACGTTTTATGACTTACAGATGCTCAGCTATGGAATACAGCAGAAAGAGTCACCTAATTTTGTGCCTCCCTGGGATTTTCTGTTCAAATTTGTTTGTTTTTTTTGGTGAATCTATGTGTTTTTTAACAAACCTTATTGGCAGCCATAGATTTGACATGTATTCACTAGTAATTGGGTAGTGTTCTTTGAGTCTTCTTTTACAAATTTGGGAAAAGATTTGAGCATTTATTTAACTCTCATGGTGACCAACTGCAGTGGAGAACGGATATTTTCTAAACTGAAGGTGGTAGAATGAACAAAGGACCACCTTCAGATAAAACAAGCTGAATAGCCTGATTGTAAGTAGTAAAGAGCATGAACGTCCATGTGAAATAGACACGACCAGTCTCATAAACAAATTTGCTATGGAAAAATCAAGAAAATGCAATCCTAAGCAGTAGGTTTGCTGCTTTTGCCAATCGAATTCAACATTTATACTTGACTCCACTGTCAAAGATCAAATTTCTTGACGAGTCTAGAAGCTTAATTACTGTCTCTGTGCTGTAGTTGTGAGCTGTACAGTAATGTATTCCTTGTTGTTAAAAAGGTACTTAAATACGTTTTTGGAAGAAAATAGTATGCAGCTCATAATGTCCACCAGTTGCTATTTTGGACCAGGTTTTTCGTACATAAGAAATTCAGTGTGCCTAATGCTGGTCACATGGATGCCCACATAATTTATGCTCTAACAGTTGTTCATTTTTTTCAAGTGTATTCTGAACTGAGGGCCCCGCGCTGTTAATATGCTACAGGCCCCGCGCTACCTTAATCCGGCACTGCACTCAATGTGTGTTTGTACTTCTTGTAAAACCTCACTCTCAGATTGTCCTGTTATGCTGGAGCCAGTTAGTCTTTAGTCAATGATATGGACGGGAGGCACGGTTGATGCAAATTTACCCAAACCAAGAAAGTCCACACGGGTTAAAAAAAGACAAAAAAACACAAAAAGAATAAATAAAAGTACTGAAGCCTATTCCAAATAGCATAACACTCAAGCAACGTTTCATTCATACCTTCAAGCAGTTTTGCCTTTTCTACAGGCCTTTTATCATACTTTTCTCGTATTTGATTGAAACCAAACCTCACTGTTTACAATTGTTCTCTTGTCGGTCAGCCTAGAACATTATACAAAACATTAAGTGGTTCTAAAGTAACAATCAGGCTTTACCTATTGTAACGTATAATGATCTCAGGTTTTGCATTTTCTATATAAACACTTTTAAGGCTTCACTTAGGTTTTTCCACAGAGAACTTCCTATTTCACGCAAGTACTTCCCGCTTGCAATGAAAATACGTTTTGTATTCGTGTTACTACAAAAAATAAAAAATAATGCAAACGGGTTTTAATGTCTTTTTGAAATCCAACGTGGGTTTTTTTATTAAAAAGCCAGTTTTTGTAACAACCCTGGCTGGATCAATTGTTTCGGACTCGTTACCAACAAATTATCATTGAAAACACTTTTGCAATCTATTCAGTTTTTACTAGTGGGTCTAGTGCTTGCTGACAAGATCGAAATCTCTGAACATCTATGCATTGTAGTTTTATGGGGTACAAGCATTCGACATTGCCCACCTGTCATCCCATGCTGATAAAATCTCGGTACATCGTACTAACCTCCAATCTTGTTGCGTTAGAGGAGCCTTTAACAGGGTTGTCTCTGAGATGTTCCGCTTCTAGAAGGTATTTAACCGCGTGAAATCGAAATCCATCTACTCCAAGATTCATCCAGTACCCAAGAATGTCCTATAAGATGTTGAACATACCACAAGCAAACGGCGTCTGAACAGCTGTGAAATGGTTCGAATAACCTTCAGCACCTTAAGCAGTGAGTTCACCTTAATTCAGTGGATTTCAAAATTTTTTTATCACGACCCATTATAGCAACCCACTACATCCTGGTATTTTTGATCATTTTCCGGTCACAGATCGAATTTGAATGAAAAACGAAAAAATAGGTCATTTCGGTCATATGTCAGAAAATGTACACTAGCGCATACTGTTGCGGTGAGTTTTAATACTATTATGAGACAAATGACCGAAATGTCTCCTCGAAAAAAAACAACTTCCATCTAAAGCTTGAATAAAGTAAATGTAATACAGCTCTGTACATAAAACATCTACTCGCGACCCCTCCAAAAATGGTTCACGACCCCTCCGGGGTCGCGACATCCAGGTTGGACACCACTGCCCTAATTTAATGGTAGTTATTTTTCTAGTTTTCTATATGATTTAGTTTCCTATATGATGCGTTACGACCTGATACATTTGCTGAAAGCAGCAGCATATGGTGGAGATGGCAATAGCAGGATTTCACAATGCAGAGTCATGTGAACGCTTGTTATTTCACGAATTGTTTTCCCGGGTGCTTGGTGGTTACATTGTCGAGTCTTCAAAAAAGGTGCTGAGAAGTATATGTGTAAATGTGTATGCCTATGTGTGTGAATGGCGTGGGTGCTTGATTTTTGTCAAGTGGAAAGCGCTTATTATTTACATTAAGTTTACTATATTGCAACTCCACCGTTGGTAGCGGATTACTGTGGTTTAAGTGGACTTCTCCTAACGAAAGCAGGGCAACTATCCGTAAACGCTTAGCAAGATCGCGTCCGTACCTTCCTGGTAGTGGTAGCATTTGCTCACAAAACCACTGATTTTCCGTTGCTTCTGACAAGAAAGCTGACCGAGAAACGTTATTTGGAAAATTATAGGTCTATCTAATGAAAGTGTAGGCTCAATTCGTCTATTTGATTCTGGTGTCGTTATGGGTCAGAATAGCAGAACGCAGTTCTGCATTATTTGGAAACTTATAGGGGCGCAACTATAGCGTGAGGTCTACCGCCATATGTCGCCTACCCAGGTGCAGCGTGAGGTCTACCGCGTCAGTTCCCATAGGGTGAAGTGTGAGTTTTCCATAGCGTGAGGTGTGAGGTCTACCGCCATGTGTATAGAAAAGGAAGCAAGTGGAGCATCTAAAATAGTTAACATCGATTGGGGGTACTAAAAAATGTTGCTGAAGGAGTTTTATAGAAGAGTCATTCTGACAGAAGAAGTAGCACTCGCCTTTTTAAAAGAGCACAATCTCTTGGATACAGTTGAAGAAGCAAATCCATGCCATAAATGTGGTTCTGTTATGCAGGAAAAAAGAACACGTACCAGAGGAGGAGATTTCAAGCCTGTGTTACGTTGCCCTCGAAAGGGACGTCAAACTACACGGTCTGCTCGCACAGGAAATCAAATTTTCCATTATACGGACTCAACAACAAATTGCACTGCAACCTGAGCCTTTGTGAAATATAAGAATTAATATTTCTCTTTGTATTGGATATACCAATGTCTACAGTAAAGACTCTAACAGGAAAATCTACTAATACTGTCACTGACTGGTTCAACATGTGCCGAGAAGTGTGTACATCCATAGTTTCTCACCAACGACGAGGAAAGATGGTCGGAACAACAGAAAACCCCATCCAAAGTGATGAGGCAAGATTTGCTGGCTGACGGAAGTACAACCGAGGAAGGATGCTGAATGGAGACAACGCTCCTCTCTCTGAGGACAGTGACGCAGATCAAGAAAACAACAGAAACCATGCGCGTAGAATTGATGGGCCTTGGGTTTTTGGTCCTAAACAAGTCTCAGACTGTCGGTACTTTTGGGTAGAACGGCGTGACCGCAACACTCTAATCCCTATTATTGAAAGGGAATGTGCATATGGTTCGGTTATTCATTCAGATGAGTGGCCTGCTTATAGCAACCTAAACACCATGGAGTATCAGCATTCTAGAGTGAAGCACCAGCAAGATTATGCGGATCCAGCGACAGGAGCACACACACAGGCATTTGAGGGACTGTGGTTGCACGCTAAAACGATGATACTGAAGAGAATGCGAGGTGTTCGTTACCAGCTGTTCCAGTCTCATCTTGATCATTTTTGCTGGAAGGAGATGAGAAAAAATTCCAATGATCTATTTGTGTCATTCTTAGAAGATGTACGAGATGTGTATCGCTAGAATAAATGCATGGAAATATTATATTTTACCTTTCTTCCTATAATGCCGAGGTAGACCTCACGCTATAGTGCCAACGGGAGGTAGATCTCACGTTATAGTGTGGTAGACCTCACGCTATAGTATCACTCTTATTTATAGGTCTATCTAATGAAAGAGTAGGCTGATTTCTCATTTGGTTCTCGTGTTGTTATGGGTCAGAATAGCAGAACGCAGTGGATTGGTTAGCTACAAGGTAGTATGTTTATAACTTCACATTTTTGTTCTGTCGCAAACTGATGAAAAAAAAGCTAATTTAACAAAACAGTTTTCTTTCTTCAAACTCACAAAACGTTTCCAAACGTGGTTCACAAAGGAAAACTTTCCTATATGTAATCTTGCATGTTATGTTCCAGACAGCATGTAACCTAAAGTACACCTCAAAAATGCACGGTTTTCAGCATAGTCAGTTATTATTTAAGATGCAATTTCAGTAAAGTAGCATGATATTTAGAAGTAATCTTGACTGTTTAAAAAATGCAGCGCATATTTTAGTCCAATGAAGATGAAGCTAATGCAAATAGTAACGGCAGTAGGTTACAGAAATCCGATGTAAATTTTCAGAGAACATCTCACCAAATCTAGTAAATCCTATTTTAACTTTGATACGCCTCACCAGTGTTGTTGGTTAGTGATTATCTAAAAATTTACTTTAAGTAAAGGTCCAAAGTTTAAGTAAATTGCGTAATCAATCCTTCATTAAACAACCAAATGAAGAAGCTTGGATTAGGGAAATATATTCTTGTTATACTTGTTTCCAAGATCTTCGTAAGACCAGCGTGCACTGACGAGATCAATTAAATGAGAAGAAGGATTGAAAAACAAGTAATTTGTGAAATAAAGACGGGATAGGAAGAATTCGGAATCTTGTGTAAATTACTTAGCACGGCATTCTTTTTCATAATTAAGTGAAAGCTGCACAACTTTCCTATTTTCACTTTGTTACCGAATTCCCCAGGTTTTCATTCAACGTGCAGGTTTTAAAAACCTACCTGGGAAGCAGCAATAATTTTGGGAGAAAGTAATGAACCGTCAAATCAGAAAAACTGTGGCCAGTAAAAAATTTTGTCAATGCAAGATTATGCGACACGTTCATTGGTCTTGTTTCTCGCATGGCATTGCAGTTAAGCAAAACGACTTGCTGTGGTATTCAAACGTCCAGACTGCTTACATTAGGTTTGTCGAAAATAGTATAAAGAGACAGTCGTGTTAATATTGATCTCTTGTTTGTTCTCGGTGCAGAACAAACAAGAATAAAAGCGCGTTTGTGAGAAATCCATCGAGTGAAATGGCACTTCAGGAGAGATTAGCAAAACACACAAAGCGAGCATTCAGAAACCAATAGCCACTTCAAACCAGGCAAAAAATGAGCAACTGGCAGGCAGTGTTACTATTCAGCAGACTAAGGGTAATCTATGGAATAGGCGTGATTTTGCTGTCGGATCAGGTTCGCGAGCAGGCCAAAATGCTGACACCATTCCCTTCTGACAAACGATAAAGACATGTTCATGAAATGTTATTAGCATCGTATTGCATACAGAAATTGAGTTTTTAAATTGGTATTATTGATATCTCATATGGCTTGAAACGCTCGTCGCAAGCATTTCATTGCGTTTACCTTTTGAATTTTTAGCTATTACTAAAATGTTTTTTGCCCTACCAGCAAAGACAAAATGTGAGCTAAAGACATCGAACAACTACAACGAAAATGGACGCTCAAACCAAATCACCCAGGACAGAGTAGAACTGCGTCGATATACAGAACGATTGCACTGCGCGTGCCCTACTTCCGTGGCATGGTGTGTGTAAAGGCCGCAATCTTGTAACTTACTTCCAGTTCCTGGAGAACTTGTTTATTTCTGAGATTTAAATCAGGTTCTTCTTTCAGGAAAGCGTGGTAGTAAAATTGCTGTCGATTTTCACTCCATTGCCACGCTGATTGATCTGGACCATAAACACTTCTCTGCGAAAAAGCTTTACGTGGTTTACACGTTTCGTTTCCATTTTTGTCAATCAAACACCACAAATGCAAAATAGTTCTTGTACTTTACCAAGATCGTTACTGTCCTTTGTCGGTTGCACCAGCAACGAAAATGTTTGTTCCATGAAATACCTGACAAACTGTCAGTGAATGTTTATATACTACGTGTTGATGCAGAGAAGGTACGCAAAACGAAATGCAATTCAGTTTTTTTTGTAACAGGCTTGGCATTCTAAACGTCTTTTTTGTGTGCAACCTACTGTAAAATCTACACAGCAACCAAAACATATTTACGTAGAAACGTCCACGTTCTTCACAGCACCAGTATAATCAGCTTTTTTAAACATTTGAAAAATATCGAACCGTGCTCTCAGGAGCTCAATAAAGCAAGTTACAGATTTATAGACTAGAAAATAATATTTTAACATAGACCTGAATCAAAAATTTCAGAACTAATTCAAACCCTTTTCGCTCTATAATTTAGTCTTGATCGGGCGCTAGAACGTCACAATGCCTTCGGCAAGGAAAAATGTAAGCGATTTTGTCACACTTTGCCACATAGCAAAGCTTCTCAACCAACGCAAGTTATACGGAAAAATCTAGTGACGTTTTTGTGATGACAACTTTGAGGTATTGAGTGTCGTTACACAGTAGCGCCGCCAAGCATTTTGTTCGGGAGGAGCCAGTCAATAACGTCGTCAGTCACTGACGTTGTCTTCAGTCCGACTGTTCCTTCCGTATTTTTTCTAACTGTTGAAAATTGATATAAAGCACCAGCAAAATTTTTTGGCAATTTTTTCGGGGGGCATTGCCTCTTCGGCCTCATTCTGGCTGCGCTACTGTCACTACGGTATTTCAGAGCTTGAAGATCAATAGATTTAAACATTTCAATTTTCTGAGTTAAATAGTTACCAATTCCTTGAACTCATGTTCAAAACTAGGAAATGTTCATTTTGCCAATTAATCATGTACGCTGTCTGCACATTCATTCAGTTTTCCAGACCCGGTTATTACAAAAATATTTGTGCATTTTCAGGCGACTTGTGTTTTACCTTCGAAGAAGACAAACATGAAACAACTCGGCGCAAGCATAAAGCAAACCAACCATAGGCCCGAGTGTTAACAAATTATGTATTAACCTCAACTCACTTACCCAGTTATTGGGAATGCCATCTGATTTTCCGTTTGTGCTGTTTACCCATATGTAGTAATCCTTGTATTTTTCGTATTCGGGATGAGTCGGATTCGAACTTGCGAGAAACCAGGTGTGATTGTTGCTGGTGTGGTTCGGTACGAAGTCCATCACGAGTTTCATGTCTGTGATTAGAACAGCAGGTTCTTGTAAAGCTTAGAGATCTAAAAAAGAAATATTTTATGCTTCTTGTCACAAAAGATTATTTAGAGCAGGCGGTTCCAACTTGGGGTACATTTGCCCATCTCAAGGGGTACATTTAAGGTTAGCAATAGAAGGGAAAAATATATCGATATATTATTTACTTCCAAATATTTATACATATATCAGTGAATATTATTTTCAAAAATCATTATATGCTTTTTCTTAGTATATCTATGATTAGCCATGATAAAATATTTGAGGAAAAAGTCGTTTTATGCCATAGAAAGGAACTTTAGGGGTACAAGCTCATCTGCCTTCTTGTGGCGATGCTACACTGCCACAACCCCACAAAAATACCATCGAACAAATGATTTTTTACGAAAGGGATTTCAAATTAAGGAATAACAGGAATGCATTAAATGAGTCATTTAATTATCGCCGACACGTACTTCTCAATCGCGCACATTGGCTTTCTAGCCAACTCCACTGTTCTGAAAATTTTTTATGGTGTTACCTACATTCTTTTGAATATCAAGTGATGATACTGAGATTTATTTGATTCAGTCATTGTCTGGAATACCGAAAAAGAAATAAAGGAGAGAAGAGATTGGCATGTATTTTGTGAGTTTTGCATAGGGTACGGACTTTGCGGAAAAGCTTTGGGCCAATTTAATGACAGGAAAAAATTTATTTTGTTGCGTCTTATTCAAAGGCTCAAGGCAACGGACGCCCTTTCACATTCTTACTTGCTCAAATGGAATTATAATGAATGCCTTCGAAAGTTGAGTGGATTGGGTGTGAACGATTAGTTCATGGAAGGCAAAACTTCGTGCTACAAAAGCCTATTTTTTTAACAAATCAGAAACCATGAAAGATTATTTTAACCACAGAACCGCAACACAATACTGCTCTTCTCACTACAGGGACTGAATCAAAGAAATGTATGAAGTTTGAAATTGACAATTCTTATTTTCCTAGTATTTCAAACAAAGTGATCGAAGATGTTCATTGGCTTCCATTTTAGGGTTAAGACCAATAAAATATTTCGGACTGAAGTTATTCCAAACGTGCAGGGTGTAACGACGAAGTAGGCTACGCTTTCTGACTTGATACTGTTTTACAATTTGAGAGAGCCTGCAATTTTTGGAAAAAAACTGCGTAAAATGTGACATTAGCAAATGTGACAAACTCTGAGAATCCAGATCTAAAATCTCTTCAAACATGTGTTTTAAACCATTTCTGAAATATGCTATTTTTCAAAGATTCGCCTTATCATGTCAGTTTATATACATAATCACTGATCTTACCGTTATTGCGCATTTGTGTGATCAGATCTTCCAAGTCTTGCGTGGTTCCAAGCTGCCTATCGACCTTTTTGTAATCATCTATATCATAACCATCGTCGATTTGGGGCGAAGAGTAGATGGGATTAAGACGGATCGTAAATACTCCAAGGCCCTCTCTGAGGTAAGTTAACTTCTCCTCGATGCCTACGGCATATCAAAACCATTTGACATAACAACAATGCACAGCTGTTTAAAGAAAGTTTGGATCAACAAAGTACACCGCGAGATCAGTCGTTCTGCTAATTTTGTAACTAACCTCGCCTTTTACCATACTGTTGTGTTTGACATACGTTAACTGTAGGTAATAGACAGCTGCATGTTAAAAGATGATGCAATTTTGGCGTACTCAGTGATCCCGTTAAAAGATGCTGCAATGTTTGGCGTCCTAATTCATCCATGATGCAATTTTTGGCGTCCTCAGTGAACCCTTTTCAGTATCAGCAATAATTCTGTATATCCTAAAAACTCTGCATCGTCAGATCCGCGAGCTTACGTCGTTCCGACTCCGATGGGTGTTTTCTTTCAATATTTGCCTCGCGGAGGCTGCCCTTATCACTTTAGGTTTGTCTGCATTGCTCTTTAGTAAGAAGAACCATGGCTGTTTAGAACAACACATATGAGAAGGGATTTTTTATCAGCACAGAATTAGACACTGCTGTGTTTACAGATTATAGAGATCACACAGATTATACATTTTGGCTACGGAGTACGCATCTGCAACTCTTAAACAACACAGCGTCTTCCAAAACCTCGTCTTCCAAAACCGCTGAAACAGAGCACCTATATGGAAACGGAGTTGTGTTGCAAAGAGTAGTTCAGGAAAGGTTTGGCGGTGGTGACATAACATTTTAACCTCAAAATTGTAACAGGTTTCAATAACTTTTGCTTGAATCATTTCTTTTTTATATCTCATGTGTTATTAGGTCATAAACGGAGTACAGGTATACATAGGCGGATCCAGGGGGCTAAGGGGGCTGAAGCCCCCTCTAAATTTTTTCAGATACGGTTTTTGATCGATGGTTACCGACACAGAAACGTCCATTGGGATAATTTTTTTGTATAGCTTTTAAATAAACCATTTCTTGCACAGGGATAGGGACGAAAATATTAAATGCAAGGCTTATTTTGCCGAATTTGGGCAGTGCGAATGTGCATATTTCACTCTGAATGAAATTTCTAATAAACAAGTTTTTATATAAAAATATGGTCACAATATTATATAAATACGTAAAGTACTACCACGGATATCTTAAGTAGGCCGTGGTACTACATTACATATACGTTATATAAAGCGCACATACATAGGCGTAGCCAGGGGGGCCAAGGAGCCATGGCCCCTCCAAATTTTTAGAATTTTTAGTCATTTTGTGCTTTAAGAGGCAGTATCTCAAAAAAATACTGTTGCTCAACTAATATCCAACATTTTGACCCACCCAAGGTTTTGGGCTGGCCATGCCACTGCGCACGTAAGTATTTCAACTCTTGTTGCATTTGGGTAAGATTGGGCTTCTTGTGGACAAAAGATGAATAAGCAGCAGACTCAGAACCGTCGCAAGAAAGTTATCAATAGGGGGCTTTGCCTTTGTGCGGAGGACTTGACATTCTAAATACTGAAAAACACTCCACCGATTTATATTGCTTCATGTTTCAATTTGGGGGGGCTTGGAGCTTTGTTTGGGGAGCTAAGCTCACCAAAGCCCCCGTGGCGACGGGACTGAGCAGACTGTGGACAAAAGTTGAATAAGCTGCAGATCGTACTATTTTTTCCTGAAGCTTTTATGAGTGAGTGCAGTTTATATTATTAATGTAGCTAAATGAAGGCATTAAAACTACGTTACAGCGAACTTAGAATGCAGTTAACTACAGGCTTGGTTAGAGCGCTCAGTGACAGCGTAAATTCCAAAACAGAGCGCGTGGCAACGGCGTTCCCACACATTTTTGCACTATAGTAACTTTACTTGAAGATTTAGATTTTTCATTTCAATTATACGTGTAGCGCCCGGAGCAGCATAAATGAATAAACGACAAGTTATCCCGTGTATGGCACCGTAGGACTAAAGTGAAGCAGGAAGATCCAGTGTGGAAATTCTTGTAGGCGAATCGGTTTTCCTTTATATTTGGTGTGGGAACGGCATTCCACACCCCTTTTTTAGCAATACACCCCTACCTCCCAGCAAAACTTTTTGGACAAAAGTTCATCTCAGCACGAAATCAAATGCTTTTTTATCAACCATTATTTTGCTGTCTCCAATAATTTTTTTTCAACCTACTCCACAATATTTCTAAAATTGCGTTACCGCGATATAGTCGAGTTTCGTACAAAAAATTCAATGGATCACATTTCCCGCTGTGACATGGAAAAATATTGTCTGATCATTTTGAATGCCCTTGTGATGCAATAGATACCTTCCAGGGCAAAGTGCCAGCATAATTATTGCTTTCGAGTTTTTTGGTATGTTTGCTTCTACGCGTACCCGAAACGTTTTTTTGGGAGAAGGGAAAGTTGTGCTTGTTTTCGAAATAATAGACCTTTTCTTCGACCTTCAAGTTATTTTCTATGGTCAAATGTCTTCAATAATAGAGAGCATTTTGTTTTAAATAGTTTGTGATTGATAGTTTGCCACTAATAGGGAGGTGTTTTTGTAAACAAATTTCGCCATTTTGGCTAGACAATCGTGATGTGCAGGGGCGTAACGAGGTTAGATGGCGCTTGGGGCCAAGAAACAAGTTTCACGCCCCCATGTGCGAACCTGAGGTCTCTCAGAAGCAAATGTACTGTTTTGAAAAAAGTGCTTATGACATTGTTGTGACTTTTTGGTTACCTGCAGTGATTTGGCGCCAGAGGAATTTTGCCCCTTTGCCCCCCTCGTTACGTCTCGGGTGTTATTCAATAAAACTCGGAAAATTTTCCGAAAATAAAAAATTTTCAAGTCCGAACGTAATGAACTTCTATTCCATGAACATCTGCAATTTTCGAACATAATACGGTATGGATCTTGCACAGACTGCCAACAAAGGTTACCGGCACTTCACGTTTCTTCGTGTAGTTTTTGTGTCACTACTGTGCCTGCCCCACGCGTTTTTTCCGGCGTGGACCTGTGCTTGTTTTTTTTATAATAAAACTTTTCCGAAATTCAACAAGTTACTTTTTTAAGGTTAGATAAGTTTGAGAATAATTTCTGAATAGTGCTGCTGCGGATAGGTTCTTGTTTCGTATGTGTTGTTCTAACGTAATTAACGACTTTTTGAGTGATGCTTCGACCACAATTCTTTTTGTTGGCGACTTTAATGATCATTCTGTAGGCAAA
>Ga0210059_1008621_pt1 | contig 16046 bp, 11 predicted proteins | sample Ectturendosymbi2_FD_188042 | JGI IMG/M metagenome (GOLD analysis project Ga0210059, IMG submission 188042) | Ecteinascidia turbinata endosymbiont from Florida, USA - Sample 2 (SPAdes) (version 2) | ecosystem: Host-associated > Tunicates > Ascidians > Unclassified | place: Key West, Florida...
GTTGAGAAGATCCACGCATGTAGTGTCAATTCGTTCGCAAAAAGCAAATCAAGCAAGTTTTGCCTGAAACAAACGGTTCATCCTGCAGTTCCCAACAGTGACACCCTCATCGACGCGTCTGTGACTGTCTATCAAATTCATATAGACTAGGGCTCTCCAAATTTTATGGGAGAGGCTCACATAAGCTGTAACACAACAGTTCGACAGCCGGACATCTTGCATAATGTGATTTTTTCGGAACATGTCACATTCTACGAAATCAACACATTTTTCGTAAATGTATTATGTTGTCATTATTGGCAAAATGTGTTTTGCGGCCGGGTGAAATGGCTTCGCAGGTCAGATTTGGCCCCCGGGCCGGAGTTTGGAGAACCCTGATATGAATTACGAAGAGGAGAGGTGATAGCACACACCATTGTAGAAGTACAACACCAACAATGAACGGTTGTACTCCGTCGACACGGACACAATCGTCTGAGCAGGAACACAGTCATTTGACGGCCAGCAAGAGGCACCCGTCAACACCGCACTCCTGCAACACCTCCAAAGCTTTTCGCGAGAAACCCGGCCATGTACTTTCCCGAGGTCGACAAATCATGTGTATACATTTTTGGCAGGCTCCCAGGATTTCTAGAAAATTTTGCTTGAGAGAGGAAATTTGTTATATAGTGTTGCGGGCGCGACGAAAACCGCACTGGGTGTGCTCCAGCTTTGCTTCAATTATTTCGCCTTATCTTTTTTTTAACGAACTTGGCATACATTCTTCCTAGGAAGCAAAGGAAAGAGATACCCCGGTAGTTGGTGCATTCACTCCTGTCTCCCTTGTGTATGGGGATGATCAATTTGCCAATTTTTCGGTGCCCTTCCATGACGCCATAACACTTGACACACACGAATCAGCCAAACCAATCTAAGTTCCCCTAATTCACTATCAAACTTTTCGCAGTTAGCTTTAAGCTCAGATTTAGCAGCGGCATCAGAGGGTTTATTGATGCACAGTTCTACCCAAGCTTTCATCTGTGCTAAGTTAAAACATCCCGCCTGAAAAACTTTGCTCAGTTCTGCCATGTGAGGTGGCAACGTTGACAAAAGGAAAGCACCACGTTGAAATTTTGTTTTCATAAGTCGCAGTAAAACAACGAACATTGCATCATTTTTATTTTCTGACAGCTGCTTCAGTGAGGCCCAAACACCCAAAATATCACGTCTAGCTCTCAGTGTTGCCTCACGCAACAACCACCTTGTTTTGCATGCGCAATGCAACTCCCGACCTTTTGTCTTCATCGTATTGTCTGATGTATGGTCAGGCAAGCCGATTGCAACGGTGAAACAGTAAAACACTTCCATAATTGTATCAAAGTGCTTTCGCAGTTTCGTACACCACACTGTACAAATCTGCGGCAGTATAGTAAGAGGCCAATGCGAGGCGGTGCGCATGACAATGCACAGAGACCGTACTTGCTATTTTCGCTTCTAAATTCTGCGCCACAAAAGTGTCGGCGTAAAACTTTGCAGCCGTCTGTTGCAATACTCACGTGCAGGAAAGCATGCTTTCCTCAAATCGTTTTACTTCAAGGTAAGGTAAAACCATATCTTGGCTTTCAAGATGTCATTCCAAAATTTTAGACGTCATTTTGACACCCAAAACGGCTTAAAAAACACTGTACAGTATATTAATTTTCGTCTTGCACTCGCTCTCAATGAACATGGGCTGAAAATGCCAGTCTTGGCCAACACACTTTTCTACCCACAATTCTCTTTCAGTCAACACTTTGAGAAATGTGACTGCAGCTTACCTCGTTTTTTGTATGACACACAGTTCTTGACGATGTTTTACAAATGGTTGCATGTTTTTATACAGAAGAACAATGCTCAGCGATAAACAATTTGAGCATAGCTTCAGACCTACAACTTTCTAAGTCTGGTCTTTGCAACTTACAACTTTGTGTTAAATTAGGGAGCACGCAACAACTTCTTTGGTCTTATCTGCGTGCTTTTACTACCAGTTATGCCTTTTACGCTCACAATGTTTCGCTATGGTCGCATTTTGCAAACTTCGCAAAAGGCTTTTCTTAAATCAGCAGGTCAGCAGGATAGGCAGTAGGCATTGAGCCAACTTTTAAGTTCTGAGTCTTGCAACCATACATGTCGAAACTTTTGAGAGCTTTGGTTTACCAGGAATTTTTTTACCAGACACCTACTACTTACTAGCGTAACTGAACCACTTTGAAATATCGTGCCGTGTGATAAGAACTTACTCTACCAATGGTGTCTTTTAACCTAATACGTTCACTAAGCACACAAGCAAATCGTTTAGCCTTCACCAAGCCATCAACTTACTTGTTAAAATGAAATGGTTATCTGCTAGAAACAGCTTCGTTGCGTCATACTAAAAAATCCAAATAATTGCAGGCAGCTGGTTGTACTTTGTCCTGGTGTTACCCAATTAAAACCATCATAAAGAAGTAAAGTAAAATTTTTGATGAAGGTGTAAAATTTTTCATCTTGAAAAACTGTTGAAAAAGGCTTGTGGTCAGGAATTTGTTACCTGGTAAGCCTGACAAACGGTTGGTTAAATCCTGCAAGAAAATCAGCTAACGGTAAAAGTGAAAAATTTACAGCTAACTCTGAGAAAATCCTGCTAAATTTAGCAGCAAATCAGCTGAAATGGCAACTTGCTGACCACAATCTTACTCCTTTTGTTACGTAACTGCAGAAAAAGAATCAAACAACAATTTTTGGACTCAGACAGCGTTCAATTGAAAACTTTGGCTTGCAAATGGCAAAATACTGACTTTTTAGACTGAAAAAAAATCATGCATGCAATGCAAAAAATAAATTTAGAAGACCGCGGGGCCCGAAGCATTTGCTAAATTTGCTACTATAGTTAATCTGGCACTGACTAGGCGGCAATTTTTTGCAACTGCGCGGTATTTTTGCCGCCCAGGAATACCTTAGTTTTTTAGACTTTGGAGTATTAAATTGTTAGGGACTGTCGGCCAGATATACACCAACGAATCCGCTACTTTTATGTCAACGAAGTAATTTCAATGAGAGAGCACAGAGGGCCAACTTATCAGTTCCAGTGGTTGATGGTATCTTTTGCATCGTATTATGTATTGTTCACATGTTGCTCTCTTTGTACCGACTTAGGGATTGGGGACTCCCTAAATGCTGGCAGCCCCTGGCTGTAGCCAAACCAGCACCCCTCGTAATCCGCCACTGTCTCAGACCTCTCATGCTCGGCGTTGCGGGGTGGGCGCAAGGAAACAGTTCACGCGCAATGCTGCCTCCGGCTTGCCATAATGCAGTATTCACTACCATAACAGCCGCGTGGCCCACGGCACTGAGAAAGCAGAGATGGGGCTGCAGACTACTCGTAACACTCCAAAGAGTTTGAAATGAATTTATTTTTGCAAGCCCACACGAAGTCGAAGCACAAACATACACTGTCTGCACCACACAGGTTGATAAAAACAGACAAAACAGCACGGATTACAACGGCGTTGGAGTCTGAATCACAGGGTTACAGACACTTTCTTAACAGAATGTGTACAAAGCGAGAATAATGAAACTTTAGTTGTTTCTTCAGTTTTATTGAAATATTTGTGAAACTGAAACCTCGAAATATGTGCAAAAGAACAAAACACCAAAGGACAGAAAATTTAACAGCATGTTATAAAAAGTAAACATAAAAAAAACACTGGAGGACTTGGGGATTCTGCAAACTAGTGTGAACTACATATTTGAAACGCAAAGGTTTGGCAATTGACCTTACCTTACGGTCAATTACTCAGCCAGCACTATCGTTGGCATAAATCAGTACTAAATGTAAGATGTATCAAGTGGATACGAAATAAGAAGTGAAAATGCAATGAACTGGACATCAGACACATGTTTGCAGCAAATAACATCAAATGTTGAGCATGTCTCTACCAATAAAAGGATGAATATGCAACGATGAAAAGCTTTTAGAAGCAGCTGACTCAATCTAAATCCGTGCAACAATGTTCAGCAGTTGATGAACGTATGCTAAAAATGGTGTCATATCCTAATTACGATAGCAAATGAATAATTTAGGATAAACACAAAACTGCTTTACCTAAGAAGGTGACCTGTTTTATCTTAGTATTGTTGCCTACAGTCAAATTGCATGCGACATTAATGGTTTGTTAATGAACGTTCTCAACCTGTCAGAAATTGCAACGACAAATGCTGAGTTGTGAATGCTACTGAAAACAGTGGTTCAAGATCTGAAATGTTTTTGCTCTGGCTTTGAATGATCAAATTTGCTGATCGATTCCTAGTTTACTCCCTTTGTGGAGGATAGTTACTTGTGTATAGATTTATACACGTTTGAATCATCGCAAAAACAAGAAAGCAGAGGACAGTCGACTGATTAAGCGAAAGCTTACACAAAACCAACAGCTTTTCATCGTTGCCTCTCACGTCGTCAGTAATTTCCTTGGGATTGTTGGTCGCAACGATGGATGGACCAGCAAACGTCCTTCCTTATGAAAAAAACATACGTGCTCCAGAAAGAATAATATATCTACTACAGAGCAGAGTAACTTCAGGAAACAACGATCTTGTACACAATGGGACAATGTTTCAATCCAGGTGTTCATAAATATGTATAACATAAACTTTACAAGAAACGTGTCTGCCAATTTAAACGAAACAAAAATTGACCAATGTATTCCTATTTAAAGCTTCGTGGCGGATGAAAGCAGCAAAAAGTAACTGCGTCAAGTTGACAAGCTTCTTTTACGAAGATCAATCTTACTACGACGAAAGAATGCCGCAAAATTGGAATACATTATACAGACTAAATCCACTCTGCGTTGACGCACGTTGAAATTTGGCTGCGTTTCTACCAAAAATGTAAGAGCGCCGCGAATTGTACCTGAAAAGATGAGATTCACTGACTAAACCAAAGCGATAAACAATCATTTAAGCAAACCAGACTCAGTCAGGTAATTGAAAATATGAACCCAGGGCAATTCGCCTGTTTCCATCATACAAACTTGGAAGCGTATAATTCTTTACGTGAGATTCACATAAGATGTGGTCGTGTTCCAAGAAACAATGCAAAATATTTACCAAAACGGTTAACCTACATATATTTACTCTTTTTGTTCATATGGTTCGGTAGGTACTGAAGATGGCGTCGTCATTTTCACATCCGCAGTTTGATAAAAAATCTACGTTGACAAGAAGTCGACTGGAAGTACAAGCAATATGAAATTATATGCCATACCACATTATTGTGTTTTTTCTCTAGTAGGTATACTCAACTTAAATGCGTTGTACATGAAATTCGTGGAAGAAACTGGTGATGCTCTGAGAAGAGTTCAATCTCACAAACCCACGATCCTTTTGGGAGACTTCGATGTAGACGTAGGCCGAAGCTGGAGTGTGATCGGTCAACATGGTGTTGTTTTAAGCTAAATTGCAACGGTACCACTGTGCTGTAACAACACACTTTTTACTTTTCATGAGGAAATTGGATAAAAAAACTAAATTCTAATAAGGGTGTTCATTTAGCGCAATTTCCCCATTTACTTTTTTTCCACTTACGACTTTTGTTTTAGCTGACAATTTGTGACTTGTGTAAATCATTCAATATACCACAGTAATGCTGCTTGCTTGCATTTTTGAATGACAAGTTGTCATGTCTGATTTGTTTTAAACACCATCAAATTGCTGAAAAAGTTGAATCGAGATTTTCCTAATACATTTTTGCAGGATATTCCTGTGCTTTGTAGTATTTCTTGCTAGGGCTGTGGGGCCGGAACTGAAATTTCAGACTCTGGCTCCAGCCAGGGGCGGATCCATGGGGTGACCACCTCCGCTGAAACCTGCGAGAGTAACTTTATTCGCCATAATGTTTACAATTCGGAAATAGCATTCGCGATTTAAGGCCATTTTGTCGTCCACTGTTTTGTGACAGCAGTGTTGTGAAGCATACTACATCCTTTTGCATAGCGAAGCCGTTGAGACTTGAACACCAAGTATTACTGAATCTCACCCCTAACCTTACTGGCTCGATCCGCCCCTGGATCCAGGAATCTAATGTTTTTGGATGCAGCTCCGTCATGATTTGGTCCATTGAAAACTGATGGCCATGGTATTATTCGTACCACTCGCTTGTCCCACAGACTTGGGCTGCGGAACTACAACCCAAATATCGGGCTTCAGCTTACATTGACCTAAACACCGGATACATTAACAGGACAATGAAGTGTTCATGAAAACTTGAAAGCAGTGGATAACAGGAGAAATATTTCTTGCACCTGGTGCAGGCCACATTATGAGCACTTTAAAGCTGAGTATTCAAAAAGCGGAAATTTTAATTGAATGGTAATTGCACAATATGCTGTCCAATATCCAAATACGCAGTTCTGGGGATGTAGTTCATTCGTTCTTCCTGACGCTGCTATTGCGAATAAACCGAATTATGTAGAGGACCAGAAATAAGGAGTTTCGCTTACATTACAAGTGCAGTTCCAATGTCAATACTTCATTCAGGATTCTTTTTTTTTTCAAACGAAATACAGATCAACCGAACCTTTCTTTCAAAATACAAAATGATGCATGAAAATGTCGAGGAAAGGACTATTGCCCGCTTTCCCCCTCCTGGTTGTGGGCCTGTATTTACATCTGTACAGCGTGTTGAACAAGCGCCACTGAAGCTGGTTGACCTGATTCGATTTTCAGTCAGATTAAACCTTGTGCTCGGCGTTGATGGATGGGTGCAAGGTAACGGCTCACGCGCGGTGCTGCCATTGACTCACAGCAGTCATGACAATAACTACAACTGCTTTGGTGGGTCCTCAACACGAACCACCAGTGTGGCATTCACTATGAAAGCAATTTCGAACTCGAGCTGAACCTGAAAATAAAACAGACATGGATTCCGTTGCAGACAAGACGGACGTTGATTGTGCGAATCACCCGCGTAACACGGTGATCAGCATTGGCAAGATGGCCAATTTTAAAGTGATTATCCTGATTTGCGTAGAAATTTTATTTGAAATAGCTTTGTGCTTTTCACTGACCATTGGATGCTATTTAGGTGATACGAATTGAGAAGATATTTTGTTTAGTTAGAAATACCCACGTCTGACGAGAAGATACTGCAAACTGTCCAGCCTGCAGCAGCGAGGTATCCACTTGAAGGTATAATCGTTGCATTATTTGAAATCAGTATAAAACAGAATTAAATGAAAACGTAATTGCATGATATTCGCAACGTATTTATCAAGTTTATGACGTAAATATTGGCTCAGTGTGTTTTACTTTGCACTGCACAGAGAAAAGTTGAATCCACAATCGTTCTGTCTCATCACCATTTGCATGTACGGTTCATGAGAGCCGCACCGAAGCTTTGGGAAGTGAGGTTTAATGGACGTAGTTTTAAGCGTGACGAGCCATCGAGCGCAAATCATCAGACCGAAGCAGGAGTCATTCAATGGTGTAAGGACGAGCAATTACTGGGTTACATGGAATTACACAACAAAGCCGATTGTATGGACACCGGCGGCTGTAAAAACATTTAGTTCCAATTTTTCTGAACTTGTCCGCCAAAAGCAAAGGCATAAACCACACCGTACCAAGGGAAACAGTCGCGGTAACCAAGGGAAACAGTCGCGACACGCGATCACTTCACGTTGTCTGTCCTTCTGATCACTTTAATCTCATTTCCATCTGGTTCACCAGGGCTGTGATGCGTCATACAACTATTTTCTGTTCAGATGCATGGCGGACAGAACAAAGCATCAATCTGCTGTCATGTCGCTTGTTTTCAACCCGCATGCAAAAGATGCTATCAGAAATCGTGGGCAGCTGCAAACAACGGTGACCGTTTTTTCGGATGGAAGCAGAATAGCTTCAAGATTATGTGTATACTGAAAAGTATAACGCGACTTGCTGGGGATTGCCTCACAAATCCACCAACTTCCTTCAGTCTCATGCCGCATGTTTATGAGTAAACGATTTTTGTTCAGAAGGGATCCCTTCGCCCTTAGACTACCTTAGTTATAATAGCAAGTCCAACTATGTTGTGAAATCACCCTCATTGAGGAAGAAAAGAAAAGCAAGCTGAAATTTTTAATGAACTAATAACTAATGCGAGTGTTTTTTCATGTTTCATGGAAGAAAGGTTTATTCGTTCATTGACTGGCTAATTACTGGCGTACCAGTTTGGAGCGTGCGCTGCTGAAGCCGGTAATCCTTGGTCGAATCACGGCGTGGTTACACCGAAACCTTGAAAAACGCTACCTGCGACCTGTCCAGCCTCGTGCTCGGCGTTGCGGGATGGGCGCAAGGAGACAGTTCACGCGCAATGTTGCCACTGCCGTCAGCAGACAAAAAGTTGCAACCATGAAATTCTGCAGATACATTTCTACACCACACATGAGTAGATGTACATCGCTGTCGCATTGCTCTTTCAGAATTTGACCCTAACCTTTGTTTGCAGATTTCAACGTTGAGGATGCCTAGAGTTACCTTAAATCGACTGTGAAATCCATTTTTTGATTCGATTTGACAGCGTCACTTCTGAGGAGACTAATTACTGTAGGATTTTGGTTCCTTGCTACTAGTCTGTTAAACGATACATCCAACAGATTTGCAATCCAGCTATCAAACGTATCGACTACAATGCACTTAAATTTATTTTGACTTGTTTCCTCGCTGGCTGTAGACTACTTGGACAAGACAAAACAAATATTTAAGAAAGCAACGAGGGCAGTTCTATGGCATACCACTGTGTTAATTAAAACCCAACAGATGCTTTGTACGCCTGTGTATCAGTTTGAGACTATTTATCTTCAATAAGGACGCACCTAAATGGGCGAATTAACGAGAATTTACCCATCAACTGCAAAACACATGTCCAGGTCTGTAAGTAAACAACCGAAAAGAACAGACCACCACCTGTCACGTAAGTTTGTTCTAAGCCCTGGGGATTGGCAAGCCATTTTCGGTTGGGTCTGCATTATGTTAAAAGTAATCATTCGACTGCGCAAACGAGTTTTGAAAACTCGTTATTTCACTTTTTTGAAAACACAGTTGACATTTTTCAACTCATTTTTTACATTACAAGGTCTTTTTTGCGTACAGTTCACTATGCGGCAAGGAGAAGCATTTGTGTAAAAAGTGGTTTGGTAAGGTGGGTTGTTGAAGTGAACCATACTACTTTATGTTTCATAATTGGGTCATCGAAAAAAAGTTGAGAAACGCTGATCTGAGGGGGTCTGTTTGGCTGTAATGCAAGCCCCTTGTGCCGTAGGCTTCTCAGCAGTAACGCCGATCAACTGTCACTGCAGGTCTCTAAAGCAGATGGTTTGGAACAGACAACAGCATTTCCCTTCTAACATTGCATAGTATTACTGCTTAACAACAACATCACTGCCTTGTTGAAAAAAGCGCTTGTGGAATGACATGAAACATTCGGCAACTTTGAACAATCTACATTAATATTACATCGAATGCACATGTTTAGGAAACTCCAACTCTGCCAAGGTGCCATCTCCAATGCAAGCAAGCTGTCAGAAGCTTGTACACTGCCACGCACACGCAGAGCTGTTTTGTAATTTTCCGTTTCATGGTGAGAGGACACAGTCCCAAATTGTGATCACTTTGTTTTGCATTTAAGGCTTACCACCTTCTAGGTTACGATAAGATGAAATAAGGTCTACTTCAAGCGCGCAACCAGGAGGGAATTTGCCCCCCGAAAATTTCAAAACATTGCATAGCAATTTTGACAATTACAGACACTTTCAAAGAATAAAGATGAAATATTTTATGCTAATCATTTTCAAGAAATATTGTTTGAATTTTTCTTTGTCCTACTGGTTAATTATCTCCTTACAAGATTTCTCTTGAGACAGGTCATCGGATCGAAAATTTCTTAAATGACTCGTATTTAACCATAAATACACTGGAATTGTCAAAACGTGGGAGATATTTAAAAATGCTGGTATTTTATCCTTTTCCTCGTGTGCCATTATTTCCTGAGTCAGGCCTCAATATGACCTTATGAAACTCAGGGTACTGTTGAACCGTGCAAACCGCTGGAACTTTAAAAGCGAAAAGAGAAATCTTGACATGTTGGTTGTTATTAAAAACGTTTGTGGCCACGTCAAACCGCTTGTTCTTCTACGACCTTTCGATTATTTTTGTTGGAGGCAAAAGGGATCACCATTATTTACGTAGTATATTTTTTTAAAAAGTCGTTTAGTTGCATTATTGTTTTCGCAACCTGATGTTTTTACCTAAACGTAGCGTGAGGACTTTTTCGCGTTTTATTGTCTTCCTGGGTTGGTACCAGTACCACGGCTTGGGAAAAAAGGGGTTGGTAAAGTGTCATATGAGTGCTAGGCAAGTGTTAACGCACCTACCTACTACACCAATTTGGCTCTAAACGACGCTTTCCCAGACCCAAGTTTTGCAGCCAGTGAAAGCCCTGAAAGCTCGCAGACTTGCTTCTAAAAACTTTCACACACCTCAGGGATTCCAGAAAAAGCCGTTTTGCCTCAAACACACCTGATCCGTTATGCGCCCAAGACACAAGACACCTGATCCGTTTTGCCCGAAATGGCAGCATTCAAAGATCCCCTCACCCTTGACATAGGCTGTCTCTGAAGTTTGGGATCCTCATTTGTGATAGAAATTCAAAAGAATGCTGGAAGAACAGGGATGCAACGAATTTGCTAAAACAAGACGAAATGTTAAGCAGGTTTACTAGTAACCAATACATCTGCCACACTAAACCATGACTTTATTAGTTGAATATGGAACCAATTTTTATTCAGGCGTGATCTTTCGGTCAGCATCCTGGTTAAAACTGAAAAGTTCTCATTTTCGGAAATGTTGCTAAGAGAACTTTATCTTTGACCGTTTGCGAAAAATTTGTACCACGGTTGAATCAGCACGATGACGTCATTGAATGAAATTCATGAAACGAAGAGCTCTATGCACCCCTGGTCTACTTCAAAGTCACACCAAGTAACCGGGGTTCGTTTCCACTGAAGGGAACTTCTGATATTGAAAGGCTCGACAGCTGGCCTCAGAAATTGACATCTCAATTGTCTGAACAAAATACCCTGTCAAGCGTGGTACTTCTTGAATAGCTTTTTTGAATGAACAGTTGATGACGTCGTTTACTGAGCAACATGTCTTATACTAGTTTCTCGTAATTCACTTCAACATCTGGATGCAAAATCATCATAGCAATTGTACTCAAGCACTCTTCACTGCAGTGATTTCGCAAGCATGTTTTTGACAACCTCATCTCGACAGTGAGTGCTCCACAGGCGCTGTTGTGCAAGTGATTGTCAACATCAATTTTAAAAGTGTGTGTGTGTGGATAAATAGAGTTCTCGTTGCTATACAATTGACATTTGCTGATTGTTTGACAAGTGATGTATCCAGGGACCAAGTTCACTAAAAACCTTTGTTTGGGACAAACCTTTACTGTTTGCATTTCGATGACGTCACCATGCTCACTCAACCGTAATACGACGTTTTTGTAAAATTGCCAAAATGGGTGACACATTATGGAATTTATATATTTTGGTGACCATGGCCAAAGTGCCTGCCCTGGCTATACCCATGTTTGTGGTTAGTGTTATATCTAGATATCTAGCACTTAGCACTACATTATTATGAAACATTAATTCTGAGAGTTGGGCTTGAAAAGATATAATCATGCCCAAAAATTGTGGTAATCATTTCAAATTTGGTCAGTTCCGAAATAAAATGTACTACTACTAAAATCCACAAGATCACATAGATCAAATCAAAAGCAAACCACAAGATTTTGGTAAATACTAGCAGAGGCAACCAAGCGCGTAGCCAGAATTTTAACAGGGGGGGCAAACAACTACCGGGTTTCAACATCTTAATATTTTTAATGGTCCTTGTTTTTATGGCATCTTTCATTCATCCAGTGTGTTCAGATTTAATCCGACAAATAAAAAGTCTGCTTTCATTGAATTGAGCTTCAAAAGTTTTGATAATGAAGTCCTAATCCTCTACTTTGGATCAATGCTACCATTTGCTCATAACAAACTAAACGCTTCTTGAAAAAGCGCTAGTAAAGCGCTCAATGCAATAAGTGCTAGATGTGTAGTATGCTTTTTGCAACCAATATTGCAGTTGAGCAAGAAGTCATCGGGGCCGCCATTACGATTGCTCTTTGCACGCTTCGAATGTACACCAACATCGCATGTTCAATCGAAGCAGAGACTTTGCTCTAAACTGAGGCACTAACTTGCTTCCGAAGGAGGCCTTCTGCAAAACATTCGGGCATATAAGAAGTGGATCCGGTTGTCATCTAATTTTTGAGTGATTATTTCACGTATGTAGTTGATAAACGCAAACGCCAGTCTTTCAACGCGTTTGAAAAGTGTTTGGATTTTTGATAATCCGAGAGATCTTTTGCTATGTTCAACTTATTCCAAAAAACCTTTGTAGCTACTTTAAACTTGCTTCGTTTATATCGCTTGATGAGACTTTGCAAAATTTAATTTCATTGAAATATAAAATAGAATTAAAATGTAAACACAATCGTAACCACAATATTACAAAACGTATTGACCACGCTCAGCTGCATGTAAAGATAGCTTAGCATTGCACGTAATTAAATTTGTACAAATCATGGGCTTCTTGAAAATACAATAATTTTTCTGCGGAATTTGAAGCCCTAATGGGCAAAAATTCAAATTTAGTTTCATTTTAGTCACTTGCACTTTGCCAACAAGACAGATTGCAAGCTCAAGCATGGATATAGGGAAGGATAACGAGGCAGTCGCCTCGTTCCCATTTGTTTCAGAGATACCGTGCCCCTTCTTGAGAGCTTCGCACTATTGTTTAGTCAAAAAAGTTATGTACCGCTCTAGAGCCACATTCATAGAAGCTCTGAAGCAAGCCATATGTTTTTCAAAATAAACCAAAAATTATGGGAAAACATGCTAAAGGAGGCAGATTTCAAGTGCCCAGCTGCAAAATTTTACAAAGTTTTGTTCCTTTCGTATGTATATTATGCTCTTGAATTTAGTTCAAAAATCTAAATGTGAAACAAATTTAATTCTTTTATGCATGCACTCCCATATCTACCTTTCGCATTGGCAATTTTTTGGGGGCCCTTTCTGAGAGCTTGCCCCTAAATTTTAATATCCACCCCTATGCAAGTCACCTCAGTACATGCAAGTATTGGCAGTGTCAAATTCCTTCAGCACTTACCAAATTACAATCATCTTACTACTTACGTTGGATTTTGCTGCTGACTCATCTCGTTGCAGTTAAATAATTTAAAATTATCTACTGTAGGATAAAGCGGCAATTAACATTAGATGAAAGTTGAAACACTGAGCTCATGAACAGCAGGTCAGAGTCTAATATCTGGACAAGACTGATTTTTTACTCGCCGGCAAGGCAAAGGGAACCGTTGATGAAAACGTTAAGGATCCACATAATTGTGATTGAACCGTCACAATACATGTCATCACAAATGAATATCTACGATGAATGCTATTGTTGCTAAGCAGTGACTATCGCGCAATGAAGAAGACTTCAAAGTTTGAGCTTCAAGACATATAAAATTTATATTACCGCCGTATTCACGCATCTAGTTTTAAAACTGTGCAAAAACAAAATTCTGAGATATTGATTTAAAGCCACGCTGACACTTGAAGCAAGGATACGTCTTGTTTTTAACACCCACGGTTATCAAACAGAAATTTTCGGTGGTCTTAAAATAAAGCATACGCAACCATTAGGTGGGATACGGCAAGCTGGTGCGCCAAAAACAGTTGCGAAAAGCTTTACTCCAATTGTTTTTACTTGCCGTCATTGATAACAAAAGTTCAGATACAAGTTTGTATTCGACTTAAGCTGAAGTAGGATAGGTTCCGTGAGGCAGTTTCGTTGCTTTGCACTGAAGTATTTCTTTGGCGCATACTTCAAATAGTTTATTAATGAATACTTTGAAATTGGGTGGACATTGTCCCCGTAACCCTCCTGGCTCCGCGCCTGGTGACAACCGTATTCTGATTGCGGGCTGCAGACCAGTGCAGGAATTCGTGATTGAGCGACGTTTATGTGCACACCGATTCGGTAATTCAAATTAACCAACATAATTTTCAACAATCACGACATTTCAGTTTACCAGTGTATACTGTGTCTACAGATAATCCAGTGATAATGTTCATTTTTCCTACTAATTCCAGGCTTTATGCTGGGGACACTTTTCCGACAGCAATGTAACTATAAAATTTGCACAACTACATTCTTTTTTATCACAAAACACTGGGGGGACAAACGATATTATGTCCCCCCCTGTCCAAAAGTTGGGGGGAACATAAATCTCTGTCCCTGAATGTATCTATTCAGCACTACGTTCGCAGGAACAAAAAGCGATTATGATTTAAATGCGCTGTGACAAAAACTCGCGATAACCTGGAAATCTTTCCTTGTGTGTTTCGACAATGCGTCTGTTACCTAGGGCTTGAATGCGACTGTTACCTAGGGAAAATGTTAAATCTGGTTTAGTTGACATTTCAAATGGCGTGCCTCAAGGGTCTGTTCTGGGACCACTATTGTTTATCATGTACATTAATGATTTACCTAAATCCTCTGCATTTTCTACTGTACTATACGCTGATGATACTTATCTTTGTCCATCTCATAAAAATCTTGACAATCTACAGCCTATGGTGAATGTGGAACTAATTAACGTAGGCAATTGGTTGCGCTCAAATAAATTGTCCTTAAATTACTCCAAATCAACATTCATGCTTACAAAATCTTTGAAAAAGAATAGTAATCTATCGGAAACTTGTTCGTTCCAAATAAAAATTAATGACAGCTGCTTTCAACGAACACAATATGCAAAATACTTGGGGGTGTTGATAGACAGCTCGTTGGATTGGTGATCTCACGTGAAATACACAAAATCAAAACTAGTTAGGGCATCATATTTATTTTATAAAATTCGAAATGTGTATCGGTTGATGTTTTAAAAATGTTATATTTTAGTCTTGTGCATTGTCATGTAAAACACTGCATTGCTTCATGGGGCACAGCTACTAATTCTCTTTTGCAACCACTAGAAGTAGTGCACAATAATATTCTACGGACTATTACATATAACAACTATAGATGTCATATTACACCTGTGTATAAATCTCTCAATATTCTGAAACTTCACGATATTGAAAATTAGAATTATCTAAACTTATGCATAAATTTCACCATGAAATGCCGCCAACATCATTTAAAGATTTTTTTCAGAAAACGGCTGAAGTTCATTGTCATAATACAAGATATGCAACCAACCAAAACTATTTCATAACAACGAGTTTCAACAAACGCTGGCAAAAAAACAATTTCTAATCGAGGAGCTACACATTGGGCAAATGTAGATCAACAAATCAAAGATAAATTTCATATAGCTTTCAGTAATCAATACCGATCATTTTTGTTGTTGCAATATGGATGAATGTCTGAAATAACTATACTACATCGTACATTTAGTTTAATTTTCAGTAAAAATAATATCACTTCATCACTCTTATCGTTTACGCATACGTTTGGCATCCGTTTCGGATTGATCGCATGGTTTAGAACGTAGCACTTGGCATTTAGTGGTATGGAAAATGAAATACTTCCACGAACATTTTCTCAGGTCTGCTTCACTGTTTTACGCAATTGTCTTCGTTTATACTTTTGGCAATCGCTGAGATTGAATTGAACCTACAATGCAACATTCTTCACTCTTGTAAACGTGAACGCCACTTTTGTTCGAACGACCAGGCCGCTAGCTAGCCACGGAGTGCAGTATTCATTGGCAGGGCCTTCCAAGTTTTTAGTACCCCACCCAAATTTTTTGTGTCCAGAAAAATTGTCTTAAACAAATAATAAAAACAAAAAAATGAATTTTCCCCCCAAGCCTTAAAACCTGACTACGTGCCTGCGAAGAATGACCGACTTGGAGAAAGTTGCTAACATAAACTGATTAACTTTTCTCACTTTCGGCA
>Ga0210059_1008622_pt1 | contig 16046 bp, 12 predicted proteins | sample Ectturendosymbi2_FD_188042 | JGI IMG/M metagenome (GOLD analysis project Ga0210059, IMG submission 188042) | Ecteinascidia turbinata endosymbiont from Florida, USA - Sample 2 (SPAdes) (version 2) | ecosystem: Host-associated > Tunicates > Ascidians > Unclassified | place: Key West, Florida...
AGGGAGACCAAGCGAACATAGCTTTCGTGAATGTCGTCCTTGTTACGTCTATGATCGAACTCACGTGCGTTGTACGGACGTAGCTAAATGCGGTTCTCTAGATTCAATATGGGTCTAGAACCCGTTACACTTTAACCAACAAGCGAATCCACGCAGACCATCTGCATCGTTAAACCAAGGCCTCCTAAATGTCTACCTAGGAGCCCTTGGTAAAATTGTGCTTGTGGGCCATCAAAAGCCCTTTTCGCGCTCGCATGGGCGATAATATAGGACTGGCCACATTGCTCGAACAGCAGTCGGCCGGTTTCATGCTAGCCCTTCTGCCGACTCATTACAGTACAGCCTTCAATGCGTTTGCATGGGTTACCTTTGCAATCCTGCCGTAAATGTTTGCATATGACAGTTCACTGGGTTGTTAATATGTTATTCGACGTTTCGCAGGAATCTCCAAACAACTATCGAATCACCACCGAACTAAAAAAACTCAGGCTCAGGGCGATTAACATGCCTCTCCAGCGTAACGACATCGGACACTGGATCGACGCTTGGGTGCGTGAAAATGACTCCAAGCCTGGCGCGGGTATCTCAATCGGAGAGTCTGATGCGTTTGGAGTCGATGGGCGAGGCCTGGACAATGAAGGTAGAAACTGATGATAATTTGGTCACAAATCCTGAAACTCATCAGATCTACAAAAGCGGTTCTCCCTCCATCGTGCCTCATCACCCAAGGCGGAAAGCCGCTTTGCTGATGACTAACAGAAGAATTTTCTGGTTCTTTTGGAGTCTGCACGAATCGAGCTTCCAGGCAGTGTTGCCAGTTTGGCTTTTTTGAGGTCAAATTGTAATATTTGGCCTTTTCAAACTCTTTTCGAGTTCCTTTTTTTTGAAAAAGACCAAAATTTGTTTTTTGACTATTTTGACCAATTCAATTTTTATGTCGGTTTGGCAGATGTGAAGGTGGTTTTAGCATATTTCTGGATGCTGTTTCTGAACAGATATTGATAAATTTTTATTGGAAACTCTACAGGAGAATCATATAATTTTTAGTTTTGCTGTTTCATGCTCTTACTTTTGCTGTTTCAGGTTACTCCTCAGCAAGACCAAAGTTTTCAAAACGTTTATTAATAGCATGAGCGTTATTCTGTATATGTATATATTGTCTTTCAAATGCGCTGTGTTGAGTGTATCGGTGTTTGAAAGTGTTGTTGTGCATTTATGTTGTATTTTTTGGTGCTTTCCTGCTTTTTTACGGTTGATATGGCTTTTTTTACTCATGAAAACCTGGCAACCCTGCTTTCATACAACGGCCCGATTTTGCTGCTGCTGTCGTTGTAGTTACAACGGTTTGACTGTCGTTGGAGTTGATGTCTGATGCTCAGGACAGACACTTAGTGACACTTTATCACGTCTGTAATGCGTTCTGGGAGATTTCCACGTGTCCCACCCACTGACTTGATGCATAACTTAATTCGAGTTTTCGTGTTCCTACTCATGTTGTTCCAATGACACTAATTTTGCCTATGAAATCACGCTTACGGAGTGGTTAAAAGTACCAAACAGCCAGTGGCGTAACAACGGGGGGAGCATGGGGGCCGCATGCCCCGGGCGGCACTTTCAGGGGGGCGGCACTTCGCTGACCAAAAATGTATTTTTGAAAGGAATTTGAAAGTTCTGGTTTTTCGTTATTATTTTAAATAAATTTTATACCGCTTCTCAATTTTCATGTTTAGAAGCTCTAGACTGGTAGGCTAGCCTAAAAGAACACGACATGTGGCTTTGGAGTGAGTGAATTAATAAAATGTTTGAGGGGCGAAGAGTTTCCTGAGAGAGGTCCAAATTTTTTAAACTATGTTCAATAATTTTAAACTACATCCAAAACATCTTTCCTGGGGGCGAAGAATTTTCCTGCGCCCCCTTTTTAAAGGGCATGGTTACTTCGGGGCCAATTGTGCCCCAGTCTCTACACCTTCCTTGCCAGAAAAGCCATTTCCACCATCTCAGTCAAAAGTCCTTTGCACAAAGGATAGAGATAACATTCGACCGCAGACTAAAAGCGTTAGGGCTCCAGTTGTTTTCGGTTTATATTGCTCCTCCTCTCAAAATCTGATAAAAAACTTTTGCACGAAATCAGAACTTAATCCTTTTTCTCGTATCGTTGGTTTCTCAGTAACGCCCCAACTGCACATAACATTTTCCTAACTAACACCTAAGCATTGGCGACGAACGATTTCCCTGGGACGACGATAGCTCAGTGGTGGAGTGTCCGCCTCTCAATCGGAAGGTTGTGCGAACAATTCACAGACACCGAGTGACTCGTCGTGGTGCTCCTTATGCAAGATCGTTAGCCTAAACTGCCCCGGTAAGAAGGATGTTTCAGGCGTAGGCATGCCTCTAATTGCCGTCACCAAAATTATAAAAAAAATTCTTGGCACATCTCATGCTATTTTTTAATGTTCAGTGGGATATTTTCAATAACTGTCATCAGCTGTAGCCCAGTCATGAGGTGGACCTATCAACAAGTTTTGACGGTTGAAGTGAAGAACTTTGCAAAGATAACTTTTCTCAGTTTCAAGCTGTTTTCTGCATGACACAATGGTGCCGAAAAACGACGTTCTTGAAGCGAGGTAGTGCAGTTAGTGCATTTGCGTGGGTAACTTTGAGCTCAGATTGTAGGTTTCAACTGCAAGTAGTGTGAATAAGAGCCAGACGATAGGCAACGCGGTTTTCGTGAAGTCGACTTTGTTCAACGGTGCACTTTGAACATTGGCAATCATAGAAAAATTTATTTCAACAAGAAAAGTTTAAAAAAGGTGTTGCTCTCTCTTTGATGAATTTGACGCAAGAACCTTAGTCTGAAAACCTAAGGCAAGGGTAAACGATATGTTCAGATATGATTGTGGTTAACGCTTTTATTAAAAAGAGCGTTTATCGAAATGGTTGTACAGCTTCTTGGCATAGGCGTAGCCGGGGGGGGACCAAAGGGTCCATGCCCCCCACCAAAGTTTTAGAAAATATAGTCATTTTGTGGTTTGCGAGGCGTTTTTCTGAACAAAATAGTGTTATTCGCCTAAAATAAAACATTTTGGCCCCCCCAAAATTTTTGGGCTGGCTGCGCCACTGCAGCTTGGCAATAGTTGCACTGAATGAAGTTGTTCACCGCAATAACCGTTGAGCACAAGACGTGGTAATCACTGTTGAGCATCCAAAAGACCTATGTCACAGCTGGCATAGTTTGGTAATACAGTTTTCGAAATAGACGTCTGTTGGTAACCAGTCCCATCGCCGCAGGGGTTTTGGTGGGCTTGGTCCCCCAAAAAAGCTACAAATCCCCCAAAACTGAAATATGAAACACTATAAATCAGTGGATTGTTTGTCAAATTTTAGAATGTCAGTCCCGCTGCACATATGCAGTCTCCCAATTGAAGACCTTCTGGTGATGATTCTGTTGATAACGAACAAAGGCAAGGAACAACACTACGCACGTGTAGTTGGAATAGGTCCAACACAACAGCTAGACCAAGTGCGCAAGTCACGATGAAGACTGCAAGAAAGCTCTTCTCAACCACAGCCTGTTTCAAACCTGTTTAAAATATTTTTTCAAAATGGGTCCCCGGACCTATAGAGGGCTCCGCGCAAGTGCTCACAGAGTTAATGTTTGAAGTCTTCTATTTTTTATTTATTTATTTGATTATAAGCAGACACGAAGTCCATAGTAATATATATTCTAAGAGGATGAAACCACAACTGAAACGTGAAGCGAACAATGAAACGTTCTTTACATCATTGAGATCGTATTATCAGATTGATTATATAGCCTGCTATGCGCAGTATATATACTATTTTTAGTTAAAGACGGCAAATAAACGCACTTGTCTTGTCGATGCTACACGAAATTTTAACATACATAAATGTTTACATTTGTAAAGTAGGTATGCCGCCATCACATCCCTTAATTTTTTCGTTTGATCCCCTGGAATGTCATGCGGTGAGCTTAGCGGAGATTTAAAAACCAATAGGGAGGGAAGTTTGACGAAAGATGTGGGGTTCGTATATGCCTATGCAAAGAAAGCAAAAATTAGAAAAATTAATGATGAGAATGGTGGCGACAAGCAGAAAAAACAAGAATCATAATCGACAATCAAAAACAAGACACATATAAGTTTTTTAGTGTTTGATTGCGATTTTGAAGGTGCTTTATTAATTCTTATATCTTTGAAGAACCATGAAATATGAACTTTCATTTAAAATCTTTGTAAGCAAATTTGAGGGGTGGAAAGGGCGGCACTTTTATGGTCGGCCCCGGGCGGTACTTAGCCTCGCTACGCCACTGCAAACAGCCGTTACTACTGCAGTTATGATTCGAACGCTTTCAGTGCAGTAGCTTCAAAGCAAGTTTTTGTTTCTAAGATTAAGTACGTCATTCAATGTGCGGCCCCCATTACGGAAGTGACATAATTTTTGACTCAGTAGGGAATTTCATTTGCACATAGCTGGTGCAGCGTTTGTTGACGAAGTTCTGTTCTATTTTGTACGGGGAAGTAATTTTCACTTCAATATTGTGAAAAGTGAATTCACGGTCAGGTAGTTATTTGATGATTTTGCAAGTTTTTCGACTGGAATTGTTTTTGTCGAACAAACAGTAAAATCAAAGCTTGGTTTCTTTACAGATTACAACAAAGCCGCGAAAATTCTACGACGCCTGTCGGTTCGTCGACGTTTCTGTATTTGCCACCTTTGCTCAGTCATTCGTTAGTTTTCTTTTCACTGCTGTGTTGGTCGATCTGCGATCAGAATGAATTTTCAAGATAATAATTTATGAGGTCTACCACGCCCAAAAACAGCTTATTAAAAAGCCGCAAAGACGTTGATCCGTTCGTCTCCAAGTTTGAAGAGTTTCGAATAGTTTTCAGAACAGGTCACGCAAAACCCATCCAGCACTCGCTGCTCTTGCGTTTTAGTTACGAGATAGTTATTTGTATATAATTTGATTTGTTTTTCCGTGGAAAATAGCATTTCAGATCAAATCCACACCGACTGTGAGATTCTGATCATTGTGACACTTGAATGTTGCAAGGAAATATCCTTTCGTTTATGTGCAGTCGATGACCTCACAGCAAATAAACGCACTTGTCTTGTCATCATTACGAACTCATTAGTTGCAGGTAACAAAAGACAGGAGAAAAGGCAAACTTTACACTGGGCTGAAATTGACCAGAACACAAAGCTTTTTTTCTTGTTGTTCGCTTTATTTGACGCACCGACAACCCACATGGTCTCATTTCGCTTCGCTCGCTAACACCAGCAGGTGTGAACATTTTTTAGCAATTGCTTGTTGCGGCTGACTGCGGTAATTGCTAGCTTTGTGAATACCACGTACTTCGACGCCACTTTGGTCCTCAGTATGCAGTTAAATATATTCCTTTCGTTTCATTTCCTCAATGATTAATTGGACAATTAACAGCTCTATACGTTTGCTGTAAGCGTCCGAGGAAATCAGCCGACTGGGCTCTGCTTTCACCTAGTTGGGATGATTCAAACTTGCACATATCATTATTCAAGTCACTGTATTCAAGGATGCGTAGTGTTACGTGAAACTGATTCCCTATTAAATTTTGCTGATTGATTCCTTGTTTATCTCCCTTGTGGAGAGCAGTTACTTGATTAAATGGGTGTAGCAATATCGGTAGAAATATTTGTCGCTGATAAGTAAAGGGAGATGAGGTAATGTGAAAGCCAACAACTGAGTATTGACTCAAACCTATTTCATCCTGAGTTTCTTTTAAAAGAGAATAAGAAACATTACCAAAGTGAAACTTCATAGAAGATTAATCACAGTTCGCAAATATATCCGTTTCACGCACGCTGGGCCTGCTATGCATTACAACATAAAGTTGCAGCGACCTTTCAGCAAATCCTTCCACGCAAAGTATCCTTTACCGAGCAGCTGCATGCGATCAAGATGGAATGAAAGTATGGGACAGAAATGACCAGGTTTGAAATGAAAATTTGAACTCATAAAACAGTAAGAACAGTGAATGTCCTTCCTAGTAAGTTAAGCATGTATTTTAGGGTTTGGCAAATCTTTTTGTGATTTACATCGTTCACGTCTGTCCTTGCAAATAGAAAAAAAAAATTTTTAAGAAAACGATTCCTTATTTAAATATTGAACCTTTTGGTTTGTTTGGAATGAATATTCATCGGTGAACGTAGGTATGATCGCAAAACCAATATGAGAGAAACATCGATGTTTACTATTTTAAAACAAAAAGACACTGCAAGTGTGTTTTGCGTTGTCGTTTGACCCAAATCTAATTTTATTACTTCTCATAACATGAAAAATAAAACCCAAACGGCGGTTAGCAGTGCGTTTCTACACAAGTCAACTTTATATTGACCATTTGTGCACCCTATAATTTACATCAACGTTGGATTATTAAGTTTGTCGTTTAAAGTATAGAAATGATAAAATTTGGAACAACCATACGCAAGACGCGATTTTCTCGTTTTCGTGTATGACATTTTACAACACTCACAAAGCCTAACGTTCTTCCGAATTCTCCAAACCACGGCGATTCGCAGTAAATCCTGTGCTCGTTGATATGGTATTGGCTGGTGGAATGTGGCCTTCGTCCTGATAGGGAAATGTATGAATTTGAAATCAGACTGTCGGCAATTTTTTATTTGAAAGTTTTGTGGCAAGTGCAATGCTTTCGTTTAAAAGACAGGAAAATGAGATCAGGGCCGGGGTTTTAAATATGGTTGATATTGTCCTTGTGCATGCCAACAGGGAAGTATCACTTTAACACAAGTGTGTTACACGACGAGAAACTTGGAGTGGAAGACTTTAATGTCTAATGAAAGAAGGGATACGTTGCTTAGACGTGAAATAATAAAAACAATGCAATGTATAAAAAAAATTTAGAAACTCTGAAATACTTTGTGGGATGTAAGCACGTAGGCAACATTTTTTTTATGTTGAGCTTTGGTTAGAAACGAAAATCTAGACATGGCGATTTACGCCTTGCATTGTTGAAAAACTGCGGTCATTGTATATTTCAGATGGTACCACAAAGCATACAGAAACTCCGATAGTTGAGCTCACTAGATGAAGAAAACGGTCATGCTCAAAGCACAGTTTTACTTCCCAATGGAAAACTGAAGAACTTCTATCAACCTCTCTTGAATTGCTGCAAGAAGGCCTGACCAAGCAAATTAGTAAAGTACGTTGTTATCAAAGTCCGACACAAACTCATTCACACTGGAGAAAAAACTTACAAGTGCAAGAATTGGAGAAAAAAAACTTACAAGTGCAAGAATTGTGACAAGTCTTTTACGTAGTTGTCGCATTTGAATGACCACATGCGCGCACACGCTGGAGAAATCCTTACAAGTCCAACATTTGCGATTAAGATGTTGCGCGATTGCCAAGCCTGAAATACCACATGCTGATTTAGAGTGGAAACATATCTTTATCGCTGTAGGGTGTTTTGCCTTTTGTCCAGTCGGAGAGATTACGTTCTCACTTGTGAAAAACCTACATGTGCAAAATTTACCGCATTGGTTATTGGTGATTGTGACATTAAAAAGCCAAACGTAGAAAAGCTTCAGAACTAAAAATGTGTGACAAAAAGTTCTCTGTGATCGACTCCATGCATGCGCGTGCGCGGTAAAGTTCATTGGCAAAACGTGCAATAAATTTTTTCTGCAAATATGGCATTTGAAAAACCACAAGCATATTCACAACGTGAAAACTTGTTAGAAGAGCAAAGTTTTCAGAAACGAAAACAATGCGCACACCAAGTATAATTAAAAGCCCGGAAGTGGAGAAACTCACGCAAAGTCGTTGTTTAGTCATGTATTTTGAACGAAAATGTGCATATTTACCCCAATGTTGGTTGGTTATGATTCACAACTGCGACCTTGGTCTTTGTGCAAAATTGTTTGGATGATTGCAAACATTCCGCTGATAATATTTTCAGACAAAAACAATTTATTTAGAAATGAAATATCTAGAACTTTCATCCTAAACTCAGATTTTGACTGGCCTGCATTTCTTTGGGACTGACATTTCACCAGGGATACTACACAAACCGACAATAAAACGAACACCGCACAATTCAGTGCGCGCCTGCCATAGCAACGTCAAGCTAAAAGTCAGAAATGCAACATAGCACCAGCATGTGGTGAAAATCGTTCAGATTTCGACATAACGCTTCTTACGGTACCTGTCCTGACTCTTACGCGATCGAAATGTCTAAAACTCTCGATTAATGTGTCAGACGATTTTTCATTTTTAACCTAGTGTTTCAAAACTCCAACCAGGAACCAATTGATCGTGGGGACCATTCCAGGTTTTTCACTCCTGAATACCCTGAGTAAACTTCTTGCTCATTGGTAATGTCCTAACTCAGTGGTTCCCAACCTTTTCAGTGTCATGGACCCTTTTGACGATTTGGCTGAAAGCTGTGGATCCGGTATCAAAACCAGTTAATACTGTTACGTACAAGGTGGTTTCTACTAAAAAAAGCCATCATCCGCTTTGCGCCCGCGCTAAAAATGAGGAATGCTTCACGGTACCTTCCACGTAACAAATTGACATTGTTGCATAACAATCGAAATGAGCAAGAAATGGAATTATGTGTACAAAGCGCTGTTAAGGGAGGCATAATTCAACTCGCATACCTTTGCTAAAGTGAAAAAACACGTTCGTTTACACCAGGGGTCCCAACTGGAGTACATCAATCCCCAGGGGTACATTTGCCAACCTGACGGGTTACATTTTAGGTTAGCAACAGTAGGGAAAAAATGTTTATTTCTCATTTCGAAATGTTTATACATGTATCAGTGAATACATTTTCAAAATTCGTTACTGTATATGATTATTTGGTAAAAATATGTTATTTTCTTCAGCCTTTTTGTCATAAGAACTTAGGGATACGTGCTCATCTATCGAAATGCTGAATGGGTACTTGGCCAGAGAAAGTTTGGGACCCCTGCTATAAACAATCGATCAAACGTCTTTCATTCAATGATATAACAGAACTTCACGATGCACCAAGCCTACTTTTGGAAGGCAAACAGAACAGTTTTTGGAAGACTATTTCTTAGGGCAAACGAAATTCGAAAATTGTACAAACCTTCATGAAAGGACAAAATTGCGCAACAAAACCAATTCTGCGCTGAAGTCCGGTTCAAAATTAACAATGCTCCGGTCTTTCCATTTCAATGTATGTGATGGTAGCGACCCGATAATAATTTTAAAAAACCTGTAGTTCCTTTGAGTTGATTCCCACTGCTGACTTTAAAGCCCTTATTCGAGTAGTCAAATATGCATAGGTTGTTTTTTTGTTAAGGGGAGGTTTGGCAGTGCAAGCCTGTTGTATCAAAATAAGATGTTCGTGTGAGGTCTCGCTATTTTTGCAAAAATAGGTGATACATTTTAATGGACGAGCAAACGTCATAATCGCGTCCGAGTTCTGAGAAAAGGAATTACTGGCAGAAATCATGCGTACAAAGTGGTTGACAAACGCGGGTATGCTCCGAAAACGTCACCCACGTAGTCTGTTCGTACATTTTCCTAAAATTAACGCTCTGTCTGTTCGTACATTTTCCTAAAATTAACGCTCTAATTAAAACCCACTGAACATTCACATTACAGAAAATGTCAGTTCATCAAGAGAGTTGTATGCAGCAAAAAGCACCTCAGCCCGGTCGGGAAACACCAATCGACGTGGTTGTGCAAAGCTGTCTTTGCCTGGTATTTATAAACATAGCAGCTGATGAAAAGTATTTATTGTGTGGTGTAGTGTAAACGAAGACACAATAACGTAATGAAAACATTGTTATAAATCATAACGTTCAACTTGGTTAGCTTGGCCTTTACGTTTAAGGCACAAAAGAGCAACTACTGTTGATGCAATGGTGAGAAGGAGACCTGATCCAACGGCAGTAATTGCGAACGACCCTGAATGTAGATGTTGAAAATGTTAACACGGTGATAACATTCAAATGCAAGACTGTGGTAAGTCTGAACTAGTTACCTGATGAGTTCTCGACGGAAGGCGTGCCCAATCCTATTTTGCGCATCGCTACCGGTTGATCGGCACCCAAGTATGTCACGCGTTCAGTGGCCCCACCCCTCTCAACCAGGTAAATCGGACCAAACACAGGACGAATGTAGTCGTCTTCCGACGCTCTTTTCTGTCTGTTCGGACCCGTGCAACGTGTGGCAGTTGATCCTCCGTTCGCACAAACCTTGAAGAAAAAAAGGCTTTGAGAAAATCAGGGTAGGGCAGATTGCCGTGCAACGGCTCTTACTTTATAAATCCTGTCCGTGTGACAAACGCTCAAATGAGCGTGGATGAAGATTTGTGCGCACTGAGCGCTTCGTGGCAAACGGAATGACAGACAAATGTGGTGAGGACGGCTGAGTGAAGGCTGACCGTGAACAGCTTGCAGCAACAATCCATTGGCGGTAGGACAGCTGAAAAATAAACAAGTGAAAAACAGATGACAGGAAAAACATTGAGGTGCCAGGAAGAACTTTGTTACCCGTCTTTGAACAGTGTTACGGTTGTGGAGGAAGCCACTGATGCTGGTGAGCAGGAGATTGAAGCTGATTGTAAAACGCCATTCGAGCTTGATAGCTGTTGAATAAAATAAATGTTGCTAGCGTGAGTAAATAGAGCAGTGCAATGCAATAGTATTTCTTACCGAGGAAGTGAACATATCAATCCCAACATGCAGGAACTGCCCCACGGTGTAGACAGCAGTGCCGGTTAATTTGTAGGAATCTGGACATGCTTGGGAACAGGTGGAAACTTTGCATAAGGTTATTTCTGCGTTGTGCTGAGAAACGCCGGTGACAGTAGGACGTGGTAATTGAACACTGGAATAATGCAGTTGTAAAATTAATTAGCAATGACATAAATCAGACAGACTGACATTTCGTACCTGGGTGCAATTGATGTTGAGACATCAAGGTGCGATTTGTAGGTACACTGGATCGAAGCAACGCCAAGAGGCGAATCGTAAAGGCCGAAATTGAGAACCTTGTTTATCCAAAGTTTGTTTCGTATGACCAAGTCTCCGTCCGTAGATGACGTTATTACCATACCGCATTTATTCCATGGCCTACTGATTCTGATGACGTAGTTCCATTTTTCAAAAATTGCTGTGAAGAAACCGAAGGCCGAATTACTACAATTAACTAGACCTGTTTTACTGTTGTTTTTTTTAAGAAACAAAGTAGGCTCACACCTCTGCAAGACTTAAAACCCGCTGGGTTGGCCAGAGAGGGGGACATGTAAATGTAGCTGTTTTTTGCACCTCGGTCAAACTCCTCGTGGAAAAGCTTTGAAATCGTTACTACAATAGCATCACTGCGGCAAGAGACGGTCGGCACAGCTGAAATGGTAAATATCAGTGACTGTTACACGAAATCGTGAATGTTACACAAAACACAATAACATTCGCTTACGAATGGAGCAGTTTCTTCCAATATAACCTCCTTCGCTGACGCACTGGTAGCCGTTGCTGTGTCTGCAGGATGGGAAACAGCGACAGTCCCCTGAGCAGGGATCGGGATCACAAGGTGTGTGCGGTGAGATCTTCTCACACCGGACGCCCGTCCATCCCTCATTGCAGTAGCATCTAGTGTAGCAGAAAGTTCAACTGACCAGCTCTACTTTTTTTTTAAGTAAACAAATTCATATTAACTTACTTTCCATGTACACATTGACCGTTAGTGCAGACGACTCCATCGCAGCTGTGAAGATCAATCTCACAACTAACACCGGCATAACCACCCGGACAAATGCACCTGAAAAATCGTGTTGTAAAGTTATCAGGAAAAAAAGGAATATTGAAATACAGTATTTAAGATATATGACATGCACCTGTCGTTAATGCAGCTTCCCCCGTTCATGCATTGCAACCCACCACAAGCGAGTTTAATCTCACAGAGCTCACCCGTGAACTGGACGTGACAGATGCAGCTGAACAAGAAAGCAAAGATCTGCAGAGACTCATTGTAGAGCGACGCACAATTTCACTGTTTAATTCCGAAAACACAGCAAATGCCACATTTGAAAAAAACGGATGTCAGTTTCGAATTTGTGTAATTGTTTTTTGTCAGCTAAGAAGTTCCACAGGCTACCAACAATTCTCTCAAACAGAAGCACGAGACAGCTATTCTCAACCACTGCATTAAAGAGCCGCATGCGACCCAACACACCCTTTCGGTGCAACAGACTGCTATAAATCACAACATGCCAGTTTCGCTAGTGACTTGTATGTATTATTTTCCTTATGACATTTGTAACATACTACAGTTTCGCATTAACCACACCAATGACCTTCTCATACCACTACACTTACGGAACAAGCATACACAGGGGGGGATGTGTTGTGCCCAGAAAATTACCCCCCTAAACAAGCAATTCCCACCAAAACGTTTAACCCGGGCCACGGGCCTGGTTATGTGTGCTCACTTGAGTTGAGCCAGGGATAAATTTCGCACACTGTAGTACAAATAAAGGACGTTGGTTGAGCCGGTAACGTCTAGACCAGCACCTAACTCAGGTATTTTCTCCATCGCTTGTACGGAAAGAAACATGAACAGGATATGGTTGGTCTTTTGGTAACCCAGACAGGCACGGACGTGTAATATAAGCTTGCGACACAAAAAAATGAACATGCGATATAAGGCTGGAAAGGGCAATCAAACGTGCTGATAAACTGGACATGAAAACACATACCGGTCGGACACGCAAACTCCACCGTTCTGGCAGTGGACGTCATAGCATGGAACGTGAAATTCGCAAAAAGGACCAATGAAATTATCAGGACAAATGCATCTAAAAGATCAAGAGAAAATAAGCAATGTGAAGCGAAAGAAGCAAACAAATGCCACAACACTCACCGCCCGTTGAAGCAGAGCCCATCATTCTTACAAGGCTCAGAACACTGACCGGGAACGAAGCATTGGTAGACGTCTCTGTAAATATATACAACGGTTTCAGATGAGGCAATTCAATCAAGTTCTTTCGAAAGCCATCAACTCACAAATGCTTCATGCAAGTCTCGCCCTTCTCTTCGCAGAAAGCTTTGAAGTATGGGCTGCAAGTCACTGATCCAGTTGCTTGTCTAACAGTAAGAAGTATCCGATCTTGGTCGTTATCATTGGTGGCGTTGTTACGTTGGTAAGCGGAAAGCGGGCCAGATTGTAGATCGGCTGCACAATAATTAACACTGGTCGCTTCCGGAGCTAAAAAACGCCAAGAAATACATAAAGGCAATGCCCACCTTCAGAAATAACATTGGTAGCAACCATGTATCGGAATGTCAAAATGAAACATCTGAAAACATTAACATTTCGTTAAAATTAATTTTGGCATGCCTTCGGGCTTCAGCTAACGTAAAGTAAAGTTACAACTCACAAAATTCCCCAATGCATCATCCTTTATAAACCTGGAAATGATATTTAAATGAAACAACGAGCACAACCAAACGAAACAGCAACTGACAGAATCACTGACATCCTGATCGCTTCATATAGACGAGAGAGAAAACATTCTAGGCAGGAATTCTTGACTAGCGGCAAAATTGTGTCTTTCTCAAAGCGCTGATTGACTCAAAGGTAAACTGACCTGCGCGGTTCTGCACCATTGACTCACTAATTTATCAAGTATCACCACTGTGACTGCTGTTACAATGTTTGATCATTAGGGACAAGTTACCTCCCTGCAACCAACACGAGTTACAGTGTTTACCCGCACGCAATGCTAACAGTCAATGCACATTTAGATAGCGTTAATAAGCCAACGTAAAATGGAGATTTTGAAAAAGCATCGGATGAAGTAAGCGGATAAAAATTTTGGATGAAGATCCATATCGTCAAACAAAAGCATGCATCTTGCTTCCAAGACAGACATGAACTGTCGCAACGTCACGTGGGCGAACACTTACATTCATGGGGATGTAATGCACAATTCGACAGCAGTGCCGGATTAACAATAGTAGCAAATGTAGCAGTTGCTACGGACCCCGCGCTTTTGGGGGCCCCACGGTCCTTTGTGTGAAATGCGTTCTTTATTATATGCAAAGGTGAATATCAGAATTTAGGTGCCCAAGACAAACTCTCAGAAGGGGGCGCTATATTTTACACAGGGGGGCACTATATTTAAAAGTTCAGTGGATTTTTCGTATTTTTCCCAGCCTTTTTGCCATAAGAATTTCAGGGGCACATGCTCATCTGCCGAAATGCTGAAAAGATTGATGGTCAGAGAAAGGTTGGGAACCCCTGCTCTAGAGTGATTACTAAGCTTTTTAAAAAAACAATGCAAACACTAACTGCAAAACTCTCAAAAGGGGGGACTCGCGGCATCTCTGAAAAAAGGGTCCCGAGGCGATTTCAAAATTTGTGGATTTTGCTTAAATTAAAAGAAAATGTCGTCATCAGTTCAAATTTGAATTTTTTTCAACATTCTGGCATTTTCCGGACTGTTTTGTGTTTTTCTTACCTGCAAACACAACTGACAAAAATTCGTTGAACTATGGAAGTTTTACCAAGCCATTTCTTTGCGATATTCAAAAGCTCAAGACAATAGGCTGTGACCGAGACCTGCAGCCTTCGAGACCGAGATGAGAGCTGAAACATTCGAGACCGAGACCAAGTCTCGAAACTCCATCATCACTGCCTAAAATCCACACGTTTATGTATATGTATATATAGAATTAAAAAAAAAACTTATTGGCAGCCCTGGAATTGGCATCTATTCACTGGCCTTTGGGTAGTACACTTGGAGTCTTCTTTCACAAATAAGAATGGTTATTTTTAAACTCAAGATGGTAGAACGAACAAAGGAGCACCATAAGACAAAACAAGCTGAACGGCCTGATTCTAAAGAGTATAGAGCATGAACTTCTATGTGAAATAGACACTACCAGTATCGCAAACAAATTCGCTACGGCGAAATCTGGAAAATATAATCTTAAGCAGTCGGTTTGCTGCTTTCGACTTCGACACATACTGAGGCCACACTGCTGAGATAGGGTAATGATCAAATTTCTTGATGAGTTTGGAAGCATTGATTACTGCCTTTGTGCTGTACTTGTGAGCTGTACAGTGATGTACTCCCTAGAAAAAGATGCGTATATGAGTTTATGGTAAAAAAGATATGTATCAGAAAATGTCCACCAGTTGCTATTTAGACGAGGTTTTTCGCACTTACGAAATTCATTGTGCCTACTGATGTTGACATGGATGCCCACAGAATGGCTGACCATGTCATAAAACGTATGGTTTAACAGTTTTCACTTGTTCAAGCGTGTTTGGGGTCCCGCGCTGCCTTAAATCCGACCTGAACAACAAATAGGAAGTCCCCAAACGTCAGTGCTCACTAACTATCGATAAGTCACGAAGCAAAACTCATGCACTTGCAAGTTTCAAACCAACACGAAAAAATTTCTCTGCACACAACAGAGGTTCCCAAACTGGGGTAAATTTGCCTATCTGTAGGGGTGCATTTAAGGTTAACAATAGAAGGAAAACTATATTTATGTATTATTTATTTCTAAATAATTATGCATATATCAGCGAACATTATTTTCAAAAATCATTATATGCTTGCTGTTAAATGCATTTATGATTAGCCATGATAGACTGTTTTGTCAGTACAATTTTAGGGGTCCATACTCGTCTGTCGAATTGCTGAAGGGGTACACCGTCAGATATAGGTTGGGAACCCCTGCTGTAACAGCACATGTTCACGTACAACACTTGGCTGCCTTTGTGTGATATACAAGAAGAGGAAGGGAAAAATTATCTTGCGCGTAGAGTTGCGTTAGAAAGACACTTAACTTGTAACAGAGGTACGAATCAACCTTTGGATATTGCTTTTTAACTTTGCCTGTGCCTTAGTCCCAATGAAGGGGCTATTACACGGACGCCGGAGATTGGGTGCATGACGGGGGCATTTCACCCCTGACATTTCATAAGGGGACAACGGCGGCGGAGGTGCCTTTTTATAAAAATATCGTAAGCA
>Ga0210059_1008624_pt1 | contig 16044 bp, 11 predicted proteins | sample Ectturendosymbi2_FD_188042 | JGI IMG/M metagenome (GOLD analysis project Ga0210059, IMG submission 188042) | Ecteinascidia turbinata endosymbiont from Florida, USA - Sample 2 (SPAdes) (version 2) | ecosystem: Host-associated > Tunicates > Ascidians > Unclassified | place: Key West, Florida...
GTTTCAAGTCTTTCACAGTCAAATGTGCGCATAAATGCAACTTACAGCGCATAAATGCAACTTTCGCTGAAAATAAATGCAACTTTCTCGCTTTGTTACTGCAACAAAAACTTGCCCTAATTATCACACGTGTTGAGACAAGCGTGGATTAACAAAATAAAACAGTGTTTCTTTGCATAAACGCAAGGCATTTCCATTGCATGCACTGGTCAACCATTGCGTATTCATGTAATATAGTCTACCATCACTCCTGGGATATAGTTTGCCACTGCTGCTTATCGAAGCCCAACACTTTGTTCCAAATGTGTGAGAGAGGCATGAAGCCAGTAAAAAAGTAGGCGCCAGCTGGATGTCTCTCAGTAAGATGATTATTATCGTTTCCTTAAATTATAATCTATATGCATTGTGACCACTGCTAAGCTAATGGTTAGGCTGAAACAGAAGAAAGGCCAATTCTGCGTATCCAGTGATTGTGCTGTACTCTTTTTCATAAAATTTGAGGATCTTCGTGATGCACTGCGAGCGCTGCCTACAAGACGTATGTTTGCGGACGATTGAAAATAAATGCTGAAGAAGTACACACATACGGGAAAAATATCACTTTGTGCTTTTTCATTCTGAGTTAAATTGATATGAAAAACAACTTGCATGAGTTTCGTACTTCATATACCCACCATAAAGCGCAAAACCTGTTTGCATACAATCAGAAAACGTATTAAAATATAGCAGTTCATTCATTTATAGACTTACTTGCATGCACCAGGTACTGCGACAAAATTCCTCCAAACCTGCTAGAAATGTTCAGTAGCGTCAAGATGCATTGTCTGCACTTGTAGGAAAAACTTCAGTTGAATGCAAGTAGACAACAGCCCATGCAACTGCTGATACGAACTTGCTAATTAGACTTATGACCAGCACAGCTTTCACATTTTCTGCAAAAAATATCTGATGTAAGTACACATATCTTTTTATGTTGTGCTTTGCTCGCCTATACGCGCAAAGACGCTTACTTATTACTTGCATTTCAAGTAACTACACTCCACAAGAGAGAGAATCAACGAATCAACCAGTAATTTTTAAAAAGTAAATCAATTTCACGTAGCACTACGCATCCTCAAATGTAATTAAGTTTTATTCAAATAGCATTTCTCAGATCCTATTCAACGAAATTCCTTTGTTGTTTGGGAGTTTGTTTAATTTTATGAGGATTCCGTCGAGTGGCGAAACATCACTGTAGACGTCAGTGATATGGCCAAGTTATATTTATCGATTCACGAGTCGAGTCACACGCCCTACGAGTCAGTGTCATCTAAATTTTTTTCGTGTCAGAGTCGAGTCATGACTTGGCCGAATGGAGTCAAAATCGAGTCACAAAAATTATCTATCAAGTGATTTCGAGTCACTGGTTTGCAAGCTCGAGACACAGATTTCATACGTTGTACGGGAGGCAACACCACGCCCACAGTAAGCATCTGCGCCTGGTGCGTGGTCGGTCGACAAGCTGAGCCGCTAGATAAGAGTTTCGCTGTAAAGATACAAAATTATGAAGGTTACTGAAGACATGCATAGAGTTGTTTCAATTGCACACTTTTTAATTTCACGAGGCTTCTTTTTCCGAGGACGACATGAAAATGTTGGTTCTAAACATAAAATGGAAATTTTTTTGAAATGATTGAATACCTGACGCTGCACGACGCTTTTATAGCAAATAATCTTGAGAGGTTTGGCGACGCGGGAACTATTTCACAATCTTATCTCTCCTCTGGAGTTTCCAATGAATTCGCCCAACTGATGGCTACCCAAGTTGGGAGTGAAATCATACTGAAACCATATCGACGATGTAATGCAGAACATTTTGGACATTACGCCAGATACTACCTATCTGGATCAGTTATTGTTTTCAGTGAGCTACGTCCACAGACGTTCCTGTCGAGTTGTTCCTGACGCTTATTGTAATGGTGGTACATTGTGGTAGGCTACATGACGCAGACAATGCGAAAAAATTGAATCATCATCCTGAAAGACTTGAAAATTTCAGTTCACAGCTGTCGTGTCCAAAGTTAAAACAACCCCAGCAACATGGCATGTGGAACATGTGTCTACCCTGGGCGTACTTCACGTGGTCTGCTTAGGCAGGGGGGCCATCCAGTCGGACACCAAGAGCCACATTTCTTACTGTGTTACCGCAAAGAGCCAAATCATAAACGTGGGCACACATGAACATCACCTCATTTGTGTTTGCACAAGCCACCAAGCACACTTTCACGCAATGCGTGTATTAGTCGCATCGCGTGTGTAAGAATCTTACGCAGACGTACGTAAAGAGCTGGTAAAACATTTTGCGACATACGCGAATAAAAACGGTATATACGTAAGCGCCGCATGAAACCGAACGAAGGGTTAGCCGAGCATAGCTTGGGATGTTGAGAATTTGCTTCGCTGCGCAAAACGTGTTTTCACGCTATTAAACATCAGCTTACAGATAGAGGATTAAAACATTTCATTTTGTACTGCTTGGAAAATGGCAACTTAAAAACGAAATTACAAAACCCTGTGTCGACTGAATGGATTGCACTGATTTGGTCCATAAATTATGTAGTCACTACAACAAAAGTATTCACGTACACACCCTTTACCGCCCACGCGAGCCAATAGATTGGCGCGTACGTTTTTGGTTATAACTCGCCAGCCGCTGCAGCTAGAGAGGTGTTCAAACCCTCTACGGATTCAGCAAGTCTAGTAGGTCCGAGTCAAAAAAAATTTTCAGTTTTGGGTTTGGGGTTCTCTTGGGGGGTCGTCACAAGTGGGGGTGTTTTCGCATTTTTATGGCCAAATTTGCACGGCCCTGGATGCCCACCTAATGGGCCCACGTTTTGGCCCAAATATTTTTATGAAACTAGGCTATCTCACGAGTCTTTAGAGCACTTGATTGACTTTCTAGCATATCTAGATCAAAAATTATGCCACAAAAAACAAAAATTCATCAAAAATCCTACCCTTAAAAAAAGTAACCAGGGTGGAATAACACCTCTTTTGGATATGGCCATGACTCGCTGTTAGAATAGGCTAGAGAGCTGTTCAAACCCTCTAAAGATTCGTGAAGACTAGTAGTTTAGACTGAAAAAAAAATTTTTCAGCTTGAGATCTCGGGTGTTTTGTTGATGTTTATATATTGACAGGATGTTTATGCATATTTGTTTACATTTGGTTAATGACGTCACTTCCGGGTAGTCGAACCATCAGTCAGATTTGGTGACTCGAAGTTTTTTTTTATTCTAGGCTTCAATACGAGTCTTTAGAGGGTTTGATGGACTTTCTAGCATTTCTGGTTCAAATGTTATGGCAAAATAAACAAAAATTAATTAGGGAGATCCCCACTAATTCCCTTGGTAATCCTTACAAGATTTGGGGTCTTTTGGCTCCTTCTTGGGCACCAGAAACGCTAGGAAGTCGATCTAGGCCCCTAAAGCTTCATATTCCAGCCTATAATGCAACCAAACTTCGAGCCAAAATTTTGGCCCTTTGTCAAGGTGATGAAGTCATAATGAAACAACCAAAAAAGCCACAACTACCCTTTTTCTAACCCCACCCACCAAAAACCCCTAGCCCAAATCTAAAATGTTTTTTTTTCAGTGCAAACTAGAAGACTTCATGAGTCTTTTGAGGGCTCGTATAGCTCGCTAGCATCTTCTAGCGCAGAGTTATCGCGAGCTACAGTATCGGCCAGTCGGAGACTCATGCATTTTCTGCAATTTTCTGATTTTGGGGGCAAAATGTTTTTTTGGGGCCATAACTTTGGTTACAGACATGCTAGAAGGTCAAACCAGGGCTCTATCAACGCGGGAGATCATCTAGTTTTCAAAAATAGTTTGAGCCAAAATTTTGGCCTATAGAATTGGCGTCCAGGGCCCGTCAAATTTGGTCAAAAAAACGAAAACGCCCCCACTTAGCGAGCCTCTCCCAGGCGAACCCCTCACCCGAATCAAAAAGTTTTTGTTAATAGAACCAGGAAGTCTTCCGCATCTGTAGAGGGTTTGAACAACTCTCTAGCTATTGTGGCTGGCGAGTTATAACCAAAAAAACGAGCGCCAACTTATTGGCTCGCGTGGGCGTTAAAGCGCGATAGCTTATTACACGTTAACCGCGCTGCAACAGTGCTTCAATGACCTATGTGGAATTTAACCGACAAAAGCGATTATTGCGAAACCACAAAAATGAAGTGAAGTTCGCGGAACAGCTGTTTTTCGTCATAGTTGCAAGTTTGTCATGACAGTGATAGTGTAAACCAGGCCTGCACAACACATGATCCGCGGGAGCTGACTCAGAGTCGAGTCACAAGAACCGTCGAGTCACTTCGAGTCACTGGTTTGCAAGCTCGCGTCAATATCAGGTAAAATCAAATTCAATATTTTATTTTTTTGATACAAAATGGAGTCCAACAAGCGACAAAAATACGCCGTCATTAACATTAGCAACAATTTTCACAAGTCACAGTCAGATAAGCATCTCAAACATATCCCGAAAATTTACACCACAAAAAAACTTCAATTTTTTGAAGTTGCTTTCATCATTGCCCAAAAGCTTGACAAAAATACTGCTCTCCTTTCATGTGACTTTATTTTTTAGTTTTCCAAAAAAACTCCCCAACAATAAGCATGATTCATGCCTGGTTACCTGTTAAAGGACAGCGTTTTATTTTTGGGACGTTTGCATCTCGTTTATATTAGTTCATATAAACAATCCACCTTCTGCAAGCAATCCCGAACGCTGACATTTGTGGTAACTAATTCGACCCAGAAAAAAAAACGTTTGCCCACCGATGTCATGCACACTAAACAAGTTCTTAAGTTTGTCACAAGGCCACTGAATGCTTTACTCACTTGAATTGAATTGAGACAGATTGAAAAGAGCATTTCTTTCGTATCGATGGCATTGACTTCTGGAAACTTTTCCCACGGAGTCATCTTCAAAAGGTATGAACATGTCATATATACGAGCGGTCGCATTCTCTGTGATATTACTTGTTCCGGTCTGAAGATGATAACATACGTTTTTGCATGTTGTTAGCTATTTCATCACCGCACTGTTTGTTTGTGAAAACTAGCGAATAAAACACATCAAGAAGCTGAGGGATATGAAGTGTATGTTGAAATGTCTGCTGAATATGCAGTGGCAAACGTCGCATCTATATGCGATTTGCAAGGGAAAGTCTAATTCAATCGGAAGGATAAATGCAATTTTCCATCGAACTGTTTGTTTAGCTTTCCAAGTTAATTAGGTTCACGAAGCTTTGGGCATCTTTCATAAAACGTTTTCTGTGTATTTGATGTTTTCTGAACAGAAAATGCTGGTTTGAGTTCACTTTCTCTTTTTCCATTTTATAAATTTCAAATTAGGGTCGATCTCAATTTGAGTTGTTTTGTGTAAGGTATATATTGTTCCCTTTCGAATTCTTTTCTCTTTTATGTCATTTCATTCCGTCAATTTGTTTAAGATATTCTTCTGCGTTAAAATAAACTTACAGCAGCTGCTCTCAAAACGTTTTCAATACATTTCTGAACAAACGAACGTCTTTCCCGACTTGCATATCTGCACAATTTAGGGTGAAGGTGAAAGTAAACACCATGTCTGGCGTCACGCAATACAAATTATTTTATTTTGACATCACTTCAAACTTCCATTATTCTCTCCGTCGCCACGTTTTCGAACCTACCAAGCCAACAATCCTTGGACACAAACAAGTCCGTTGCAGTTTTTGCTCCTCCTCTGTAGCGTTTGCTTTCAAAAAAACTTGAAATAAAAGTTGGTAGTATGATAATATCAATATTGTTGACGCGCACTTTATTGTCAGTATTGGATCGTTTGTTTGCGTTGTTGTTTGGTACAACAGAAATGATACAAAAAGATGAGTGGGATGCTCGTGGAGGACTCAAATACCCAAAATTTTTGTAAGTCCACGGATGTAATTTTAACGTATGTTGGATCCCGTCAAACGATTTCGTTTGCATTTTTGTATGCATCACTAATTGACAACATTTTAATGTCGAGCTCAGTCAAAATTGCTGCACACGTTAAGTCATCTTAACGTCAACAGGTTTATCACAGTACCACCTTTAAACGTATTTGTAAGACCACACCGAGAGTCGAACCAGAGTTGTAACCGGGTCTCATTTTGAAACCCGAAACCGGTCTGAGTCCGACATTTTCATTCGAAGCCCGATTTAGTCCCGAATTTCTACATTACCGATTAACACTACCGATTATATCAAGATATGTGCAACTGCGGGGCATTGGTGCGGTAGCAAGGTATGCATGTCTAACTAATTCACACTTAATTTTTTTGAATAATTCATTCAACATGAGTACTTCAACAGTAACTTAAGACAAAAGTGTCGGTCGTTGCCAAAAATGTATGAAAACCCGAAATCGGCCCAAAACGTTTTGACAAACACAAGCCAGAACCTGCCCGAAATCAGGAAAAACCCGACTTACAACACCAAATCGAACTTCCGACCTACCAGCACCGAAGCAGATGCATTTAACACTTGGGCAAGGCTGGTTACAAAGCACCACTGAGTGACAATGAACACTGAAAAGAATTATAGCATGAGGTAAACAAGTGCGTCCACCCAGCATATCGCAGCACTCATGAGGCACAGATATGCACAACTTGCTTTCGAAGACATCAGCATCCTCAAGACATCGCAGTCGATTGTTTTCTATTATTTGAAGATTGCAATACAATGCATAAAGCAAAACAAACGAAAAATCTTCAGCGCGACACGAAATGATTTGTGAATGTGTTATCATATCTTGCAAAGCGAAATTCGCATTTTACGGAATTAGAATCTGACCGATAAGGTAATTCAAATCAAATGTTCAACAGACCCCAATTACGTTGATAAGAATAAACGAACTTCAGCTGCAATCGTAGGAGTTTAACTGCTGCACATCGCAAATTGGTATACAGTACCTTTGGTTTGAATTCATCAAAAACATCTGTCAAGGCGCAGTGATGTTGAGGTGTATATTGTGTCACCAAACTTTGTAACGTAGCAAATGAATTTGGTAACGCAGAAAGGAAAAGCAGAATGCACAAGCGCTTCTCGCAGTAACTGAATTCATCATTCGTTTGCCCATCTTCCATAATCATTATAAGGCAGTTAGATGCGCTTCTTTAGGAAATATCAATGTTGTCCTTGATGTACTCAAGCGAAGAACACGGATTGCTAGTGGTATTAGAAGATACGAATCTGATGATAAGAAACACATACCTTTTTAACGCATTTAACGCAGATTATTCCGTATTCTACCAAAGCGTTGTGTTGAGTTATCCCGGCTTGGTTCCGTAGCTGTGTTTTTTGTTCCGCTAATGACGTCTAATAGTTTTCCCATTTTCATGAAAACAAGTATTTGGGAAGACCGGTATGTGCAGTGCCTATTTCTCGCAGTTTGCGATTTAAGTTATTAATTTTGTTCTTGAGTTTGCTTGTTATTTATGCACATGGTTAAGCCATTCAACATTTCACAAGTAGGCTAAGAATTGCTTGCAGATTTCAGGACTGGGGATAGGTAGGGTTACCTGAAATGGATTTCTTAAGACAAACGTTTGACAATTGATTCGATGTAGTCGCATTTGATGAGGATAGTTACTCGTAGTTTGAAAAACATTGATTTCTTCCATGGTCCTTTTCAGAGCTTCCCAGGGTTTGCATATGGGTTAACCCTTTATGAGCATTTATTCCATTTTTGGAACATGACCTTTTGAAATGTCAGCGCTCGTTTCTGCTTCATTGTATCATCTCAGTGTTGATTTGTATGCCAATTCACTTTAATGCAAGCATGCCTTCCAAAAATGTATTTGAAAAAAGTATTTATTTTTCTTCTTCCGGCTACTTACAAATCCCTTTAAGTCCCGCACACGCCAAAATTTTCGCTTAAGAAGTTATGAGCTACCATAACGTCTGAACGGATTGAGTTAGAGAGTCACTGAAGGTAACACTGGATTCGTAAGACATCCCTGCATATTTTGAGGTAAGTCGCGCCCACCTGTGACGCCATTGTAACGTCGTTTCAGGGGAAAAAAAAAAAAATTTTTTCGCGTGGGCTAGAAAACGTAGATGCGTCCATTCGGTGGGCCACAGAGCCTAAACCAAACACGTTGCAAACAAAAATTTTGCACAAAAAATGTTTTTTAAGACCTCACCTTTGCATTGATTATCAAAAAAGTTGAAACGTCTTTTGCTGGGGGGACCCAGGGCCACAAAAAACTATTTCGGTGTATTTTGAGGTTCAGGCGACTAATCTGCCAGCCAGCAGCCACCACCAAAACCAAACTTGCAGAAAAGGTGTATTTTGGTGTCTTACAACATCCCGTCCAATTTCAAGCCGAAATATTGACAAGAAATCTCCATTTTGAGAAAAACCAAAAATTCCACTAGGTGGCCGAGCTATTTTCTGGGTTTATTTTTGGCCGTATCTCCCAAACCCCTTAGGCTAGCAGCCTAACCAAGAAGTCTAAAACTTCAGAATAGCTACTAGAACATTTTAAGCCACACAGCAAATCACTCACCTCTGTGTTTTGTTCTCTGGATCTCAAAACCTGATCTTGAAGTCAATTTTCCTCACCTACACTATTGAACCCCTTAATTTTCTCCCAAAAAACAGCCCGAACCCACTTCTTCTGAGATGTGGTGTTCTTCCGTGTTCCGGCGGTCGCCGAAGCGCAAAACCGGATCGTAAAGACTAAACAGGAAGCGGGAAAGGAGTTTTTCTATTTTCTCCGAAAATTTTCAAAAAGTTAATACGGCAACTTCACAAAAAGAGATTTTTCTCAAAAACCTTAAATGCAAATGTATATTTTTGTCACCTCCACTGGATTCCTGTCTCACGAATCCAAAGATGTTTTCACAGGCTCTCTAGCCCGATCCCTTCAGGACTTATGCCTGATCATAGTTTCTGCGCCAAAAGTTTGGCGTGCACCGGTCTTAAAGGGAAATGCCAAATATTTTCACATTTGAGTGACCTCATTTGCTCGATAATGCTGACTCAGAAAAAAAGATATTCATGGTAAATAATACATTTATCGAAAGTAGAGACATTAGCGAATGTAACGACATATTTTACGAGTCTTTGGTGTAACCAGCAAAGAAATATTATTTGAGGTAAATATTTTTGTTTCATTTTTGGAACAATGCTGCAAGCCGGTATCAGAATCGAAATCCTTACCAAAAAAGCTTTTCAATGTGAATCCTTTACTAAATTCACAGTCAACAAACACCAGTACATAAAAGTAATAATAGTGAATGCGAACGAGCACACGGAATTGAATAAACTTAACGATAAACATTTCTGCTTGTTATAAGCTTAAAAATATTTTTCACGCAGCCTATAACCTTCCAAACGTGAAATCTTGTAAAGGGTTTTTGCCACATGCATCACATAGTTCTTGCTTTTCTGCTTACACAATGTGATGTGATCCATATTTCTTGTTGCTAATTCCTTTGCAACTGGCCTGAAGGGTGACACTGTGGACGTATCAGTGGTGTAACTAAAACTGACCTTGAAATATAATGTATATCCTATTTCAAGCTGCATTCAGGCGTAGCATGTAATCTCCGATCCGCACTTTTTGTCAATGTTCAAAAATAAGGTCAGTAGAACAAGTGGCGAGCACTTCCACTCACAACATGTATATTGAAAAAAGTGAGGCGAAAACTGACATGAACGTGACGCACAAAACTACGTCATTCATGAATAATGAAGAAACTAACAGTGAAGAAGAAAATCACATGGAGGAAGTAGACTAGTCTGAATTTGTGATGCTCTACTGTGTGGGAGTGAAGTGCACACCAAAGAAAGTGATGATTGAATATATACATGAAACTAAATGGGGTATAACACAATATGCACATTATTGGAAACCAGATACCGACTACGAATATCTTTCAATAACAGAAATACGAGTCAGTGTGGAACGAGCAGAATTCCAATCCAAGATGTGCAAGCAGGAACTAATCGAACCAATTCACAAGGTTGATGCCACAACGCTTGAAGAACTGTTGAAATCAGGAGAAAGTCACTTAACGCAGTGAAATTGAGACGAATGGTGTAATCGAACTCACTACTGTTGACATTTACGAAGACTACTGCGTTTTGTACGAAACCTAAATAGATGTAGCCTGTAGATTAATAAACGGTGGAAAACAGATCATAATGTGCAGTACTTGATCATACTTATCAAGTTGGAAGTTCTAGAAAGTAAAGTGTTAAATTTAAGGACGAGCAACATGAGAGATAGGAGGCCAATCAGAAAATTGTATAGTGGAGCAAGGATCGTATTCAGAGCAAGGAGCAAGGATCGTACCGGCGTATTTTGTAGCAAACGTAGACTTGAACAATAAAAGTAAGAGTGAAACGGATGGGTTGGTAATAGCATCATCTGCATTTACTTTGAACTTAAAATAATAGTTGAAAGCATCAGTGAAGAAGGTGCAAGTAAAAAAGAGAAATAACCCACAGTGACTAACAAAGATATTTCGGCAACGACCAACCAAAGTAAGGGATTTGTGCAATTTTTGCATATCGTAGAACTAAAAGTACTGTATGTCTATATTTAAAAATGGGAAGGTGCAACTATTAGACAAGCGAATAAGATAAATGTTGTTTGTTTTGCCAACTCCGTGATCAGTGTTGTGTATTTACATGAAAGTAGAAAATATGTGGTCGCAGTTTACAAAGAGAAATGACTTTGCTAAACGCACAAGATTTGGCAGAAAAACGTCACATTAAATCGATCAAATAGCAAATGCAAGAGTGAGACTTTACTTGGAGATTGAGATGAATAAAAAAACAAAACTGAACCCATAAGCCTTTAAATACGACAGCGATAACGATCAAGCTCTTTGGGAGATTGAGCTACGACTCAACTCGAAAGCACAAAAAGCTTTCGCCACTGTCATGGGTCTTGTTTAAGAACGCGGGCAGGCAGCAGTGGACTTAAAGAGAACAAGCCTGAAGAAGCGCTTTGAGCAGGAAGATTGTTGTCCTAAGTTACAGATGCTACATGTTGTCTCAGTGTGAGCGATCTCACATAGAACGAAAGTTTACTTTTAAAAAGGGAGGACCTAACTTCGTTGGTCAAACGCGGCAGATGCCTATGTTTGCCTCTGAAGATAAACGGCTACAATGATCTTCTAAGAAGAAATATTGTGAGCACAGTTACCGAAGTCACAAAATGGTAAGGACAAACATAAGTGACTGATGTGAACATAAAACGCGAAAGACAAACGGGGCAAAAGAAATGCGAAGATAAAAGTGATAGGTAGTCACAAAGAAACAGACCTTGAGCAAGTCTGTTAAAGCAGAGATGCGTGGAGCGAAATGAAAACACATTGTCTCACTGATCCGATGATCAGCAAAGCGAAAAGTCTCGGTGAACCGATGTTCACAAATCAAAGCTGTATCGATTTAACCTGATGGTAAAATGCACGCATGTTGCTGATATGGCCCGATTGACAGCCAGATAAAGCTTTACGCGAATTCTGGGCGACAGGCCAAAACTGAACATTTTCCCGCAACAGTGGTTGAGCAGCAACGTCATTGAAACAGCTGATCAAAACTACGAAAAAGGGACGGGAATTGCAACAAAAACACTTATTTCATTTCGAGTAAGTCATTTTGAGAATAACTGCAGAACTGCAAAGACATTTCTCTGTCGAACCCCCAGTTGTATTCATGTATATTGGAAATGATAGCCTTTATTGAAAACTTTGAGGTGAATTGTCATTGCAACGTATGTGGTGTGTGTTAATGGTGATGATATGTTCATGCGCATTTAATACAATTATTTTAACCCTGGAATACTATCGTTCAACTTTTGTAGCAATAACCATTACATCGGGTGTGATAGACCCGGTTTAAAAAAAAAAAATATATATATATACGTTCCTTCACCTAAAAGCTTATCACAACAACTACACTGAAAATATAACTCTCATTGAGCAGTTTGAGCGCTAACAAAGTTGCTTTGTACTCTAATATCATACGATTTTTGATTAAAAGGGGGTAGTGTAGATTTCATATATGTCTGAACTGAAGTACTCATCACAAAAAAATTTTGGGCCTGAAGAACTTCTTATGTTCTATACTGCTAACACGACCCCTAGAAGCGCACGCTGAGTGAGTTGCAGCGGTCGCTACACCTCATACAGTAATACGGTCACTACAGCGTAAGCCACCCTCACACTTACCATAACGTCGGGTCAGCGGGACCGGAAATCACAACCTCTCCCCTACACTGAAAAATCGAAAAGAGCGAGGATGACCGCACGCGCACCTATTTACAAGTGACACAAAAATGAAGCTACTGAAGCGTAGAAAGCGCTCCGACGCGTGCTTACGTAGGTATCACGTGGTCACCGCATTTGACTAGGGTTTGACTATCCCACCAAAGGATTTAAGGGTTTTAATTACAAGAAATATTGTTGGATACCATTGACTTATATAAATTAAGTCAATGCATATTGAACATCGTGCGAATGTTGTCTTCCGTCATTCAGAAAAACCAATGCATGTACGGAGTTGGTAATTTTTAAAGCTTTGCTGTAGTAGGAGCAGAAAAGCCAACGTATACTGCGATGTTTAATGTTTAATCCACTTTTTACCAACTTTGCCGAGTAGGGTTGGATAAAAACATTTGATTTGTTTGTCTATATTGGCTAGCAAATCTGCCGATTAAATCCACACTTTCAATTCATTGGTTATACAAACAACAACGAAAAGGTTGAATTGCCTCAACGTTTTCATTTTTTGTTGACTGAGCCGTTTTAACATTACGTTCACTTCTGAGTTGAAATGATTGGAACCAATGTGAACAACCTCACTGTGTTTTCACTGGACACTTGGTACAAACGCTCGTAGCTATGGGGGGCATTCAATGGCAGTGCCCACCCAAATTTTGTTGTGCACACAAACTTTTTATCATATTTTTGTTGATATACATGTGGTTCAAACTCGGCAAAACTAAAAGATTTTGCAAATGCTCGGTTTTAATGTGTTTAATCGTTACGCCAACTCGCAACATCACCACACACTGCACAAAAAGCCTACCTCATTGTTACAAAATAAATTGCACTAACTCACTTCCACACTGGTATCAATTTTGTTTTGTTAGATTACAGTTTGTTTTAAACACTTAAATTATGTTAAAATGAAAATATTTCCTCCCTGAACGTTTAGTTTGTCCCCCCAAACATTAAAACCCGTCCACGGGTCTGTTGGTAAATACCCATCAAAGCGACAATAAAAAATTGCTGCATTGTAACGTGTAAACAGTTGTTTTACCGGATCGACTGTAGAGAAGAAATAAGAAACGTCAATGGGCGATATTGCGCAGTTGTGAACCAACATTGGACCATTGTTCCATGATTGGAACATGATGTTGCCAAGCAACCGCAAAAATTTAACGGATTTTTTGTTCTACTATATTTGTCAGTACGTATATAAAACGGATACAAAGAAACAAAAGAATATAATGAGTTTTTTTTTGCAATGGTCATTATTGGGTTAAAGAAAAAACTTCACGGTTCAGGAATATTTCCGAAGTTCAAGAACGAACTTCAGTTACACCATTTTGTTGGAATAGCGAAACATTTATTGCAATGAATTTATGACAAACTTTCGGTTGAAGAACCACCATTTTACACACTTTTTATGTGACATTTTTCAGTTCGCATCAACGTTACTAAACGTTCCGTAAACTTTTTATTTACTCGCTCTTTGTGCATCATTTAGACTATCTATTCTACCTAACTGATGTATAGTCACTACATGAAAATGAAACCGCATGGAAAACTTTTACAGCATGAAAATAATCAAAAATTAAAAGCTCTGGTTTTCTGCCAGCCTTCATAAAATCAACCGACTGGGCGCTGCTTTTTCTAACTTCGCGAGGATTGCAACTTGCCCTTGTCTATATTCAATCGCCTGGCCTCCACAAATTTCCAGTGTTTACTTGCCGCGAAATTAGGGAACCTGAAACCTTTGGCATTGGACGCATCCCGAACCAAGAACAATTTACCAAAGGGATAAACAGACCGTTCAAGCAAACTGATCAAATCAACAAATGAAAGGAAAATTGTGATTTGCTCAGCTGATGAGGCCAGGAAGATTGTTATTCTTGAATAAGAAGATTACACACTGCTGTAATGATCGGGGAACTGCGTCCATTTGAAAAAAGGTATATTGACAAAATTATAAAGCACTGCAACGATCTTGTTGTCGAACTCCAGACCATGGAACGAAACGGAAGAACAACTTGTACCGCAAGGTCAACGGTTTTTCTTCAAAATCATTCGATATAATTCACCGATATACTCTTACCATCTTTCCTGTACAAGGTACACAAGCTAACCCCGGAGAGTATATTCGAAAGATGATGACAAGGACGTACAGGCACTCTTGTTACAACCTGCTGGGAGCATCAGCACCCCACGCATTGCTGCATATTTAAAAATCATACTGAAACCTATTAGCGCAAACTTGCAAAAACGGCCTAGACGAGTTTCGTGAATGCATTAGAAACGTGCTCAACTGAAAAGACTGCCTGCTCAAAACCCAAGGAATTGGAAAAAATCTCGTGGTTTACGTTGTGACGGCAGATGTGAAAGCAATTTACCCAACAGTGAACAATAGTCTTGAAGGTGCCATGGAAAGGCATGCCATCTTCAACATCAAATTCCAGAAAATCATTGCTGAATTGAACAAAATTTGCCACAACGACCAAAAGAAAATGGAATTATAATTGGTGATAACCACTCTGTCTCACTGGCAAACATTGCAGTGCATTGCATTTAACAGACAATTGCTGGTGTGTTAACTGAGGCAGAACATTTCCGTTGATTTTTTGATGACTGAATTTGGATAACGGCATGAGACACGTCTAACGGACGCACTAGTGTTTCTGTATGCTTTCGAGGAATCAGTCGACTGCCATCTGCTTTCGTCTTTTTGCGATGATTCAAACTTGCACGTATCTTTATTCAAGTATGTACTTTCCACGATGGGTGTAAGCAAGGAATCGATCAGCAAATTTTTAATAGCAAATCGATTTCAGGTAAAATTACGCATCTTCAGTCTGAAAATTGCAAGCAAAGCTTACGGGTGAAACGTTGAAAGGCTGAAGTAACAGCAGAGAAAAAACAAACTCAAGACTACAATCAAAATTTCGTAACACAAGCTCAAAATCATAACAAACTGAGAGACGTCAAGAATACTAGTGGCGACAAAAAACTCTCTCATGAAATAAGTGTTTACTCAAAAATACGTTTACTCAAACAAATAAAAGACTGAAACATCTAACTAGTTGAGGCTAATGGCTGAAAAATTTCTCCAACTAAAAACTAACTCTTGGCGAAATAACTAACAACGGTAGAGAAAAATAGTAACCTACGTGCGGGCAGTAAGTCTCTGAGGTACGCTTTCAAACCTGCCACGAGTTCGCTCTATACGCTGCTGTGGGAGTAAGCAAGCTGTGTTGAGAGAAAAGTTAGCGCAAAATCGGAAGACAACATCGGATTGAGTCAAACAACGCAAAGCATCAATCCAATGTTGTCTTCCGGTTTGTGCGCTAGCTTTTCTCTCAACACAGCTTGCTTACTCCCACCGCAGCGTTTAAAGCGAACTTGTGGCAGGTGTGAATGCGTATCCCAGAGACTTACCGCCCGCACATGGCTTACTATTTTTCTCTAGAGTTGTTTGTCATTTCACCAAGAGTTAGTTTTTCGTTGGAGAAATTTTTCAGCCATTAGCATCAACTAGTTAGATTTTTCATTCATTTATTTATTTGAGTAAACGTATTTTTGAGTAAACACTTATTTCATGTGTCAGTTTTTTGTCGCCACTAGTATTCTTGACGGCAGTCAGTTTGTTAAGATGTTATGATTTTGAGCTTGTGTTACGAAATTTTGATTGTAGTCTTGAGTTTGTTTTTTCTCTGCTGTTACTTCAGCCTTTCAACTTTTCACCGGTAAGCTTTGCTTGCAA
>Ga0210059_1008625_pt1 | contig 16044 bp, 13 predicted proteins | sample Ectturendosymbi2_FD_188042 | JGI IMG/M metagenome (GOLD analysis project Ga0210059, IMG submission 188042) | Ecteinascidia turbinata endosymbiont from Florida, USA - Sample 2 (SPAdes) (version 2) | ecosystem: Host-associated > Tunicates > Ascidians > Unclassified | place: Key West, Florida...
GGGGGGTGCGGGGGGCGGTTCCCACGGCGCTGTCTGTCTGTGTTTCGGTTTTGCTGATGTAACAAAATATTGATATACGAAGTTCTAAAAATTCGAGACTTCAGCAAACTCTAGAGGCTGCTGTTCGCGAACCCACAAAAACTCCTCAGCGACCCACCGGCTGGGAACCACTGATCTAGCATTTTCAGTTGCAAATTAATTAATTGATCTTGCAAAATCCATCGATGTACTTTCAAATATGTTTTCAAAATAGCTTGCGATCAAAACAATTTTTAGGTCTGTGAATGCTGCTAACAAAACAATGCAGCAAATCGGATACTGAGAACTTAGAGGGGAAATTATTAGCCAAACAGATGGCTTCATGAAGCGGTGGTGGATGTGCAGTATAGGAACAATTTTATAAAGCAAATTTTTATCACAGTCTTATGTATTTTTGATGTTGATCCCTGACATTTGATGTTCAAGCCTGAAAAATTTGATGTTGAAACAATTGAGCCCAGTGGCATCGCTGAGTCCAATGCTCATCTCTGGTCCTGTCCGTGCTCATCTGTGGTTGTTGTTTTTCATGTACAGTACATCTTGGAGTGGCAACACTAAGAACTTCATTCAGATTTTTTGCTATAAACCTTTAGGTGTATGACAGTTGTTGCATCTTCCAGTCATTACAAAAACAACTAAATGTGTGATTTCTCCATAAAGAAATCTGTTGTGATCTGAAAAGATTTATGTATTTCCACATGAATGAAAATACACTTGTGTACTGTGTCTGCACTTAGAGTCATTGGTTTTCATAGTTGGGAACCCATGTCTCCTACAGATATAGAAAAGCATTTCAGATGAACATTGTGTATTCATGGTTTTATTAGGCGAATTGATATAGATAAGTTGGATTGGTTTTCTTAGATTGGAGTGTAAGCTGGCAGTGTCCAGTGTCATAGTTAAATTCAATACTGCGGTGTGTTATTTTTCCCTGAAATGTAAACAGTGTAGCCTGGTCAAACCAGTGAGTAAGTATGTTAGGACTTGATTGCCTTATTTTTATTTCTGCTTCTTTCTGGTTGGTCTTGTCAGCCCAAGCCATATGTGGATATGAGGTATGTAATAGGACTATTGTATGTATTTTGAGTACTGGTACTTCACTAATATTTTGTCATACTGTTATGTTATTTTTATGAAATGTGCGTTCGTAGTTAAGGAAACGACTACGATGAACTGAACTGCAATGGTGCATCTTATCCTAAAAACAGATATATACTGTTGGTATTAAATGAGATCTATTGTGAATGTGAGTTAAGTTAAATGCTTTATGTTGAATTCAGTTTAATGGCCATGTTTATGACTACTAAGTGTTTCTAGAATTAAATCCTTTCAAAACAATTTGTTGGGATTAATGTCTTGACATCTGAGAGCATAATAAAAACAATATCATGGTGAAAATTAAACTTTAGAGAAAACCCAAAAATTTTAAATTGCTTATTAAACTTGTGTGTATTCTTGCTACAATATTTTCAACTTGCATTTGTGAGTCAGAATATAATAATGTTTTCAATTATTATTTATGATATATCAATCTTTTTCTGAACATGTTATCATCTACATGAGAAAAATAGTTAATCAGCATTTTTGATGCCAACTTCTGTTCTTTATACTGGCAGTTCTTGTGAGTCATCGCCAAGCCAAAATGTGGAAATGATGAATGCTTAAAAAAGATTTTTAAGCTCAAACCTGAAATGTTGACTCACTTGTTATGTGAACAAAATGCTTTTCATCAAGCTTTAATGGCTTAACTTGAGTAAAGCCTGCAGCAGTGTTTTAAAAATTATTTTCAGATCCCTAATCTGCTTCAGCACATAATAATTTTTGTGAAATAGTTTGTAACAATGATAATTTTATAAGATTACCTATAAATCAATTGATAGTTCAGGTGTTGTTACAAAACTCCTGTTGATAAAAATTTGACTTAAATCAATATATATATTCAGTGATTTGTAAGCAGTGTCTGTAATGCCTTGCCAAATTTATGAGGTCATGGACTGGTTAAGTCAGTGTGCTGAAAAGTCTTTGGGGAAACGCTAAAGTGGTCTAGCTTAATTTCAAAAAATTTAGTGACTAATCTGTTCAAGCCTAGCAATGCAATGCGATAGACTGTTTTAATTTAAAAATAGCTGAAGACCTCTGAGCTTGAAATAAAGAGACAATGTGAGTGTAAATGTTTTATCTAAGTCATGCAAAGTTACATATTAAAAACAACATGGATTTTTTCACTTTATGTTTAAGTGTTCCCTTCAACAACAACAATTTCATCTTTGGTCTTAGTGCTAGTAGACTTCTTAAATACAGACACAGTGAATGCCGGGAGGCATCAAAAAGACACTCCAGTCATCCCATCTGCCACCACCAATCACCTGTTGTCAAACACCCTAAGCAAACACGCACACTATAGCCCTGTGCAAACCAGCATAAGTGAAAGCAAAGAACAGGACAAAGCTTTAACCTTACTCAATCGAAGATGAGCAATACCAACCAGAGCATAATGCAAACGTAAACAGGAACGTTGACACAATGGATAAGATCAGTTTTTTTTAACGTGATTCAGGTTTGTAGAATTGAAAATCAGGTCCCTAGAATCAGCTAAAATTATCATCTGGTTCGTAGAATCAGAGAAAATGGGTCCCTAGAATCAGAGAAATCTGGTCTGTATAGGGAACCTAACATTTTCCTTAAATAAACTTGGATAAGATATACATGCAGACAAGTTTCAAGCAAACATTGCTAGATAACATCACTCTACTGTACATCCATAGATTGCAAGGAGTAGGTTCACACCATTTAAGCATTGCTTACACCAGGGGTCTTGGAGCCTTTTCATCGAGTCTGCTAAACTTCTCAATAATAAAAAAATATTTTATTTACCAAAAATTTGTTGATTTTGTAGAACCGTAGAATGTAACGTATTCTGAAACAATTATGTAAAAGGTCCGGCTCTCGAACTGTTGTGTATTAGCTTATGTGGCCCTCTACCAAAAACGTTTGGAGACCCTGGTTTACACCATTCTGTTAACCACAGGTTATGACAAGTGTAATAGACCCCATGTCATGCAGGCCACATGGGGCGATAAAATCTTAACACGAAATGGTTGGATTAACCCTGTATTTTTATGCTTCGATGCTATTTTTCTAAAGCATAATTTTTTTTCTTTCAAAGCAATGACTGTGAGGTTATTCTCAGGAACATTTGGCCTGGTGAGGCAATGCAATTTCAGTTTGGTGCAAAATATTTTCTTGAAAATCATTTGCATTATACTTGAAAATGCCATGCCACACCTTTTTCAGTTTCTTTGTTCAGGCTCGTTTGTTTTGCATTTACTGTTGAAATGTATTAAATGGTGATTACTTTTCTTTTCACTGTTAACAGTCTAAAACCTTTGGTCTTGCAAACATTTAATGCATACTTTGCATGAATACTTCTAATATTTGAAAAAGCAAGGCAATGCCCAAGTTCAAAAGTAATTAACACTTAGTTTTACCTATTTTTCAGAAATGTACGCTTGGTAAAGATGAACACTTGAATGTGCATCTTGTGCCACATACACATGATGATGTAGGTTGGCTGAAAACTGTGGATCAATATTATTATGGAGGTATTGTGAATAAGCATTTGTGGCAATCTCCACATTCATTTTGATCCTAATTTTTATGACATGATACTGTGAGAAATTTTGAAAGTGGTAAGGTGTGTGTTATCTTGGAAATGCAAATTTTGTAATGGCTTAGTCCAGGTTTCATTTACTTCAATGATAAAGTTTTGTAATAAACTCTGATAAATTACATGATGGACTAAAAAGCTTTTGTCCCAAGGTATGTTAACTTAATCGTGTTTCAATGTTAAAGCCAACAAAACCATCAATCCAGCTGGAGTGCAGTATATTTTGGACAGTGTTGTGCCTCAGCTCATGGCAGATCCATCAAAGCGCTTCATTTATGTTGAAATGGCTTTCTTCGCTATTTGGTGGAAAGAGCAATCTGATTTTATGAAGGCTCAAGTGAAAACACTTGTGCAAGAAGGTTGTATGCAATTTGTGGTCTCATATGGCACGGTTTCCAAGAAAGTTGAAAAACTGTGTTGATTGTGGCACTTTTAATTCTCAAAAATAATATTGTTGAAATATGCTGAATGCAATTATCTGCTTGCTAAATTGCTGCTAGTGCTTTCCAGTTATATTTTGATAATTTTTCCTTATGTGTTAAAAACAGCATGCAATGTAAAGCAGATCTCCCACTTAATTGTGACTGAAGTTTGACTATTTCCGTTCGACACTTTTGCTTCTTTGTTGAATATGTTGATGTCAAGTCATTTTTGGTGAAAGTCTGCCCAATTGTTTGGAAAATGGGGATACAGTACATACATAATTTTTGTAATGAAGCATAGACATGTAATTTCTTGAAATCATCCTCACATAAAACAACAAATTATCTACTTTATTGATTGAATAAGAAAAATTGTGGTTTTAGGCTTTCAGTGGGAAATTTCGTTTTCCCAATCAATTTTTAAATTGTAATATTAAGTAATTTTGGGGCAAATCTTTGGATAGTGCGGTTGCAAAATTAAATATTTAGTTCTTCTGAAGTGACACAACATACAAATGTCCGCACTTAGCCAAGAATATTTTTTCTTATTGATCCTTTCAGCAACAAACGAACGAATGAATGAATGTGAAGTCACAGTAAAATGTGCTGAGTGGCCAACGCGGCCGCAATTTTGTATTCCTTGGTCAATTCTAAGCCGCCGCAGTATGTTCTAGGGCAACTTTCTTGGAAACTGTCATCACGGTTTTTTATGGTGTTTCTTTCGTGGTGCTTTTTCGCAACTAACACTGTTTTGTTATTTTATTCTTGTGATTGTTGTTTGTGTGTAATCTAAATTAAATTCGTGCGATCGGTTCGTCGTCGATTCGCGTTCAACGCAATGGGGTTTTCAATTTCGGCAATGAAAGCATACAACAGTGTGCAAAAGGCAGGTGTACAGTACGTCCTGGACTCGGTGATTAACAGCCTCTTGGCCAATAAGGAGCGCCGTTTCATTTATGTCGAAATCGCTTTCTTCCATCGCTGGTGGCTGGAACAGGCGGACGCAGTGAAAGAACAAGTTAAAATGTTGGTTGACGACGGTGAGCGACAAAAGAAACGAAATCAGCTTCTCGCGTTTATACACATTTTTTCTTACCGAACGAGTTTTTTTGTGTGTATGTTCCGTTTTGCTGACCCAAACAGTTCCTCCAATTTTATATTTTGCCAATGTTAACTGAAAACTACAGGGAGACTGGAGTTCATACTCGGCGGTTGGTGTATGAATGACGAGGCCGCGACGCACTACAACGCCATTATCGATCAGATGTCGCTCGGGCTGACGTTTCTTAACGACACGTTCGGCGCTTGCGCGCGCCCCCTCGTGGCGTGGCAGATCGACCCTTTCGGGCATTCGCGAGAGCAGGCTTCGCTCTTTGCTCAGGTGCCGCTGGTTTTTTTTCATCAATTTTTGATTTTCTTGGCGCGGCGCACTGAACTGCGGTTTTCCGATCAACAGCAATTAAACATTGAACATGTCGAACCTTCGGAAGTTTGTTGTTACCTCTACCCCCCAGTAACGCGTAGTAGAACGAAGTACCATTATAGCGGCGCCAACTTTTCTGCCGCCTTCACTGAATGGTTTTATGGGAAAATACGGTTCGGCTAAAAAATCGATGACTATCTTTGTTTTGTGAAACTGCGTAAGCTGCTCCATGCATAGTCGTGAAACATATGATGCGGTCCAAGGTTTTTGGTTCAAAAACTCTAAACGTCTGAACGAACGTGTTCTGCAGGCTTTAGAAAGTGCGCAGAATGACTTTTCGTTTCGGAGAATGATGTCTGTTGGCGTGTTCGACTGGTCCGAGTTAAAAGCTCTTTACTTCCCTTTATCTTCAGTTTGACCTTTAGTGAAGCCTTACACGCAATAGTCGTTTTTTGGCTGCACTTGCCACTTGCGCCGTCCGTTTCCTATTTGTTTTGGAGGATTTATTTCCATGCAGCACTGCATTATATATTCAGGCGCGGAGACTCTTTGCTTACCTATTTTTGGCAAAGACACAACGTGCCGGTGCAGCATTCTTTCTTTAATTTATTTTGTTTTCATTTATCCTCTCATTTTTTGCTTATTTTTTTATAATTCCACCTTTTGCGCTCGTCCGCACCAGATGGGATTCGACGGGCTGTTTTTCGGCCGCCTGGATTTCGAGGACAAAGAGTTGCGAGCGAAGACCCTAAACATGGAAGAGATGTGGCGCGGGAGCGCGAGTCTCGCGAAGCCGGAGGCTGACCTCTTTACCGGTAAATTGACCCATCTTGGATGTTAAATTAATCGCAGTAAATATTTGTTTGTACGTTTGGGTGACGGTTTGTCGCTTTAATAGCAAGCTTGGATCCGGACGATTGTCAAGTTGTCGCTTACTTTTTTGTTGTTTTCTTCATTTGGACTTATAACATGCGGTAAACGAAGGCCAGCCTTGTAACTCTACGCAGAAAAAGAAAGATTCGAAGGCAAAGGCGTAGCCAGGAGTGCCAACGGGGAACGCCCCGACAAATTTCTAGCACAACTTGTCGTTTTGTGCTTCGAGAGGCGGTGTCCCAAACAAAATGCTGTTACTCGCTTAAAGTCAAAATATTTGGCCCCAAAAAGATTTCGGCCTGGCTGCGCTACTGTTCGAAGGTGAGAAATAAGTTGTTTGTTCATGAATGATCATAATTATCTTTTTTCAAAACTGTTTTTAACTCGAGGAGCGGTTTCCCCCAATGCACGTGTAGGAGCCTGAACATCATTTTCTTGATTTTTTTTCTGGGAAATGTCGACGGTACTTTGCACGAGAAATGGCGGCGCTCCCGACTGCGACAAGAAAAACACTTTTTTTCCGCTCCGGTGACGCAACCGAACAGTCAGTGCCTACTGATCATTCCTGACCTGCACAGGTGGCCACGTGATTAAGGAGACTGGCCTCCCGCATGTAGGGCTACGCATCCGGTCGTTCTGCCAGGACGGGATTGGTCAAAGCAGGAAGCGCTTTGCTGTAACGCAGTGCTTCTCAACCACTTTTTTTTAGACGGCCCATACGTTAAACCACGTGTGATAGTCATAGCATCGGCGACCCACGCAATCATGTAGTGAATTGTGCTATGCGCAAATAACACAATTTAACGTAAAAAATAAGTTAAAAAATGTCCAATTTTTTCAAAAAAGCCTAAAACAAAGACCACAACCTCTAGCTAGCTGGCACGTCACAACAGCTAGTTAGCTAGCATGTTGCGAGTCAAGACAAAAAACATTGCGATGTCCCACTGACAATAGCTAGAGTAACAATTGGTTGCTACAAGGTTTGTCGCTTCAGAAATAAAATTATGCTACAGAGTGCTCAGTATCAACATCAATGACTGCTTGAAATTTCTGCGCAAGTAAATAATAATACGACAGCGAACCGCTAAAATCAAATGGCGACCCACTTTTGGGTTAACGACCAAGTGGCTGTGAAGCACTGCTCTTGGAGACCACACTGCGGTAAAGTTAAAGTTTTATCAAGTCCACGGAGCAATGCTAATAGGGCTGATTTGCCTCTGCGAGGCTGTTGTGGCTGGAAAATTCTGGACGTCCGTTTTTGCAGATCAAATTCGCCTGCACTTGTGATCAGGGGCGTGACGAGGGGGGGACAAGGGGGCACAACGCCCTGGGCGCCGAAAAGTCCCAACAATGTCTCGAGTGCTTTCTTCAATACTGTACATTTGCTCCGAAAGACCGTAGGTTCGAACATGGGGGGGCGGCAGACTTACTTGTCTCCGACCCCGGGCGCCATCTAACCTCGGCACACTCCCCTGATTGCAACGTTTGACCATTCGTCTGCATTTCTATCGTTTGCCTGCAGGCGTGAACGAAAACGGCTACGGACCACCGAAAGGTTTCTGTTTCGACGACTTTTGTGCCGACCAGCCCATCATGGACGATCCCAGCCTGGAGGACAACAACGTCGGAGACCGGGTCAACTTTTTCGTCGACGCCGCGCGACACCAGGTCACAGCGCGCGCTTTGCCTTTGTTTGCTCACAATCGCGCAGCGCGCGTTTGTTCGATTTGCAGTAAGCGTGCTCTTGATTGTTTCTATCGCAGGCCAAGCATTTCAGGACCAACCACATCATGATGACCATGGGCTCCGATTTTCAGTACAGCAACGCCAACATGTGGTACAAGAACTTGGACAAGCTGATCAAATACGTCAACGCCGCTGTGAGTTCAAATGACACCTTAATCTATCTTACCTTGCGTCTTTGTTTGCTGACATTTTGCCATCATGTTGTCGCAGTTGGCACCGGCAGCTGGCATTCCAGGCTCTGGCCTGCCGTCGTTTGCCGTTAAATAAAATAAAAAATAAAAAAATGACGCCCGCCGGTCAGGTTTCATAATATGAGAGTAACATATCAGCAAAAAAGCGCTAGTTTTGTGTTTTTGCTTCACAGAACAAGAACGTGACTGTTTTCTATTCTACACCGTCTTGCTACCTGCACGCTTTGAACCGGGCAAAGCAAACTTGGAACGTGAAAACGGACGATTTCTTTCCGTACGCCGACTCGCCGCACGCATTCTGGACTGGCTATTTCACGAGCCGGCCGGCCTTGAAAGGCTACGTTAGAGAAAGCAACAAGGTTTTCCAGGTTGGGCAGTGATGAGTGATGTTGACTGATTGTCAGTGTCGGGCAATTGAGGGAGGAGGTGTGTTTTTGACATTTTTGCTTTTATTTAAGGTCTGCCAACATTTCGAAGCTTTCGCGAAATTTCTGAACAAATCGACAGTCGCGTCACCAAGAATACTAAGTACGTGTATACGTGGTGAGGTCACTAAATACGTGTGTAAGTGGTGAGGTCACTGAGTGCGTGTATAAATGCTGGGATTACTAAGTTTACACGTAAATGCTGTTAAAATCATAAAAACAGCGTTATTTGGTGTGTTTGTTGGTGACCGAAAAAAAACGTGCAGATATTATGATTTACATTTGACCCATTTCCGTACGTTTTCGACAAAGACGAGATGGCCAAACCCAAAATTCCCGTCATTTTTGTTCTTATGTTGTGCAAGCTGTGTGGCGTGGACTTCTTTTCTTCCTGCACTTTTGCCCGCGTTTGTTCGCAGCAGGTTTAACCGTTCAGTCCGATCCGACCAAATGTTGCGACATCACCGATCTGTGACGAAGTTGCCGACAACGCAAACCGATGACGTGAACAAGGGTTTAAACGGGTTTAAACCTGACGTGTATGACATGTCCGGGCATGCCTTCCCCAAACGGGTTTAAACCTGACGTGTATGACATGTCCGGGCATGCCCCCCCAAGCGCGACGGAGTCTCAACGAGTAGCGAAAACTCGAAACAGTTAAATTAAAGTCTCAAAAAGTTGCAAAAAGTCGAAAATACTACCGACACGCAAAAACATAAATCATCAAAAACGCGAGAAAAAATTGAAAAAAATTATTGGTTCGGGCAGGGAGCGAATCCCGTCTGCACACGCCTGACAAATCACCCGGGAAATACTGGTCGTGAGGTCCACCTAAAACTGCATGTCTCGTCTTTGCACAAACGCCAGTTGCAGAGCAACGCGCGTTGTTTCATCATTGTTGACGAAACAATCGCGATTGTTCGCCAAACGCAAGCTCCGCGTTGCAGCTGTTTGCAAAATGCAGAATCAGCTGTGGAGCGCGTGACTGAGCAGTTCAAAGGTCATTTTGTTGCTAATATTAGCGGTTTCGACGCGCGACGCGACGTTTTTTATGAGCCACTTATTGTGACGTAACAGGAGAAGCGATGGGTGTCGCTCAGCACCACGACGCCGTGTCCGGGACGAGCAAGCAGCATGTCGCCAACGACTACGCGAAACGCCTGTACCACGGTGAGTCGTGGCTTTTGAAATTCCGTATCAGTCCAAGCGGCCTCGATTCCCTCTTCTCTGATACAAAACTTAAGTTTGCTGCAAGCTTTCGAGGAATCAGTCTTCAAGTCTTTGCTTTCTTCCTTTTGCGATGATTTAAACTTCCACGTATCTCTGTTGAAGTAACTAGTTTCTGCACAGGTGAAGAGTTTGGATCAATAAGCAAATTTTTTAATAGGAAATCATTTTCACGTAACATTACGCATCGTCATTCCCATAGTGAACTCTTTTTAAAAACACGCAGTTGTGATCTTTGCCAGTAATTGTCTGTGTTTTATTGATGTGCTACTTGACTGACAGTCGGCCGTACCTGTTTGGCGGTTATCCAAACCTTTATTACTGTTTTTTTGGCCGGAAAGTCGATTTTGAGTTTTTCCCCCCACAATGCTGGCGTGGATCTGATGGTGTAGCAGTGGGGGGAATGATCAGCTGAGTCAGCCATAAACTGATGAACGACTTTCTGCACACATTTTGCCAGGCTCGCAACCAGGGAGGTAAAACCTGACAATTGATCCCGCAAAATTAAAAAAAAGAACATCCGGAAAGCGCCAATAATTTTTTCGAGTTGTTGGGTGCAATATCAAGTTACAGTCATTTCCTCCCGAAATTTTCACCTGGTTGCCGCCCTGCCTTTGGTGCTTCTCAGTTATCGCCGTATGGAGCGAATTTCTTTGTCCGCTTTTTTGGAACCTTCAGCCACAAGTGGTGGAGGGGTAAAGCGTTTTGATGAGCGGCCAGCCAAGTTCGCATGAGCTTGACCTTAGAGGCGACGAGTTTAAAATTTCTGCGGGCGTGCGAAATTAATGACGTCACAAAGCGTGCCGTCAAATCCTGCTTCAATTGGTAAAATAACATCGGTTAAAATATCCCTATTTTATATTTGTCCGAAAACGTTCCAATAAAGAATAATGTCTTAGTGCAAAGAACCGCACTGCTGTACTCAGCGCCTATGGGCTTGGCGACCGAAGGATCCGAGAAAAAAGCGAGAGAAAAGAACAGAAACAATGGTCCTCAACATCGCTCGAAACGAAACATGGTTCGATTCTGCTTTTTTTTCGCTGAGACATTTCGGTCATTTTTTTTTCTGAGACATTTTGGTCGCTGAAACATTTCGGTCATTTGTCTCGCAGTTGTGTTGAAACTCGCCACAACAGTGTTCATTACCCTATATTTTCAGGCATTCTGATCGAAATGACTTCGTTTTTTCGGCCATTCCAAACACATTCCGTCTACGACCGAAAAATGACCGAAAGAAAAAGTTCGATTAATGTTTTTTTGCGGGGAGAGGCGGGGCGGCGGATCGGGGCACGAAAACCCCTCATCGCAAAATAGGGGAGGAGACAATTTCTGCGAAAACCGGTTGTAACCTTCGCCGCTCCTCCCACAGGACGGGAAGCGTGCGTGGAGGTGATCGGCGAGTCGATCACAGGCAAGAGCGGCCTGTTGTATTCCTGCGATTATTTGAACATCTCCCAGTGCAACTACACCCAATACATGAACGAGGTAAAGAGTTTGCTTTGTTGCGATCGCATGCGCTGTGTGTTCAAGGCTCCTGATGGGAAGGTAAAGTTACCTGCTTCACGATTTGCTGAATGAACAAGTTTTTTTTTTATTTTAAATTCCTAAATTGCAAAGGAAATTGATAAAAAGCAAATGAACAGTTCGTTTTTCTCGCAAAAAGTGTTTCTTTCAAATTGCCACATCGTGTCTGCTCTGACGTAATAATTTTGTCGTGACGTGAAACCTTCGAACTGTGACACTTGGGTGCTAAGAACTGTGACACTTGGGTGCTAAGAACTATGACACTTGGGCTTCAATATCAGGTCTTCAGGTGCTTTGCGGTCCTGTTAAGCTTCCTATAGATTGTCATATCGCAGTAGTTTGGTCATCAACGCACTGAGAACCAAACGTGAACATTTCGAAATAAATCGAAAAAAACGTTCGTTTAATTACAAGAGACATATCGTTGAGAAGAACGCAGAACTGTAGCATTTTTACAATCCCCTCTGAAACTTTGAAACACTATTTCTCGATTGGCTGACAACATCCACGTGATTTGATGACGCGGTACTACTCTTCACTGGCTGATGGTTTTTGCCCGGGTTTACGGGAAATGATGTTTGCAATAACAAGAAAATATTATTGGCACTGGAGTTAAAATAAGAACTTCTCTGGCTGTGACTGAATTTCTTGCTAGCGTGCCTGTGCTTTACGAAGCATCCTCGTGCGACCACTTCTTCGCAGTTCGTCGTGATCGCGTACAATCCGCTCGCCAGGCCCGTCACCAAGTACATCCGGTTCCCTGTGGACGCCACAACGGGCGCCGAGTTCGCAGTCACGGAAATGGACGGTGGCAAGCAGCTCAGTTATCAGGTATTGCCGGCTTCAAGCTATCACTGAAACGGTGCGTGTTGGGCTGCTGCTGATCATAGGGGTAGCCAGGGGGGGAGGGGTCATCCGCCCCGAATTTTTGGCATATCGAGTCATTTCGTGCTTTGAGGAGTGGTGTCTCAAACAAAATACTGTTTTTCGCCTAAAGTCAAAATTGTTGGCCCCTCCAAATTGTTTGCATCCCCCCACGTCACTGCTGATGATGTTTGTTGTTCTCAGCACGAGTTCTAGCTTTGCCCGTTCAGCTTCAAACATGGCCGCCGAGATTTTTAATGAAGCCGAGTTTGCTTTTTCACGAAAAGGCAATCGAGGAGACAATTTTTTATTTCTTTTGAGAAAAAAATAAAAGCGCAGGTGCATAATTGAAATATAACTTGCCATCAGAAAAACAGCCATCCGAAAAACAGCCGCTGATTGGCTGGAGAGTTCGAACAACAACCGCTGATTGGCTGAAGGCTTTGTTCCTCTGAAACGTTACGCGTTATGGATCGAGTTGTAAAGAAGACGCCGTTGTGACGTGTGTGACAAAGTGAACTCGACAGCTAAGCCATCTTTCATCTTTCCACCAGTAGCGCAACCAACCCAAAATCATTTTTGGGCTTAATACCTTGACCTTAAGCGAGCAATCGTATTTGGTTTGGGGCACCACCTCTCAAAGCACAAAACGACAAGATATGCAAGAAATTTTGGGGTGGGCTTGGCCGCCTTGGCTACGCCTATGCTTGCCACTTTGACTTGAAAATAGCAGTGAAACGAGACAAAAAATTGAGTTATACCAGTGGTTCCCAGACTGGGGGTAAATTACCCCCCAGGGGTAATATGCGATTCTTCGGGGGGTAACGCGAAACCAAAACCACATTGTTGTTCTGCATTATGACTGCAATAGAAATTTTCGACCTGAAATGCGGAAAAGTTTTATTGAGGGTGACTAATAAGACATAGTCGATTTTGTTGTGAGTAACGGCTCGAAAAAGTTCGGGAACCACTGGGTTATACCATAATCTATTACGTCGGCGATTATTTGTATATTTAAAAATTCAGATCGCTCCTGTCACCGATACCACGAAAAATGTGCGAGGGAAGAAAGGAAACGCTGATCATGATCTTGTTTTTATGGTCGACCTGCCAGCTCTCGGCTATCAGGAATACCAGGTAAGCAATCTTGCTTTCTTCCGACAGTTCACCGTATCTTGATTTCAACAACACCGCTTGTTCGGCAGGTTTCGAAGCACCCGGCGTCTGGAAAGTTGTTTGGGAAGGCTTCCAAGCACCCGGCGTCTGGTAGGTTTTTTACCGGAGACGTGAAAGCAGCAGCACCAGACGACGACATCACCATCGCCAACGAGGTGAGACGATCGGCTTTTTAGCGACTTGCTGTGTTTCATTTGAAACAAAAGCGAAAGCTGAACTGAAGTGGGTATAGGATCGAAACTGGTAAAAACTATTGCTGTTTTCTGCTTAAGGCAAAGTTTTAATGAAGTTTCTCTTCGTGAACAGCAAGCAGGCAAATGAACGTAGAAGATTGTCCCGTCTCTTCTTCAACTATCCGAACTAATCGAAATCGATCTTCCTTGTTTGCAAATCTGATCCTGCGACAATGTTCAAATGACTGGTCTCTACGAATGCGACAATGTTGAATCGTATCAGCAAATTTTATAAAACAGAAAATCGGTTATAGGTAACACTACGCAACCTCAACCCTAAAATCTTAGTTTAATATAAATTCTGTTTAAGACTCAGGAAGCGTAGCGTTGCGTGAATCGATTACCTATTTAAAAAAGATACGCAATGATTCTCAAAGTATTTGTCACATTCCTCCATTACAAACCCAAACACTGTCAATTGCTCCCAACAAACGTCATAGAACAGATAATTGTAAACATTTCACACCACCAACTGTGAAGAAACAATAGACGATAATGAACGAAACAGGTTCTTTTGTAACGTCAGTCACTGCAGTCAAAGCAGCTTGTGCTTGCGTGCCTGCAGACATTCCCATCTAAACCAACCTCGTTGACAGCTTTTTTTTATGTGTTGAATGAACAAATAATGAAAACATAGTTTTTTCTTCCACAGCTTTTTCTCCCAATTCCTCCCTGGAAAAACCGGTCTCCGAGATCAGTCACTCAAATATTGATATGTGGAAGTTTTAAATCATGGCTAATGCATAGCCCAGTAGGCTGATTCCTCGAAAAAGTACGGAAAACCTAGAGCTTTTCTTTGCAACTGCAATAGTATTGTCATTTATCGACTATTTTATCCACATGAAACGGCAACGCTTGGTGCGCATCACGCTTGAACGATCATGTCCGCATTTTTCAAATATTTCCCGCTCAGTTCTACAAAGTACAGTTCGACGGCGGCCACGGTCTGCTGAAGAACATCATCAACATGGAAAGCTCGGTGCAAGCGTCGATCATACAAAACCTCTTCTGGTACAACGCGAGCAACGGTAACAACGCCAGCGCTCAGAAGTCGGGTAAGTTTCGTGCGAGTAAGGTGAGAACTGTTGGGTAACTCGTGTCTAGGCAAGGTGAATATTGTCGGGTAACTCTTATCCGAGTAAGGTTAGCAGAGCCTGTGTGTGCTGCTGTATTGTTTCGCTCGGACTCAGTTGTCCGAAGAAGCTTAAAAACGTCTGTCGTTTTATGTTTTTTAGGACATTTTTTATGTCTGAAAAAAGAATGATGATCAAGTTCGCTCACAGTAAATTTTTTCGGCCATTTCAAAAAAATTCGATAAACGAACGAAAAAAAACGAAACCCAGGTGTAATGGAGGAATACATGATGTTCTTTGCTGCACTACTTCTTGGTCTATTTGCGTAAAACTTGATGAGTATCTTTGCTAAGTTCATCAGAGGGATCTTGGTGGTTGTTGCGTAAGCAGTGAACTTGATTTATCCTCGCGCGAATACCATTACTTTTCCAATGTCTTGTTCTCTTTCCCAGGTGCTTACATTTTCCGCCCGAACTCACCTGACCTCTTCCTCTGCTCCCCGAACGGCAAAGCCTATACTCGTTTATTGCCACAAGTGAGTGCCTGTGATTTCACAATGTCCATTGCGATTTCACAGTACCCATTGTGATATCACAGCGACCAACGTCGAGTTGTTGAAAGCCGAATATGCGTAGAAGCGTGTTTTACTTCGGAGAATTATAGCAAATCACATTTAGAAACTGCCCAGCCTTGCATTACCTTCACCAAGCGTGCTCTTCCTTGCAGAGTGGGGATTCCCTGGTGCAGGAGGTCTATCAGATCTACGACGACTGGGCGACACAGGTAAACAACCGCTCGCGATTGTTGACGCGACAGAGCGAGTTTAGTTTTTGTTTGCGCGAAACGATTTTGTGAAACTTTTGTGCATTGGCACTTTCATCTGTTGATTCGTTCTGGACCGTTGAGCGTTCCCACGGCAACGTCGAAATTTGCCAGTCGCTTCAATTTGGAAAGGCGTGGCAGGCGAAGAGTATGCCAGCTTTAATTTAACGCAGTGTTTCCAATCTTTTTTGCCCATACTCCACCTGATCACCTCTAAAACCCTGATCGGCCGCCGTTTGGCGTTACATGCAATAATTTGTAAGAAGTCAACTTTGTTTCTGTTTCCAGCCAAGAAGCTTACAACGCCAGTTGGTTTGAACAAGCTTTGGACCCAGAACA
>Ga0210059_1008626_pt1 | contig 16039 bp, 9 predicted proteins | sample Ectturendosymbi2_FD_188042 | JGI IMG/M metagenome (GOLD analysis project Ga0210059, IMG submission 188042) | Ecteinascidia turbinata endosymbiont from Florida, USA - Sample 2 (SPAdes) (version 2) | ecosystem: Host-associated > Tunicates > Ascidians > Unclassified | place: Key West, Florida...
AAGCACGCAAGCTGCTTCCTCGTTGCGCTGGTTTGTACGTACGGCAGCGTTTCCTTATCTGCCAGCTCAGCGCTCGAGGGTGACAAACCAAGGAGTTAAGTGAAAGTTTTTCTAATCAAATTATAACGTCTGCAATATTCGATTTCACTTGGTGCCACCGTGCGAGATTTCCGCCCATCCCCCACAACAAACAAACCCACATAATTCAACCTGAAAAAACGCTGTCAAAAGGAAATTTTTCAAATTGCATTTGTAGGAACGTTTCTAGAATGGTAACGGTGCAACATATATGCAAGCGAACGACATCTAACGTGTCCACTTTATGCGTACGAGACCGATATCGGATAACATGTTCACTATCACGTGTGTCTTTTTCGAGAGCAACACTTGCGGCTGCCTCTTGTTCAAGAGCAGGATTTAAGAACGACTGCGATCCAGGCGTGAGGCGCAGACCACGTGCTTCGGCATTGTTCAAAATATCGGTCTAGCTAAGAGCGTAAGCTCAATAGGAGAGGCTTGTTCAACAGGCACTGCCCTGTACAGTCAACTGTCACTACATCGAGCAAATGCCTTAGAACAAGGGTGTACAACCTTTTGCTATTGCCGGCCGCATTACTTTTATTCATATGAAGTACGGCCGCCAATGAGTTCGAGTCATATTTATGAGATACGTTTAATTAAAGAATAGGTTTTATCCGGTATACGTCAAATTGCGTATTCATTCTACAACTCTTTGTGACATAACCATCCCATTGTTACGCATCGTGTCGACTGATTTTCATGCCTTAGGTTTGTTTTGCTTCAATATACGTCAGCACGGCCGCCAAATCTTATATTTTAAATTACATGTGGACGCCGCAAATTTCATTAGGTTGTGCACCATGAACAATGTTACTTTGCTAAGTGATAACTTACAGCAACAATCACAGGCGACTGGGTTATTTAGGAGAGGCGGGATTAGATTCGTTAGCGAACATAGCTGACCACAAGAGCGCCTGTTTCAAAGACGGTTTTCATCGTCTTTACAAAGGTTAGCATGACACACACAAATAAACCATTTAAAAACTCGAAGCCAAACGCGATATGCATCATAACATGCAAAACTAACGACCTTCATAAACTCTGCGTTGATTTAAAACCAACGGCACAAATGGTTTTGTGTTCTTTCTTTTCAAGTGAAATATAACGCAGAAGTTATTTTGAGCAAACAAAACCAGCCACGCGGTCACAACGCGATAACGCAGCTAAATTCCCTATGCGCCCCGTCGCCGCGAGGTAGGAAACTGAAGCCAAGAGCGAGCAAGGAAGTATTCATAATTTACTTGATCTCCGGGAAGCCGAGGATTGGTTGTTACCGTCAGTGGCTGCGCTGCTTGGAGTTCGTTCCTTGAAAAAAATATAAGATTAAATGCAACAAACAAACAAAGACCAAGGCATGGCTGGAACGGGTGAACGTGATTTTGAGAATTGCGGGAACACGTGTCTCGCCGCGAGTTGCACTCACTGAAGGAGAGAGCAACCGCCAATTATGTTGTTAGTTACCTGTTGTTCTTCGCCGAGACATTTCGGTCGGTTGTCTCACAGTTGTATTAAAACTCGCTGTAACAGTGTTCGTTAGCCTATATTTTCAGACATGATGACCGAAATGACTTCAAATTTTTTCGGTCAGTTCAAAGACATTTCGGTCTGTGGCCGAAAAAAATCAGGTTATTATGGGAGCAGCACGAAGGCAAAGCTTCCTCGCGGTCGAACGTCCGTTTCACGACAGTACCGTCCATACTGCAAAATGGAAGCTTATTTAATGAAGGATATTCACATATCATTGCTATTGATGAACAACTGCAACGGCACACGTCCTGCGTTTTATTCGCTTCATAAACCGATGCTTCTCAGCAGCGAAATTTTCAACCGCTACTTGTCTGCGTCATCATCAAAAAACAAGGTGCTTCGTAGGTCCACGACCACGAATTGAGTTGGATTTGGAAATAAACAAATAATTATAATAATGACAGGGTTGGAATTGGTCGAAGATACCACGCACGTTGGATCGGAGTGAGTTACATGCAGGTGAGTGTAGGTGGCGCACAATTCGTTGTTACTGCAGCGTTATGTGAGACACAGTAGTGGACAAAACTATAAAGATTCAGAAGATGAACAGAAAAGGTTTAGTTTCATCCGTACAAAATTTTAAAGGTTTGTTGCTTCACAGCTTAAAAAAAGTTTCACTAGCAACTGGATATCGAAAGAAGGCAGTCCTTGCTTCAAAAGATTTTTTGATAACCTTTACTGTTTCTAGTACATCTATGTCCGAATTCGCAGGGTTGTCCATGGGACATATTTATCTGTCCCATTCCCATCCCATAGCAATTTATGCCTGTCCCGTCTCATCCCATGGGACGTTTCCCATGGGATTCCCATGGACAAGCCTATGGTTGTCCACGGGACATGTTTATCTGTCCCATTCCCATCCCATAGCAATTCATGCCTGTCCCATCCCATGGGACGTTTCCATGGGATTCCCATAGGAATCCCAGTCCCATGGACAAGCCTGCGAATTCGAACCAACTTAGTTAGCTGCGAACAGTACGAGGCTTAGTTGCCACGACGACCAGAAAACAATACACGTGTTATTTCTAGGGCAAAAAAAGTCTATAGGCGGTATAAAGAATTCTGCAATAGTTTCACTCAAAGCATTAACAATCATATAAAACACATGACAAAAATACAGGTTATCGCGCGCGACAAAATGCTCTCGCCAGCAATACCGCACTGAAAAAGCTTAAGATGCCGCAAAACACAAGCGGCGTTTTTAACCTTGACAGCCATAATAATAAAGACAAATATGTAAGCAACATGGCGATAGTGGCGCGGATTTGGTGACTACTGGGTCAGTGAAATTGGATCGAACACAACGCCCAGTGCAGTGTACAGGAAACCATTGGAAATACGATTTCCTTTGCACTGCGCTGCGCCCACGAAACATGTACTAACGCGAATAAGGATTGTAACGTGAAAACTGCACAGCCGTACTTCGTTTAACGCATCACACTGCTTTCGTACTCGGTACAAACAAGAGCAGCATTTAATTGGTCTGCGCGGCCATGCAGCTTGTAGAAAGCAGCAAGGCCGCGCAGGCCACTGAAGTTTCGTTCAATTGACACTAACCAAACGTTCAAAAACAAGTAACGCGGAAGATATTTTGGAAGGGCAACGACGTCAAGGATTAAGAAATGTGCGATTGAAATTAATGAAAATACTTGACACGCAAACCACGTCCGGAGAAAACAGAGCTACCTTTGCAAAATGCAATTTGGCTACTTGCACTACAAAATCACTTTATACGCAAGGTCGGCAAATCCTTTTGAGTTTTGTCGTTAAGCAGGACTTACCACTTAGCACATCAAACATGCAGCCATAAACATACCATACAGCGAGTAGTTATTTTTTCTTGAAGTTACTGCTGTTTCTGAACAATAGTGGACAGTCAAACTTTGTTCTCAACCAAACAGCTGTAATTAGGGTCGAACTTCGCAAACTCCTGAACTCTTTTACATTTCCACGTAAGTGAATATCAGAAGTAGTCGCCGAATCCAAGCAAACTACCGCAAGCCCCATACAAAACAACCGTGAAGCACTAGGTGTTATGATATTATCAACGTTACCTGATTGGAACGGGCAGAGCTGTGGAGATTTCCTTCTCCTAGAGGTGATGATGATGAGCTCTGTCTATCTTCCTCGCTGAAAAAAAGGTTTTCAACACTTTTTCGATAAAAAAACAAACCACTAAAAACTAAGCTATTAAAAGACTTCTTATCTATGTATGTAGGGACCAAATCAGCATTCGATGACACAAGTGTCAATGTTTGTATCACATTAGTATATGTATATATACACACGAAAAGACTCATGCTTCGTATCGCAGAAATACGGTAATCGAATAACACAAGGACACAAAATTATTGGTTAGTCACAGCGCATTAGAGCAAGGCCACCTACAGAACTAGGTGGCCTTGATTAGAGAGTGGGTGTTAGTTGATGAACACAATCAACACAAAGAGGAGCCGAACACTGAAACAGCGCACCAGCTATAACTGGCATTCACTCGTCATCAAACAGGAATCCGGCAGTGGGAAGAAAACGTCAGGTTCTGAAGTGTAATGCTAAAAAATTCGAGTATGTACTTTCCACGATGGGTGTAAGCAAGGAATCGATCAGCAAATTTTTAATAGGACATCGATTTCACGTAAAATTACGCATCCTCAGTCCTGAAAATTGCCAGCAAAGCTTACAGGTGAAAAGTTGAAAGGCTGAAGTAACAGCAGAGAAAAAACAAACTCAAGACTACAATCGAAATTTCGTAATACAAGCTCATAAATCATAACATCTTAACTGCCTGACGTCAAGAGTGGCGACAAAGAAAACTGACGGTTGAGGGTGCTCAGCGGCGCACGAAAGCATATAAAATGTAGTTTGCTTGCTCGTTGGTTCTGGAATTTCGAATAAAATTCATTTACAGGTAAGTCAAGTTGTCTGTTCGGTAGAAGCTTCGCCATCGTGAGTTCGAGAAGCGGTGTCACAAAGCTGACCTTGGTTCGAAGACTGCGAACCGTAAGCTTACGACTTCAGAAAAACGACTAAACGCCGCTCTTTCAAAGCCGGGAGTATATTCAAGGCCTCCTGCTTATTTCGGTGGCCTTGGTATATTTCAAAAGAAAACATCCTGCGCGCTCTTCCCGGCAGACCTTCAATTAGCACGCAAGCCAAGAAAAAGTAAAATGCAATCGTAACAGCTAACTCACCCATCTCCATTCGCTATTTCGTCAGCGTTCTGCTTTGAGACTTTGAGCTCGGCCCAATAAAGCTTGCCTGCGAACGTAAGTAGCGTGACGGTTAGGCGGTACTTCATTGATGTGAGGCTTTATCCACTAAAACATCACGATGCAGGCGTTTGGCTGAATGTATCGCTGCCTTGCAATTAGCGCCGAGAAAACAAAGCGACGAAAGCTCGCTCGGCGCTTTACCGGGCGGTAGGAATATAGCGTTGTATGAAGAACTAGGCGTCCATTCAAATTAGCACATTTTGAAAGCTGAGAAACAGCATAGGAGTGATCATACTCTTCCTGCATCCGTGCGAATTTCCAAAACAGTTGTGAGATCAGGTCCGTCACCAGCGGGGGGGGCAGTGGTGTCCAGCCCCCCCATATTTCACGTTTGGCTCACCGGTTGCTGCATACATCCAATACTGTATTTTAAAAATGTGGCCCCCTTTCTGGTTTTTGCCCCCCCCCTGCTGCTACATCCTGGCGACGGGCCTGTGTAAGATTAACAAAGCGAAGTCGTGTCCTCCACATGCAATGGACGCCGTTGAAATCACAACAAAGGCGTTGTCGAGAACCGTCCTCGCATGCTTTACCTTCAGCGAAGTCTTTCGTCCACAAGTCTTTGCCAAAGCCACAGTGTCGCGCTATAAATCTAACGAGAGCTGACAGACTGGACGTGGCTCTCATGAGTAACTGCCGCAACTTAACGTACCAAGCTGTTTGTCCAAAGTGGATTTTATCGTCTGGTCCGGAACGAAGACCATGTTGGCGACGGATGGCGGTGTTTCGTAGAACTTCTGGTCTTGCACCAGCTCCATGTAGTCCATTAACTATTTTCAACAGACATCGCACGTACACGTTACGCAAAGCAACCACCATCAATTTCACGGTTGCTGTAGCGACAACAACACGACAATTTGGCACTATCTACACTCTACAGTATTTGCCATTTTAAAAAAACTGAAAAATCAGGTTCATTCATTACTTTACTTTTCAGGGATACTGTAGTCTCCGCTTGTTAAGCCCACCTCGGGACGGACGATTTTGCGCATGCATGAGTATGGCCGACTGTGCTATCGCTAAAAGTCGCTTAATCTGTTAACACTGTGCACAACAGTTACAGGTAACGAGCAATTTTCTTTGTTTATTATGGTAAAACAATTATTCATTTCCGTGCAAAAAAACTTAGGAGTAAGTTGCCTCATGTCTAGCATGGCTGTTCAAATTTTCAAATTCATCCATTTTGTCGAGAGACGTTGAGTTGTTCGGCGGCAACATGCTGACGGCATTTTGGCAGTGCCAAGTAATTTTTTTAAATCTCAAGTTCCTTGGACAAGACTACGTCTGCACGTCTCTTCGCCATTTTGAAAATAAATTCTACAGAGCACCAAATGCCTTGCCTATCGATTACGGTGCAAATATAATACGATTTGTGACGAAACAGTTGAATTAAGATCGAGGTTAGCAGCGCAACCAAGTCTGAAACTGTCGAAAGCAAGACAAAGAAGTGTGAGTTCCGACGCTTTTTCACTCAATTTTAAGCAAATGTGTTTGAAAATTGGGCTTATTAGGTGGGTTTTGGGTTTATTAGACGTTTTTTTTATTGCAGGGATAAATGGAGTAATTCCGGACCGGACAATTTTGGGCTTCTTGACCGTGGCCTTAATAAGCGGGGACTACTGGAAGTCGGCAACTCTGGGCAGGTCTTAAAAATGGAACGTCACTGCACTGAACGTGACGAACGTTGCCGGTTTTTACCACGCTTTTTGCCCGAAGCAAGGCGACCCCGTTCTGCTTCTGACGCGCCATTTCGTTGAACTTCAAGCAGTGTTGGCTGACGTTGTGCAGGCGCGTGATGTTGGCCATTTGTTGATTGAGTAGATTCCTTCGTTCCCTGACAAACACACGACAATGATTACGTCGGAGGAAATCGAAACAGCAGAGCTGGCAGACGTAACTTGCAACTCCATCATTAAAAAAAACATGGTAACGGCTTACCGCGTACCGCGCAAACGTCTCAATATCGTGTCAGTGACAGCACACTGCAAACATGCAGGCAGGTGAAGAGTATGTCCAACTCACTCTGTTATCGCTTTCAGTTCTTTTACGAAGCACTGGGATCTCCGAGATATGACTTGGTGCAAAATGTAGTGGAAGGTAAGCATCTTTTTCTGCACGTCCTCGTGACGCGTCATCACCAGCTGTGAGATTTCGGAAATATTCGAAAGGGCATCCTCCAGCCGACCAGCCTTTTCCTGTCAAGCGCAACAAAACACCTTCAAAATAAAGCGCACAAATGCCACAACACTACAGGCCTCCCGCTGCGTGGCCGCCAGCCCAGGACAGCAGCAGAGTTTAAAAGTTTGAATATTTGATAACATTTTTTCGCGACAGGTAAGTCTCGGTGAAACATTCAGGATCTCGGTCCTGGAACAACATCGACATGCTACGGAAACTTGAAGAACAGACATTCGGCTGACTTCATGTAGCAAACGTGCACAGATGTCACATATACACGCACACATACAAAATGCGGGAAAGCACCAAAACTGTCGGGGGGACATTTTGAAAAGCAAGGCACAAAGACCGAAAGCACAAAATTCTGGTTTCCATTTAATTCAAAATTTCAAAAATGTGAAAGGGTACTCAACACCACATGTACACCTCGTGTCATATTTTCGACCTGACAAATGCAGGTTTGTGCCCATCACACATGCACAAGATAGCACGGAATACCATGATTTGACATTATTGACAACAGATCGCGGAAGAGTTGCTGACCATTTAACAACAAAACGGCTAAGCAGGTTTGGCGCTAGGTCGATGCTAAAACAATGAATTTGTTGAATTAAAGAGGAATTACCTCCAGTTTTTTTTGCACATCTAGTAGCATTTTTCTGCGGTCCTCTGCGGCTTCTTCAAGAAACTTGTATCTGTTTCAACGAGAAAAGAAGCATTGCCTTTAATGACAACAATCCATGTTAAAAACTAAAATCAAGTTCATTTGTTATGTAAATACGGTTTGATTAAATTACAAGTCCGCATGTCAAAATCGCACCAGCCGTATGCTTTTCTTTCTGGATTTACCCCGTAATTTACTCATATTTTAACAAGATGGTCTGCACAGGTAACATTAAAATAGACAGTGATCATTTAAAATATTTTTGAAATGAAGAAGGCCGATTATAGAATCGCGTACGTAGACAAAAAACAAGCACGGTGAGAAGACTAAACAGGAAAGGAAATGAAACAGTAAGAGCTCATAATTCAAATGAATAAGGCAGCATATGCAAGCCACGCTACAGGTTGAGATGTGCACTGCCCTTACCAAAAGTACAAAAACGTAGTCGTGTCTACCTTTCGGCTCATCTTCGTGGGAGGCACATCTATTGACAAGACTGAGTGACAGTAGGAGAGCGATTATTGTCATAACAGGTCACGGTAACAGATACCGGAATATATATTTATTAAATAAAGGATTTTTACTTTGGTTTTTACAATTGAGCAGCTTGCGTACGAGGCTCTTTTTTACCATAGTACTCTTCACTTTTGAAAAGAAGCAATCGCACCTCTTTTTATTGATAAATTAGTCAATAAGCTCACTACAAGTCTAAATAATTTCAACGCTGATTACAATAGGAAGAAACATAAAAATGTGATATCTTCTGAAAGATCGCGGAGACCCGCTGCATAACTCTATACGTCAATATGCGGAGGGGAGGGGCCATGTCAAGCATAAACGCACAAGCTTTAACAGGTGAAATTTTTAACCGACGTACTTGTGATCTCTGTGCTGATCCAGTTGACAATCTCTGCAGGTAAGCTGATTGCAGGTTTCACAATAAAGCTTGATTTGTTCGGTTGCATGAATTGTGCAAAACTTAGGGGCTGGTGAACTTGATGCAGCTGCAAAAAAGGTGCATAACAAAGTGGAGTGTATTTGGAGTTTGTACCGAATAAGTTCTTTGCCGCGTTGAAGTGTTTCTGCCAAATCAAGGTGTGCAGATTATCGTGCAGGTTGAAGTCCCAAACAGTTACGGAGCGAATCGTGTCTAGTTCATGATATTTTTGTTCAATGGTATTCAACAAAAAGACATGTGATCTAATGCCTGTTTCACTTGATACTCACAACATAGAAGAAAATTAACGCGTCGTATAAACGAACTAACATTTGTCTACGTCACCACGGGACAAGTTACGAGATCGATGAAGGTTGTCACCAAAGCAATCTTATACTCATTGAATATACAAATACTATTGCTCATTACTCTTAAATCCTTTTTATGACTTTGTTCTGCGTATACAAGCCATTCCATCCTGTTATCTCTAACGTGTAGAAAGAAATTTTAACTACTCTTGCGTGTTGCAAAAAAGTTAATTATTAAAAGCAATTAAGCAAATTCGGAGCGCATGGGGCTACGTAAATGTATCAAGTACAATTCAGAAATACCACGCACTACAGCTACTGGCAGCACGGAGTAAAGGCCGGTTTACACGAGGCGTGGTGAAGTGCAGTCAAGCGCAATTCCTCGTATGTTTTATCTCGAAATTGAAGCGTGACCTCACTTGACTACGCGCAAGTCGCAGATTTTCACAGAGCGCGGCTACATTTTATAACGCTTAGGGAGCGTTCCAAGTGGCGCGAAGCTTCATGAAGTGCAAGTTTTTTCCTGGGGTCGTGGCGTTGGTAACGTGAAGTTTGGACTGAACCACTTAAATAACACACATATACAGCGCAACAACCTTATGAAGGAAGTTGTACAAAAGGATTCAAGTACTGTTTAGGAATTTTTATTTGACATATGCTAACTGTAGCAAAGTTAGGCATATTGTGTTATGAAGTTCAGTAATAGACAAGGTGTATGGTAGGGTTGCTAGTATAAAGGAAGAGCTTTCCAACTCTTGTGTAGCCAGTTTTTACTCTCACTTATAACTGCAAATAGATGTAGAGTCAAAGTATTACTGATTTTATTAATTTTATAATTGTTGTCCATCGCTTCAGGACTTCACCAACCAAGTACAATTAGCATGTTTAATGCAGATTAAACATAAACAAGTACTAGGATATTCAGACTTGAAGACAGCACTTCAGTAGCTGTTGTACTCTTCTTTAGCAGCACCTTGCTGCAATTCGAGGTTGAACAACAAAAAAGTGTGATGACCATTGATTTGCAGAAGTTCATGGACACTGATTTCAGCTTGATTCACTGTCCTACTAGTACAAGTTCGTTGTGATGTGAAAACTTCATATACTCTCCTTTATGATGGACATGTAGGCCAGTGCCTTATTGAATAGTCCACTAACCATTTTGTCTTTTCTGGTGTCCTGGCAAACTGCCTAATTTACAAATGTGAGTATATTGTCCCCTGAAAACCTGGTATAGGCTATAGTAATACTACAGTAAGCTAGGTATGCTTTCATACTAAAATTAAGCAATTGCCTAATCCATAACCTTAAAGCTAGTAGAACAAATGCTGTTTTTCTGAACATCTTGCTTAAAGTGTTTGATAATAACCATCTTTGTCATTTCATTTCCAAATAGCCTGTGTGTTGTAGAATTGATAAAACTGTGATAATTTTTAGTCGGTTACTGCACATTTTGCCTGTTAAGCCAAAGTTACTCCAAGTTCATTTAATTGAGGTCTATTCAAATTGAATATGCTTTTAATAGTGGTTCAAGGAATCATTTCGTTTGCATCTATGTATAATAGTGTCAGTTGTTTTCTTGAATTAAATGACATGAAATTGTTTTCCACCAATTAACTGTGACATGGTTATGAAACTACATTTTTATTATTATTTGTAGACATGGTTCTTAAGAAGTACAGTTCTCCATTTCAGCAACAAACATCTACAGTTCATTTGATGCTTGTCCAAATAAGATTGTATTAAAAAATTCAAAGGGAAAACATCACTTCTTTTTTAAACATACTGTTGAGTTTACAATGTCAGTCTGGTTTGACATTTGGATGAAATGTGCAAGAAAAATCTCTTTAACAGCTTCTGTTAGAAGTAGATCTTTTAAACTAGGTATATGTTTTAATCTCAAATAAAAAAATTTGCATTACTTTTGCTGGTGGCAAGCCTATTGCAATGATAACTTTCTTTGCCTGCATAAACAAAAAATTGCAGATGATTTACATGCTTGTCTGTACTACAAGCAGATAAATCATTGATGATTTGCATAGCTGCTTTTCTAACCAAACAAGCTCACCAAAAATTGTACCATTTTGAAGCCTACACAGTTCCTCATTTGTAGAAGCACAATTCAGTTTCTGTAGGACTTTCTGGTGTTTTAGTACACTTATCTTATTTTTGTTGGATGGCCAGTTGGAGATGCATTTTTGTTACCATTATGTAACAATATGCATTTTAGTTTAAACTTTTTTGGTACTGTCTATAAGCACCGCTCTTATGATTATAATCATTCATTAAGAAAACACAAGGTACGCAATTCACTATACTGGCTTAGACTTAGCCAAGCCATCAAATGTAGCAGAATTGCTGTGTTCTGATAAGTGCAATTTAGCTTTGAAAATCTGGTGCAACTAAAAGAAAAAATTCAAGTATGAATTTACGAAGTGCAAAGATGGTATAATTATTTCAAAAATCTGGAAGTTTACAAACACAATATAATGTTCAATATACTGTAGACAATGTGACCTTAACTTTTATTAATTAGCATGTTTGCATGGAATAGTACCCCTTTTCTGGCTTTCGTTTGCAGCTACAATTCTTGCATGTTATTGCTTAAATTCAAATGCAGTAACAGTTAAGATGTAGCTTTGCTTTAGAAAGTACTATCGTCTGGGTACATTGTGTTGAAGCTAATGATTCTTGATTTTTTAAATTCAATTTTACATTTTACGTTTATCTAACAATGAATAATAAACCAGAAATACATTTTTAGGACAGGTCAAGTGTTGTGACACATGAAAATAAATTTCAAAGTCCTGTCAGCGTTGTATCAGTCCGCAAAATTAGCATTGTATTGTAAGTATTAAGCAATGTATAAGCTTTTCAAAGGTTTGCAACAGGTAATGTTGATTGAAACTTGCTTTGTGTTTGTCAATTTTTCTGAGCACAATTAAACTAACTTTAAATTAAAGAAGTTTCATCCTCAGGCAAATTTTGTGCAATGCTGAAAGTGTTGCAAAACCACTTTGCTTCATCAGTTTGGTATACTGGTATTCTGTCCAATGTTAATGATCTGCAGCATGGTGCTTTTTGGACAGATTGTCACTGAAGATGAACAAAACACATTTTTAAATTGCAAAAGCTTGCTTTGGTTAAATTACAAAAGATTCCAGCTATTTCATTATGCCATTTTGGTTAGCTTGCTTAATCAATATCATATGAAAGGAGGTATGACCCAAAGGGTGGATCCATGAGAGCATCAACTGAAGGCTTTGAGATTGTATGTATTGTGTCAGTCACATACAAATGCCTCTTTGAAATGTGTGAAACACAGCAAGTTCCTTTAAAGATTGAATAACAAAGTTAACCACATTTTAAGGAACAATATTAAAAAATGAGTTGAGAAATTTCATTAGGTTGAGAGCTGTGTGGATTTTGAAATTCATTGAGTTTCACATAGTTACTACAAGTAACTATACCATTTGAAAAGTATTTGATTGTTTAGGAATATGGTTCTGAATTTCCTGAATAGCAACCTTATCACAACCAGACTGAGTGTTTTTTTCATGAAGTCATTGTGCATTTGTAATTTGTGGTATAAAAACAAGTGAGCATTTTCTATCATACGTGTAAAAATATGCATTAGTTGCCCTCTACACAAAACAGTGGGATCAAATGTAGACCTGGTGTTTCAATCACTGAAAGCTTGTAGTACTTTCTTGTTTTAAATTGGCATTCATACTAAAATTTTTCTTTGTGTCTACAGGAAGGTCAAACGTTTGTGCTGCTGAATTGAGATCAATCTATAACATCATGCGTTATAAAAGGTTAAGGTCACTCAAAATCAATATTATTTATGCATGTTAATTGAAAAGAGATGGTTGTGATATAGAAAGAAAATCGTGTTTAAACATTTGAACAACATATAGCAACTACTTTAAATCCATCAAGGTGTGTGCATTAGACATAAGGAAAGTCAGATTTTGCACATGTACATGTGCCTGCATGCTGGGTTGCATGCTAGATAGTGGTCACAATCAAGCTGCAAACTTAAAAATTTCGGTTTTAAAAGCTGTACTGCTTCAAAAAATTGCATTGAAAATGAAAATCCCCAGTTAATTTCACCAAAATATTGTTGTGACATGTTCATACTACATGGTGCAACAACCCAAAGAGTATTTTTTGCACATCCACTTCGCAGTGGGTAGTCCGCAAGTCTTGGTAATCAAAAAGCACCATGCAGAGTACAGCTTTTAGCCACAAGTGTTAGGCCTGCCGCAATTGTCATGTGTTGGTGTGTACAGACAGCAAAACATAATTTTTGGTTTCGGGGAAAAACCTGCACTCGACTTTGCGTATGTGTAAACCATTACAAAATTATGGGTTGAACTTCGCTCCACTTTACATCGCTGTGGTGTAAACCGGCCTTAACTTGTCTTCTTCTGCTAACTAAAATTAACCAGCTTTAAAAAAGGTACAAATAATAGGGAAGAACCCACTAGGGCAATTGTATTTATAAATATCAGTTTCTCTGAGAACCCATACATTCCCTTACAGAAGTGACATTAAAGCAGCTCTAATGTTTACTGGAAAAAAGAAAATGAAGTGAGATTGCAAGGCATACATTTGGCCATATTTTCTTCATGAAGTTAAGGTAGGAACGAGTAGTAACATTCTTAAAAACATATTTCTGTTTGATGTGCAAATCAAAACAAAACAGATGGGCAGACGTACACCCGAGCACCATCAACACTTCACTAAACACCTTTCAGGATAAGTAGCGTGCTCACAATACCAAAAAAATATTTTGAGGATTTTTTAATGCTAAGTACATTTTTGCGTCAAGAAATTTACTAACATCACATATCAAAGATATACTATTTTGGCTGTTACAAGCAGGGCTGCGGTGCCATCTTAAAAATGACACTGCTCTGGCTACAGAACTTTTCTTTTCACAAACACTGCTCTGGCTCCAGCTCAGGGCTCTTGGTTTTCATGAGTGTAGCTCCGACTACAGACCTCTTTTTCATAACATGGCTACCAGCTTCTGTTGGTTTTTACACAATGTTTTCAATTGTCTGGGTGTGTCACAAGTTAAATGGAAAATGGAATACCGTATATTTAGTACACAAAACTGAAAGAATATACCACACTTATTTGAGTAGGTTAATCTGATAGTTCTTAACAATCAGTGCTGTTACCCAGGGTTGCGCAGTCGGAGGTAAAATGTCCGACTCCGACTCTAAAATTTCCGATTTTGACACCCACTTCTTAACGTAACATCAATGAAATTTGGCTGTCAACAATTTTGTAGCAATTAGCAATCAATGGAAAATGTGGTATACAGCAAGAATTTCCTGTTTCAATAAAAGTTTCAGAAGAAATTGCACCATTTTAACAGGAACGAGTTAGGATTTGGAAAAAAGATCCAATTCAACTTCCGGCTTCGGATGAAAAAATCCGGCTCTGACTCCTAGTATTCTTAGGAATCCGACTTCACCAAAAAACTCCAACTTCTTGTGACTACGACTCCGCAACCCAGCTCTAAAAATGAGAAAACCAGCGAATAAACAATCACAAGTTCAGACGATTCAGTTACTAGTAGAAACGTTACTGAACTCAATGGTAACATAAACAAATTCTGGAGAGGTAGTCACTGGTTTTGCTGTTAATGCTTGAGAACCTTTTGTTATTCATTATGACCAGAATCAAGATAACGTCTGTTTGGAAAACTGCATTTGTGTCTGACTATTTTGACACAGTTCAGTTCCAATCAACCAAGTGTTTTTCACTCATGCATGCTTTGCCTGATGTAGTCTTGGCGATGCCAGCTTGCAGCTCTGCCCAGGCAAAGCACACAAAACATATAGTCGACTGCCTCTCATATGTTCTTTCTAACGTGCACACATTTGCATTAACACAAATGACAAGTGTTTAAAAGCCGTTTATTTTAAGAAATAATATGGCTTCCAGCAAGAAATTCACGTTTGGCTTTCTTAAAAGAACTGAAAACTTCTGACTTTTTATCTTTTGCACTCATAATTAATAAACAGTGATGAATGCCTGCTGAATGGCAAAGTACTGTTTAACCTCCAAAGCTTGGGAAAAAATAAGACCGGTTACTGTGTTCTAAACATAAAATTTGTTTCCACAGATGAAAACCTTTTTCTTACATTGCATTTTTATACCATTCTGAAAATGCACTGCCATTAAAAGCAATGCCAGGTCGCTACCAATTACTTATTACTTTAGTTATTCTAGTAAATCTAATGGTTCCTAGCGAACTTTGCCAGTGATCTGGTAAACCTTACTAGTAAGCCTAATGGTTTCTAATATAAAATCTTACTTTACCACTAGAGATCGACTGATATGTCAGCCGATATTTGGGTTTTACCGGTATGTCGGTATCGGCCAAAACGGAGTTGACAAAACGCTGTTATATTCCTCACGTATCCAGACAACTTGCGCAAGAAAGCACAACGAAGCAAGTCAAGACAATTTTTCAACAACACGAGCAGGTGTGGTTTCATAAACAAACAGACAAGATTAACCATGAAGCATGCCTCGGCCGTCACAACAGAAACAAAAGCATCATCGGGAAGTTTCGCAATGCTTGAAGCCACCCTGTGCAGGTGTTGTGTACGAATAAACTCCCGTTGTACTTCCGGAAGTTTTGGCAGCACGAAAAGTTTGACTGGTACTTAACTCCTTGAGAGCCGGTCTACGGTATATTCGTACTTGGATTTCATCCTAAAAAACAGCAGTTTTCGGTTGTCTCACCAACGCCCTAGCTCCTCCACCGATTGCGCTAGAGAGCTGTTCAAGGGCTCAAACGGTATGACCAGTCTAGTAGATTGCACTCGAAAAAAATTTTTTGGTTGGGGAGTGCGGATTTTTTGTGACTGACGTCATAAGTGAAGTAGTTTTAGGGTCATTTTGGCTCATGTTACCCGGCCTAGGGCCAAACCGCTAGGCCAAAGTGTTTCGCTGAAGTTTTCATTGGAAACTAGGCTCGAGTCCAAGTCTTTTGAGCCTTTGATCGACTTTCTAGCGTTTCTGGTTCAAAACTTATGATTTCAAA
>Ga0210059_1008627_pt1 | contig 16038 bp, 4 predicted proteins | sample Ectturendosymbi2_FD_188042 | JGI IMG/M metagenome (GOLD analysis project Ga0210059, IMG submission 188042) | Ecteinascidia turbinata endosymbiont from Florida, USA - Sample 2 (SPAdes) (version 2) | ecosystem: Host-associated > Tunicates > Ascidians > Unclassified | place: Key West, Florida...
ATTATAATCTGTTCCAAGCAATAGAAAACTATGTAACGCCAGAACAAACGTCGAACACGCTACAAAAAATAGTAGATTGGTTAAAAGAATTAATCCAGGTAAATGAATACGAACCAGAGTTAAAGAGCGAAATATTTATTTGCTATGAAGGACAAAAGGCTTCATGGAGTTGCTAAAACAAAAAGACAAAAGTTGTATTTAAGCAAGTGGAAATTCACGCGTGAACCACGCAAAAAAGAGTGCAAGCATTTAATCGCATGTCTATTTGAATAAGATGGCCAGTATATTAATGTTACAAGATTATGTTGACAGAGGAGCAAATAACTGAAAGATTCAAGAAACTGGCACAAACCCTTTGAAGAAGTAGAAAACGAAGAGGTTTTACAAATGGTTTACAAACGGCTTGCCACACAGTCGGGAAAAGTGAAAACAGTGCAACTGCGAATCCATAACGATAGTCAAAACATAATGCACTACGTGGGATTTCAAGCTCATACTAAACACGTTTATGTGCGATACGTGCATGGCCCACCTTCTAACCCACAACGACTAGCGCATGTATGGAGACCATACACTTCATTTATGAATTTGACGATTGAAGAGATAAGAAACAGTGTAAGACGAGCACGGGAGATCAATAATCTAGCAATTGCAAAACAAACAGAAGAAGCATTTGCACCCGACAAATTAATTGAACGATGGTTACCAGAAACGAATGACCCAGAAGCATCTCACGTGAATGACAACAAAGCTCACGTGAAGGAAGTATTGGAGTTCTTACAAGAAGAAAACCTACCCTAAAAGAACTCTCATGCAGTTACGCAAGAGAAATCGTGTACAGCTGAATAAAGCCATTTATACAAGTCTGCGCAGAATCGGGCAGACAGACACGAGATTACGTCATCATTCGAGTGAAACCAGAAGCACTATTTGTAGCAGAACGTGCAAAAACCACTGGAGAATTTAAGCAAACGCAGAGTTTTTACTGCGTTGCATGAAAAATAAAAACAATATACTGGAAGATTAAAATCAAAGGTACATGGCAAAAATGAAAACGAACATGGTCGAGCCGAAATATCTAAGGCAGAGCTAGAAGTAAACTAAGAAAATAAATATGTTATTAAAAAAAACAATAAAACGAAATCAGCCCAAAATTTAAACATTGGCAAACAGTTAAAGTATACATGAACCACTCAGCGACCGAATTTGAACAACCGCGAATTGCTGGAACAGATTTTTAAAAAAATATAAAAGAAAATTGAAAGAAATATGTAACACATGTTATATCGAATTAATCAAAACTACACGTAAAAAGTTTGAAAGTTGGCCATATGTTGTGTATCAAGTGAAATATGGCCAACCTAAAAGTATTGTTGCCAAATTATAATCGCAATCAATGTTTGTTGTTTGAAATCGTTGATTCATGCCTATATATTGCGTGCAATCAGTGACAAGATTTCAGAAGGCCGGAAGACCAGGTACATGTTGTACCGAGGGATGCCCTTTGATCTCGTGATAAGGGAGCGCTTGGTTGGATGTACACTGGTCCTCACTTGTGATGGCACGCCCAGCAGACAAAATCTGGGACCATCAGGCCCACAGCGAATAGATTTCGTGCTGTGTAAATAGGGAATGCTCCGGCAGCCAGTGTCAAGAGGGACGCACTGGTACACAAGCAAAATTTGAAATACGTCAACCAATCGGTGACTAATTGATTTCCGATGGCCCGAAGTTTGGAAACGAATCGAATGAGAGTGTTGCAAAAACGAAGGTAGCACTAAAAAGTCATTCCGTGACGCAAGCAGGCGATACCCTCAAGAAAGTCGCAATGCTTACCAAAAAGGAATGCACCAATTACGTCTAGCCATTTGATAAATGTGTTTAGTGTAACAGTGAGTAGAAAACTAGGGAAAGATGAAATCTTGTACTGAGAGAAACTGTAAATTGTGTTGTGAATATTTGAGCGTTGGTTATCATGAGTCCAATAAAAGATACGTGTATTAATTTCACTGAATTATACCAACATCTGGTTATATGCTAAGGTGTTGTTTGTGATTCAGAATTGTGTTAAAGACCTCCTTGAAAAGAATAAGGAAAGGGAACCTACAAACGGTTAGTCGTAAAAATTAAAGCCATTGCTTTAATGAATAGACTTTTTCGTTAGTGCATACATATGTTAAGCCGAGGCAAGAATGTAATATAATGCATTAACCTAAAAAAAGCAACACGAATCACGCCTTGTTTTATCCCTACAAATGATTTAGAAATTAATAAACTTAATTTTGTTGTTGCACATGGTACTGCAATTCAGCTTGGTTGCACTACTTCCAGACTATGGTACAAACAAGCACAGCAATATAGTAGAAAACATCAACCGGGTTTTATCAGAGTTGTCAGTTAGAGTGCACAAAACGGTGAATCGCATTGGTCGCAAGTGCATATCACTCTTAAGTCGAACACATCAATTTTAATGCGTTTTATAAGAAGTGTGGGTTACAGCGCGATTTCATGTCTTTTTTAAGTTGCTTAACGTTAAAATGACGATAAATTGCAAGGTACGATATACAGTACATATATATTGCAAGGTATGGTAGCTAAATATTTTTCTTGAACATTTCCGCTCTTTAAAAATGCTACAAATCTTTCGTTACTCGACATCATGCATGCAGCCCCACCCCTAGCCAAATCTCCATTGATATCCTCTTACAGTAGCAAAAAATGTTTGACCAAAATTAGCGTAGGCTACTTATAAAATGATTTACAATCTATTTTCCCTGCTAATGGTTGGATGATGTATCCTATCAATCTCCCCTTGTCAGCCCTTGCACGCTGTTGGGTACCCTTTCGATTGTCCAAACATCGTTTGTCTAATAGCCTTTCCCAACATCAATCAAACTCCCAAGCAGAATTATCCAAGCCCACTAGAGAAGACTTCAGGATATCGAAAAGAAAACCGGAAATCTTTCTGAATACATACCCATATACCAATCTAGCCTACAGTGTGATGCCTGCATACCTAATCATAGTGACCAGGTCCGTAACTAAGAGGAGGGCTTCGCCCCACTATAAAAACTTTCTCCTCCCCTGAAAAAATGTCTTGGACATATTGTATGCATAACCATTGTTTTCGTGCATGCTATCGATGTAAAATTTGGGTCTCCCTCAGAAAATCCTTCGCCCCCATGGTGTCCAAAGCTGGTTACGGGTCGCTGAGAAAGGAAATCCGGGAAAACCCGGGTTTTGAAATGAATGTGATTTTGAGAGAAAAACTCAATATCATTGTGAAATTATTATTATTAATTAAGCACACTTTTTCAATGATGTTTATAATACTGACGCATGACAATCAAAGCACACTTTCATCATTCAGTCTGTTTCTGAGTTTTGTGTCAAATGTCGCGTGGCTGAAAAAGTCCTCTCTGGTTTCACTAATTAGTGCTTGACTGTAATTAAGGCATGGTACAGTTTTTCAAGGTTATCTGGCCTCTTTTTTGTAGCCTCAAAAAGACTCATTTCCTTTATCACACTTTGTGATCAGATCTCTTCCTGTACCGGAATAGTTTTGTGGTCTTCATTCTCAAGGATTACATGGATTCTGTGCTTTGATTTCAAATAGTTGATTAAATTTTCGGTGCTTGAACCACCACTTTTTTATAGCGGAAGCACAAATTGCACTTTGGTGTTGGTTGAGCCTTGTTGTATAAGAAATAGCTCTAAGCTTCTGATTTTCTTTGATTATTAACGTCTTTAAACTGAATGTGTGTGATTAAAAATCTAATTAAAGTCGCTTGGAAAGGAAAGCCAAATGTTTTGTGGAAAGTTATTGCAAACTGAAAAGGAACGAATCCATTTTGCAACGAATCACAGCTTGTATATGAACTAGCACATAACAGCCTATAAATGAACTAACTAGAAACTAAAGCATACCTTTGAAGAACTACCTCACCTGGCAGTTATTTCATTAGGTTAGCGAAAAGACTAAAGTTCGTGTAGACACCTATTATGTGCAAAATTACGTCACAATCCGTCTAAATAGGTCAACTGAACGAAAATATAAACGGACCAACAACGAACGCACGGTGGTCAGCAAGCAAAACCCGCAACCTCGTGCCTCATGCTAACAGTTGAAAGTTCAAACGTGCTCATTTGCCCGTTACAAGCCCCAATCTGCAACTTTAGTGTTATCAGAATTACTAATATTTCAATGCAACAGCAATTCCAGGATTTTTAAAATACCCGGGTTTGGTAGTTGAAAAAAAACGGGTTTCGGGTAGTAGAAAATAGCCAAAAAACTTGGGTTTCGGGTAAACCCTGGTCGGAAACACTACTGGTGACTGCTGCCTTGTGACTTCTATCAATTATGCCACTCAGCTCAGTCTTTTCACAATCAAATTTTTCAGGTTTAACATCAAATTGCAATAGGCGAAGTTAATGTCAAAAGTTTTATTCTAGAGTTATACATGCATAACAACACGAAAATATATTTGAGATTGAACAGAAATCAAAATGAACAACGGTGAATTGGCAAATAGTACCACGTTTCACTTGAAATAATACGAAAAGACTGTCCAGTAAAACTGGGGGTTGCGTAGGGCCCCCTACTTTTAAATTTTGCCCAAATAAGTTTAAGTGACACAATTCGTATTGGCGACACTTAAAAGCACTAGTGTTTCAGTATGCTTTCGTGGAATCAGTCGACTGCCATCTGCTTTCGTCTTTTTGCGATGATTCAAACTTGCACGTATCTCTATTCAAGTATGTACTTTCCACGATGGGTGTAAGCAAGGAATCCATCAGCAAATTTTTAATTGGATATCGATTTCACGTAAAAATCTCTGCTGTTACTTCAGCCTTTCAACTTTTCACCCGTAAGCTTTCCTTGCAATTTTCAGGACTGAGGATGCGCAATTTTACGTGAAATCGATTTCCTATTAAAAATTTGCTGATCGATTCCTCGCTTACACCCATCGTGGAAAGTATATACTTGAATTTGTATTGGGTCCATTGTTAGAGTAAATTGTTTTTGTGTAAGACTAAGTACAACTAGTTACTTTTATGTGTTCAAGTCAGTGTAGTGTATCATAGATGGGGTGTTGTGTAAATAAGGGTCGTTGTGGGCTTATCAAATTTTGAATAAAATTGCTTAAACATGCTTCAGTGCTTGTGGTGTCACAGTTGCCACTTCAAAATAACAAAAATTTTAGTTTTTTTGACGTGCACTTGTTCCCCTCCACTTTGAAAATAGTTCCGCCATCCATGCGTAAGCTACCTGTACGGCAAATGTTTCGCATTTGCATGAAAACGTTGCTGCATTGCGGGTGATAAATTTCTTCTGAATTTGCTGGTCACCCTTGTCGTGACATATAAGAAATAAGGCTAACTGTATTAGCGAGCTTTCATTCCCAGTCAAGACATTAAGTTTTGAGCTATGGGACAATATATAGCTAGGTCAATACTTCCTGTTTCCTAATGGTTGAAATCAGTCTTTTGCAAAATTGCCCATCCTAAAACTAAGTCTCCACAATAGTGCTGCTGTTTGTCTTCGGCAAAAACTTCGCAAGATTTGCCTGAAAATGCAACTTTCTAACATTATACACTTGCATCTTTAAATTTTACGCTGTCTGTTTCTGAATACGTGACAACCAACGTTACAGTAAAGCCAGTTGGCCAACGTTTTTGCACGAAACAAATCACGGCTGTAATGTGGTCTCTCACGTGCGCAGGCGTTAAACTTCACTGTTTCAAGACAGTGACTTTTCTTACAGTAAATCACACTGGATAAATGTCGGACAGAGGCAGTTAACAATCTTTTGCGGTCTCTAGAAACTTGCAAAATGTAAAAATCATTTTTGAAGTAAAAATTTATAAAAATATCAGAATCAGTGATACCACACCAAACACTGTTTCAACATCAACATGGCTATGTGTGACATCTAACATTGAAAAACTCTTCACACAAAACGTGACAAACGTCACATTGATTTTTGAAACCTCTCCAAATACAAACCTATGAGAAAAAAGTGGGGGGACATGACATATTATGTCCCCCCGTCTAAAAAAGTGGGGTGACACGTCTCCCGTGTCCCCCACCGAATTGCGCCCATGCTTACAAACACTGCCAATGAACCGGGGTATCAAAGCGACTGTGTTCTTCGTGGAACAAAAACCTGGAATTCCTTTGTCCACCAGGCGGAGATGCGACTACTGCATAAATAACGAATCATCGTAAAAAATTGCGAATTTAATAATTATTGCGATCACCAGCTTTTCTAACCTAACAGTTATCTTTTGTAGCGGTGACCAGACACAAACAAGGGTCGGCATGCTGCTTTTGCCACGAGAACAGCGAATCGTGTTTTCTTACCAGCAACAGAATAAAACCGTCTGTTGTAACCATAGGCGTAGCCGGGGGCACCCCAAATTTTTCGAAAAAATAGTGATTTTGTGCTTTGAGAGGCGTTTTTCCAAACAAAATAGTGTCATTCGCCTAAAATCAAACATTTTGGCCCTCCCAAATTTTTTTGGCCCCCTCCAAATTTTTGGGCTGGCTACGCCACTGGTTGTAACTCTGTCCAACCTGCGTTGAGCGATGCACAGAATATAGCTTAATGCAACCTGCAGTCCACGGTTCGAGACGATATTTAGATGTTCATGATTATGCAATAACCCGGTCTTGCCAATGCCAGCATTTATTATCACAAGGTTTGCACAAGTGGCATAAAAAGTCGTTGTAAAAGCTTTACATGATGTGACCAAGTTATACGTCTGCTGCACGAGGCGGTACATTTATACAGAAAAAGTTCTAAGGACTGACGTCGTTTTAATACGATTTAAGCAGAAAACTGCGAAAGCCCTAAACGAAAACCAACAGACCGTTTAAAAATTTAATGCAGTTGCGTGATCTGTACAAAAACGTTGGATGACATGCTAAACTGTTCATAACATCACCGCTTGGTTATGCACAAACGGAATGAAAGCAGGATAAAGACGTACGAATGGCCAACAACAAATTTCAAATTGTTCAATGTCATGCTAATGCCAGTCTTCCAGTATTGAAAATCAATTCGTCAGCCGCTGCATTGCAACACTGAACAGTTCCGTTGCAGGCAGCGCCGCGTGCGTCGTTGGAAATATCCTTCACATGAAGGGTCGAGTCTACGACGCTGAGTTGGACTGCTTGTGGTCGTCCTTGGCGACGAGGAAGCGTTACAGCCTGGAAAGCACTGCATGTTTTTTCATGACACAAAACGCCTTCCGCGATGCTGCGCCAGTGCGCCAACTTTCACAGGATATCCACCAGTCTCGTGATTCAGGAAGAACGCAGTCTGGCTAGTCTTTTGAAATAGCCGCCGTTTATACTGCGGTGCTGCACGTATGGAGTTGGGTCATCACAAGAGTAGAGGATCGGTTTCGGTAACAGGTCTGGGTTTGCAAGGCCTAACATAAAAGCTCGCGTGGGTACCAACCGTGCAAGCAGGTATGCGCAACGAAGACGTCTAAGATTGCTATTATTCGTAACACCACCTTCTGTCATGCACTAGCGATTCGAAGATGTTTTTTCATATATCGTGCAGTTGCATTGCTAAGTAACACAGTGTGTCTACGACTGAATTAATCATCAATATCTGGAGTTACGATTCTGCCGAGAAAACGACAAAATGTGTTTTGCCACACGCTTGTTTACGCGCACCGAAAAGGAAATCATATTGGCAGCAGTCAGCCTAGAAAGATACCTACTCTGCACGTAACAATTACAGCACATAGAACTACTGTAAAGCACCACTTGCTTATAGGACGCGTAGGTGATACTGCAGTTTGGCCAATTTTATTACTTGGCGCCAATTTTATTACTTGGCGTAGGACAAGCCAAAAGGTGCACGGGAAATCACCGTCAAGGATGGAACAACAGGCGATGCACAAGATGGTTTATTTCTGGATCAGACACGCCTTCACGATCGCACAAGATCGGTAAAAGGTAAAACACAACTGCCCTCAACAACAAAGCCACTTTGGCTTATGTACAACACAAAGTTCAAGTCCAGTGATGTTTCTGCTTTTTTCTACCGTTCACTGGTGCTGCTGCTGCTGGCTAGCATAGTACTGGCTCCACTGCTGGCTGTAATTGTATTGCGCGGCGGCGGCCGCCGCCGCAGCAGCAGTCGCGTCGTTCGGTTTCTGATAGTTCCAGTAACTCTGCTGGTAGTACATGCTAGGGTCTGTAGCAGTGGCATAGGCTGGCTGCTGTTGAACTGCAGCGGTGGTCAAATAGTTGGTGACACTCGCAGCGGTGCCGGTAGTGTAACGTGTGCCGTTAGCCATTGCGGTAGTAGCAGAGCCCACGACTGTGATGGAAGTGGAATCGGTTTTCGCTTTCTTCGCTGTGGGAGTGGCAGTGGCCTCTGCGGAATCGCTCTGCGCGCGTTTTTTCTGATTCCTGATCAGCTTTTGATGCTCATCGTAGGCTTTTTGCAAACGTTTAATGTCCGCCCCGTAGTCCTCCAAAAACTCCACTTTTCGCCTCGAGAAGGACAGTTGCTGATCTTCAGAGAGCTTGTCACTGTGGATAGCGATGTCAAACGCTTCCATCGCCAGTACTTCGTTTTCAGTCGTAGCTGGATGAATTCCGCCTGCGTTTTGAAACTCCATTTCTACGAGGTCGTTGTAAAGTCTCACGTCGCTTTTGTATTTTGGAATGAGCTCTTTCATGAACTTGCGAGCCTCGTCTTTTTTCCCGGATATTTTGAATAAAAACCACGCTAGTTTCCTGGTGTAAAACACTTCTTCCTTGTCTTTCGCTGCACAAGCGACATAGCTCTTAAGAAGGTCTTCGGCTTTTTGAATATTGCCACAACGCCTTTCAACAGCCACACGACGCATTTTGATCATAGCCATGCCAGGTAAACTGTTGTCAAGCCGTTCCAAGATATCCGTAGCTGCCTGAGCGTTTCCTATCAGTTCCTCGTGAGCGGCCCACTGCATATGAATGTTGGGTTTCTTCGGCAAATGCATGGTACATGCGCGCTCATACACGGCCCTCGCTTTGTCACTGTCGTGTTTGGCCATATACTTTGCATACTTGAGCCAAAAGTCCTCGTACAAAGCACAAGCAATTAAACAGCGTTCGAAAAGCAGAACTACACGATGATGTTCACCTCTGTTGATCTCCATATCGAGGTATTCTCGCCAGTTTTTCAACTGTGCTCTCTCGAGTTGTTTCACATGAAAGTAAGGCCGCTTGATGCCTTCCTCAAACGCCCAAATCTTCGTCACCGCCTGCTCTGTTTCTTCGTAGACTTTTTTCATGTCGTTAATTATCTGAGCGCGCATCAACTTGATCTCCTCTTCGTTGGCCGGCTTTTCGCTGTCGTCTACCCCTGGGGGAGCCTCGTCGATGGCTGACTCCCTTTCTTCGGCGTCTTCGTGACCGTCGTCATCGTCGCCTTTTTTGCTGTCCGAGACCGCATCTGTTTTCTTGTTTGACTGGGATAGGAGATACGAGCGTACTTGCGACAGCAGGTCTTGAAAATCCTTCGGTGACATGAAATCTTGCGGAGAATGTCCGTTGACGAACTCCTTAAAATCGTTGAAAAAAATGGAATAATGCTGCGTCAAGGTGGCAATTGCGCGTTTGTAAACGTTCATCACTACACTCCAATCCTTATTCGCCAGCTCCCACTGAATATACTTGTTCCACAATTTTTCGGAACGGAACTCTTCTCCAGCTGCCTTGATTGCTCGATTGAATATGACCCTTGTCTTTTCTTTGCCCGCATCGGGACCTTTGTAGTGGTTTATATAAAAGTCTATTACGTGAACCCACAGGTCTATACTTAAAGGTATTGCACGCACTCCACGCTCCAAAATTTTTTGCGCCCTTTCCAAGTTGCTGTGCTTTCTTTCGAACTCTGAGAACTTTTTCCAATAGCCATAACATAACGGGTAGCGTTTGAAAAAACTGTTGTATGAGCGCCTTCCCAGGGGCAACTTACCTTCCTGCTCAACCAATTGTAGCAAGTAAGTCCACGCAGTAAAATCCTGCGGGTTTTCGTTTACAGTATTCCAGTATTTCAAAAAGTCCTTAGATTCCTTTAACTTCGCTTGTTCCTCTTCCGTATCAAATTCAGGATCTTCTGTAACATCCTCCTCACCATCACCGCCAAGATAAGCAGGAACATACAACACTTTCGGTTCCGATTTTGCAGGCATGTTTGGCTTACCATCGACTTCCATCCTTTGGTCTTCATCACTCTCCGTCAAGTCTATCTGAGCAACAACACTTTCGCTGTTGCTTTCCGCTGTTTTTTCAGTTGTTGTTGTTTCTGATTCATCTGGTTTCTCATCATCAACCAAGGTGTCCACCATTTCTGCACCCTCTTCACCTTCCTCCTCGGATGTGTCTTTCAAATTAGTTTTATTTTCTTTTTTATTATCAGCACCAACGGATTGGATACATTCTGAAGGACTTTGAGATTCATCTGTACTGGGTTTCGATGAATCTATATTGCTTGTCTTTTGGTCATTTTGTGCGGGGCTTTCTACTTCTGCATTTACATCACAATCCATCAATTCAGTTTCACTTTCCAATGAAGTAGCCTGAGGATCTGGTACAACTCTTTGTTCTGAAGAAACGTGTTGGCTGATTTCATCAGTCTCACCAATATCATCAACGGCTTGGTTCTGATTTGGTTCTTCTGTTTGACTGTCAGAGGTTTTTAATGGATCTTCTTCAGCTACATTTGCAGGACTGACAGATTCTTCTTTGCTAATTTCAGATACATTAACGCCTTTTTCAAGAGGACTATCGTCATCAGCAATGCCTTCCATGCCACTCTCAGTAGACTCTGTTTGAGAATCAACCTCTTCTGTAGCAATATCTTCAGCTTCATCTTTTGATGCTTGTGCAGGGGATTTCTTTCCCTTAGTTGTTGCTTTTCTTCTTCTTCGTGTCATTTTGGTGCACTACACTTTTAAACACTTTTCACTTCAAAATCTTACTATAAACCACCTATTTTCTTATAATATACACCTACCAAATAAGTCTACAAACACATCAAAATGTTCCACAAACTTCAAACAGCACTAAGAACCATCAAATGATTTTTTTAAAACTTTGAAAGCGAAAATCTGGCAAGTGTAATTACTTTTTGTCTTGTTTCTTGATTCAGTTCAAGTAGCATAGCCTGATTACATCAAGTTGAATTTTGGGATGACAAAATTAGAAAAATTAACCCCTCATTTAAAAACTTTTACAATTTAGCATGTAACTGGGATCAAGCCTTCAGAAACCATAAACTTCTTTAAATTACTTTCATAATGAAACCAGTCATACCTTCCAAAATTATAAGATTGCACATCTGTTTGTACACATGCACTCCAAAACATGCAGTTTTTTTACTGAACCAATTGATGAGTTGAAATGGTTCATCAGTAGTATTTACTATCAATTTGAATAGCCCTACAGGAAAAGCTGTTTATATAAAAGGCAGAAATTCACCACATTATTTCATGATATGCAGTAATAAAACCCTAAACCAGTACTTTCTAACAACTTCAATTTTTAATAAATTGGAACAATATAAGATGTGTGCTGCATTTTGGGTCTTAGCAACATTGGATTTCCAAACCCTGGAGGTTTTCTTCTATCACATACATTTTTTCCAGCTGAAATAATGCTAAAGCTAAAAGTATCCACAAACAGTTGTGCTAAGAACTTCATATTTGAACTTATGCAATTTGTATACTGCTGCATCTGGTCTTGGCCAGAAAGAATTAAAACATTGTAACTTTTGTCAAGGCTTATCAATGGCATCCAGTACAACTTGCAGTGAATAAGCTTGGCTGCTTCACTGTTTTCACAACATAAAGCTCACAATTTTGTTTCTTCTTCACCAGGTTCACTAACTTGAAGAATAGCAACAGACAATTACATGAATCTGGTCTCAAACAAGTCTACAGTTAGTATTAAGCATTATGCAGTCACATTCAAGGAGCCTTGCACCCAGATTCACACCTAAGTTGTTTAAGGCAGTGGTGGTTTAAATAGTGGCCAATACAGTTAAATGTTGACCTGTAGCACTAAGTTGATCAAGCAGTTTTAATAATCTTTGATTTAAACACGATAACAAAACAAAATTCGGTTGTGAGAATTGAAGAGAAACATAACATAAGAGTTTTTTAGAATTATCTGCTAACTAATAAAATCTTACAAAGCCATAATAATTTAACAGTGCACCAACGAAATGATTGTATGTCATCCAACCACACTTCAGGCCTGGCTTAACTCTTTGGTATCCGGCTGCTTTCGGGGAATTTTGAAAAAAAAACGCCTAAACCCACGTGGCTTTGCACAAGAATATCTCCGCTCCTCTTTGGGTTACGGACCTGGACGAAGCGTCAAAAGACGCGACAAGTCTTCTAGTCTGCACTCGAAACAAATTTTTTTGCTTAAGGGTGCAGATTTTTTGTGAGTGACGTCATAAGTGGAGGAGTTTTAGGCCACCTTGGCCCACTTTGCCTGTCCCTGGGCGCTAACCGTTAGGTGGTAGTATTTTGCTGAAGATTTTACTGGAAGCTAGGCTATGATCCGAGTCTTTTGATACTTTGGATGACCTGCTGGGGTTTCGGGTTAAAAAATTATGATGTAAGCTAGTAAAATAATTTTGACTAATCAGCTAATTATATAATTACTTAATTTGTTTATTTTAGATCATAACTTTTGAATCAGAAACGTTAGAAAGTCGATCAAAGGCTCAAAAGACTCAGACTCGAGCCTAGTTTCCAATGAAAACTTCAGCCAAACACTTTGGCCTAGCGGTTGGGCCCTAGGCAAGGCAACATGATCCAAAATGACCCCAAAACTACTTCACTTATGACGTCAGTCACAAAAAATCCGCACCCCCCAACCAAAAAATTTTTTTCGAGTGCAATCTACTAGACTAGCTGATCCGTTTGAGCCCTTGAACAGCTCTCTAGCACAATCGGCAGAGGAGCTAGGGCGTTGGTAAGGCAACTGAAAACTGCTGTTTATTTAGGCCGAAATCGAAGTATGAATACATCGTACGCTGGCTCTCAAAGTGTTAAAATGATATGCCAAAAAAGTAAACTTTTAATATTGTCTGCAGCATTTCTTATCCTTATGTTTCATTTCCAAGACTAAGGAGTGATGCTGGCCCTTATCACTTTTTATACATAAGCAATAGGTGCAGTTGATTTATAACAAATTTTCTAAAGCACTGCATTCGTAACAAAATTTTTCAGCACCTTCTCATGACGCAGTTATGAGAAAACTGCTCTGAAATTATATGGCACCAATACCTTCGCATCATTTCAGAGTTATGCGTGGAAACAACCTGTGTCAGGTTGTTCAATAACCATTTGACAAATGGCAAGTTTGAAGGGCATAAATTCATAACATTACAAATTATGGTGGTCTGCATTATTTTGTGGCAAAAAGAATTAGTGCATTTTATCACTTTGTCTCTGGCCCACGTACCACTATGGATTTCAAATCTATTGGATACCATGTAATTGGCTTGCTTCGTTGTAGTGTGAGTGCGCGTTACTAAATCAATGTCATTTTGTGCAAGCTGATTGGCAATTGTGCACAGTACATTAGTTAGTGCTACACCTCTCCAAGTTCATGCCTTCTACTGTTGTGTTACGGTTCTATTGCTATGATATTTAATTGCTCTGCAGTATCCATCAACTTTGTGCTGTATTAGCGAAGAATACAACATACTCTAATCCATTTCTCTTGAAATTCTAAGTATTTATGTATGAAAACTATGAAGTGAAAGAGCAAATTTAACAATTTCAGCTCTTGTTTGGGTTTCAAATGCAAGGCGTTTTATGAAAGTGGCATAAATATGGTAAACTCTCAAAACCTGCCCAATACCCATGGCAATTGCTTGGAGAAAACCCTTGGGCGCAAAAATGTTAAGCTTTTGAAGCTACATACAATAACTGCTTAAAAATATCTACAAAAACATTACTTGACTTAAAGATGTCCAGCACTTTTCCAGACAAAGAAAACTTACAATTGAAATTCCTGCTTACTGGCCATGTGCTAATTTAATAGCAATTTACTCTTGCTAGCACACCTTCCCCCTGCTTGAGTTCAACTAAAATGTTGAGTTTGTCAATTGTCAACAACAGACAAGCTCAAATGTTTCATAGTCTAAATACATCAAAAAATGGTATATTATAGGGTTCCCAGATATTTTCAAAAATTACAGAGTTTTTTCTCTGCTGTTACTTCAGCCTTTCAACTTTTCACCCGTAAGCTTTGCTTGCAATTTTCAGGACTGAGGATGCGCAATTTTACATGAAATCGATTTCCTATTAAAAATTTGCTGATTGATTCCTTGCTTACATCCATCGTGGAAAGTACATACTTGAATTAAATGGAGGATTCTACATAAAGTAGAGGAATTAAGGAGTTTAATTTGGTACACAACCTTAATGTCATAAACTTGTATTTAATGCAAATAAAGCACTATATATATGAGATACTATGATAAAATATACAAGCTGCTATGATAGAGTTTTCACCTATTTGCATAATTTGTCACTTCACCTACATCGTCACTTTTTTCTAATCCCCTTGAGGTGAAAAATTAGGTAAATTCTACTGTACATCTACAAAACTGTCAATGGTAAAGAACAAAATTTGAATAACCAAATGGTTGAATTAGGAATTTCCATACTTCTTAAATACCGTATGTGCATTTTGGCCAGACTCATATTTTTTTCAAGGTCATGAAAACCCATTTGATAATTGAAAAAGTATTTACTTTTTCGTTATTTTCAATACCAAGTAGGCACCCTGCATACTCGTATATAGCAATCAGAGAACTAATGAGGACAATTCCATAAGTGACATGTGTGACATTTTGACAATTTTTTTGAAGATAAATCATTCTAATTTTTAATTGGTGCATTCTTCATATTTTAGTTTGGTATCTGTGGCAAACTATTTCATAATTACTTGTTTTGAAAAAAATGTTTTTATGCAATTTGACATACAATTTTTTTCTATTTCAAAAATGTGACATGTGTGACATTTTTGAAAGTGTCTTTTTACCTGTATTGACATATCACAAGATTTGTGAAGTAGGGTCACTTTTTTGCAAAGCATAGCATAGGCTAATTCCATAGAGGTTACATAAGTTCAATGTAACTGTTGCTCCGCTAGGACACTAATTAAAACAAGTGCGTGATGTGTGTGATGGAGTCCACTTCTCCTAGTTTCATCATTGCACAGTAGTAAAGATTGGTCAAAGTTTTACTCAGGCAACTTCTGATTCATTTCAAACTTGTCACCAGGGCAATTAACCTCTTCATACAACATTTTTAAACAATGGTGACTTGGAACTGCTCTACAAACAAAGATTTATGCCTTCATGGCAGGCAGATTCCTCAAATACCCTACGTAATGTAATTTCTCATTAATTTAGAAAAAATCCACTCTCACTGAGCCCATAGTTATCACGTTTTGCATCGTCGCTTATTAAAATACATCAGATTACTACATTTGTTGATTTGGTAGCTTCCCATTTCTTGATAGTTTATGTGGTTTCGGCTGTCTTTGGATCAGTTACTTAGCTAAAGTAGATCTTGTACAAAAATCGAACTTAGCAATAACATTGTATATACAACAGTTTGGTTATTACTGTCACACAGGACATGCATTCGCAGTAGGGTGAATGGGAATGCAACAATCAATTGCAAGGGTGAACTACACCGAAGAAGGTTAACACTTTGGCACCCGGCTGGTTTTGGGGATTTTCGGCAAAAAAACACCTAAACGCACGTGGCTTTGCGGATGAATATCTTCGCTCCTGTTCGCTCTAGCGACTCGGCGAAACTCTCAAAACATGCGGCCAGTCTAGTAGATTGCACTCGAAAAAAATTTTTTTCTTGGGGGGTGCGGGTTGGCTGTGAGTGACGTCATAAGTGGAGGGCTTTTAGGCCACCTTGGCCCATTTTGCCTGGCCCTGGGCGCCAACCGTTAGGTGGTAGTATTTCGCTGAAGTTTTT
>Ga0210059_1008628_pt1 | contig 16037 bp, 10 predicted proteins | sample Ectturendosymbi2_FD_188042 | JGI IMG/M metagenome (GOLD analysis project Ga0210059, IMG submission 188042) | Ecteinascidia turbinata endosymbiont from Florida, USA - Sample 2 (SPAdes) (version 2) | ecosystem: Host-associated > Tunicates > Ascidians > Unclassified | place: Key West, Florida...
GTATCGCTTCGTGTCAAAGGATTAAGCGAGTCTGCTACCTTTTCATTGCCGGAAGTGTTAGTCATGAAAGACTTGCCCGACATTTCAAGTTCGATACCGAGAGATTCTCAACTGCGCAGCTACGAACATTTACACGGTTTGCATTTTCCTGAGGTATCTGAATCATGTGTCGACCTCTTGATTGGGGCCGGGGCTGTGCAAGTGCACTCCGTGGTTGATGCCAGGGTAGGTAGCAGACGCAGTCAACCAACCGCGTTCAGAACAGGTGTTGGTTGGGTTTTGATGGGTCCAGATGAACTGATGCCATCGAACAAAGAGCGCTACTTTTGCTTACGCGACTCTGGAAGGCTTAACGACAAAATGCAGCAATTGTTTGAACAGGACTTTTGTGAAAAGTCGGCCGACATTGAATTCCCTCTCTCCGTCGAAGACAAACTGTTTCTTAGTAAGGTGGGTGGCAGTGTAACGAAGCTTAACGGCCACTATCAAATTGCTCTACCGCGGCGTCAAGAGTGTGTGACGCTACCAAACAACCGCGTGGTGGCGGAAAGGCGCCGGTGTATTTGAAACGGAAGTTCGAGCGCGATGCCGAATTCTTTGATCAATACAAAGAAAAAATCAACGAACTACTGAGAAACGGGTTTGCCAGAAAGGTTCCCTCAGATTGGAAACCCGGTCGATCTAAAGTCTGGATCATTCAGCAGGAAAGTTCCGTGTGGTTTTTGACGGTGCTGCTAGGTTCGGTGGCGTATCGCTGAACGATCATCTTTTACAAGGGCCAGACTTAACGAATTACGAGAACTGGATTTGTTGCTGAAGAGTGGTGGTTTTCATTTGTCAAAATATATAAGCAATTGTAGCTCTCTGCTGAGCGAAATCTGTGAAAATGATCTACCCCCACAATCGTCAATCTGGAATTTGATCGACTCCCTGTCGACAAAACACTGAGTTTTCTGGAATACAGATCGTGACAACTTTGAAATAAAGGTCAGATTGAAGTAAAAGCCCGCTACGCGTCGTGGTATCCTATCCATGGCAAGCCAGATATTCGATCCATTCGGTTTGGTGCAGCCCCACGCTTTACCTGTAAAACGACTCATGCAGCAACTCTGCGAAATGAACTTGGGATGGGATGATTCCATTCCAGAAGACCTGGAAGCTACGTGGCATCGGTGGGCTCAAGCCTTGCCGAAGCTTGAAGACGTCACCGTACCGCAATGCTTCATGCCTCTCGAAAACGCAGGTTCACTCGAGCTGCACTATTTTAGCGACGCCTGCGAAACTGGGTACGGTGCGGTGTGCTACCTTCGGATTGCCAGCGGTTCTTTCTGGTGCTGTCAATTTGTCATTGGCAAGTCAAGAGTAGCGCCATTAAAAGCTCTAAGCATACCTCGTTTAGAGCTTTGTGCAGCAACTTTAGCAACTAAACTTGCTCAATTGGTCTCCTCCCAGTTGCGTCTGGATTTGGAAGAAAGTTTTTTTGGACAGACTCAACCTCTGTTTTGCAATACATAGCAAATCCGTCCCGCCGCTTTCGTGTATTCGTTGCTAACCGTCTTTCTGTGATACACGAAAATTCTGACTCTCCAAGCAGCGGGAGTGCCTGGTAAATTTTGGTGAAATCAGTGAAGAAAATCTTGAGGTCTCTCATGAAAGAAAGAACTCTCACTGACGAGACGCTTTACACTTTCCTTGTTGAAGTGGAGTGGATAATGAACACTCGCCCGTTGACACCTGTGAGCGATTCTCCGGACGATTTTTCGGCCTTGAAACTGATGACGTTGCTTGGCGGCAGCTTGGATTCGTCGTTGCCTCCCGATGTTTTTTTCCAAGCGGATGAATACCGCCGTTCTTGGAGAGCGGTACAACTTCTAGCTGACTTATTCTGGCGGCGATGGATGAAAGAATACTTGCCGCTTCTGCAACGTCGACAAAAGTGGTTGAAACCTCAGCGCAACCTCAAGGTTGGTGACCTCGTGCTCGTTTGCGATAAATTCGAAACGAGGCGCGTGGCCAAAAGCCATAGAAGAAGAAACCTTCCCCGACGGAGATGGAACGGTGAGACGAGTACGAGTACGAACGGCTTCAACTGAGTACCTACGTGATGTACGAAAGCTATACTTACTGGAAGCTGGCGTTTGAGCAACTGACTCTCGATATGGTAGTTGTTATTGTTTACTTTGGTCTTGTTGATATAAAGTTAGACTGTCTCAACTAGCAATAGTCGCGAATCGATAAAACGCCTCCTGCGACTAGTATGTGTTTCTTTCTATAGTGTCGCTGTATTATGCCAACCATCATCACACGTCTTAGCGGTGTCCGTTTAAGTTCTTGGCGTCGTCTCAGGCAGCAACGTATACGTGATGTTTTGTTGGGATACGTAATGGTAGTTGCCGTCTACATCTATTGCCTCGTTTGTGTGTTCTTACCTGCTTCCTTGTTTCTGCATTTGCTTGCAATGCACCACGGAACTCGATCCTTTTCACTATCACGTGAAGTGATTGTTTAGCTGATGCGAGTATAATTGTGTTAATTTTACGTTTTTTGATGGCAGCGTTTTCTTACGTACGTGAAATTATCGCTCGCTGCATTGTCCTCTTATTTTGTTTGTTGTCTTGCAGGTAATACGCGGCACGATTCTTTTTGTTATTTGTCTGTTACGCAAGTAATTTGCTGCGTTTTCCGTCGTCATTGCTTTTATCTGTAAAGTGTTTAAAATGACTATTCCTTAGCACAGTCATTTGGGGCCGGTGTGTTACGTCCAAGTAATTCCTCCGGCCGAGTTTCGCGCATTCCTCACGCGTTGATTAGTGCAAGGCCTGCGAGCCGAAGAAAACTCTTGGTGCCAGCTCGCCGTGTGGTCCTTTGCTTTCGAAATGTGATGCGCGTTGTCGTGTAGTCGAATTTGTTTTGGCTTGTAATATTGCGTTGTTTCTGATCGAATTTGTTCAAGTGACCAAATACATCCGCTATGTTCAAATGACCAAATACATCTGCTAAACAAGCTAGCTTGCTCCACCAGTGTTCGCTAACAAGGTGGTGCTTGAAGTCAGCCTTCTGATCAGCGAGAAAAGCATTATTTGCTCTTTGAGCTCGTAGATGCGTAAGAGAACTCTACCCCGACTCAACCACCGCACTTCAGTATCTACAAGCAAGCCCTTGTGCTTTTACTGCTGTGTCAAGTACTTGTTTAAGCTCATCAGGAAAAGTATTTGCCATCAATGCTTCACGATACAAAAAGCAGTAATTTGGACATCAGGATTTATCTGTTTAACCTTGGAAACAAATCCTTTGCTCTTTCCCATCATCGAAGCTGCACCATCGGTACAGACGCTTACACAGTTCTTCCACTGCAACATTTCTTCTTCCAAAAATTTTGCTGTTGTGTTGTATCTTTCAGCTCCAGTTGAGCGAGCTGAAAGTTCTCGGCAAAAAAAATTTTTCCTGGATGGAATCACTTCCAATAAATCTTACATTAGCTAGGAGTTGGCATTTTCCTTTTATATCAGTGGACTCATCCAACTGGATAGAAAAAAAGCTTACTTTCTAACAATTTGTCTCGAAGCTGTTCCAATATGTCAGCTGCCATGTCGTTTATGCTCCGGCTTACTGTATGGTCAGAAAGTGGAATTTGTTGAATATCTTTTGCAGCATTTTCACCTAGCACACTCAGTGTTCCCGGCAGCATGGGACAGCTAAACTCTCTGCGATGGTATGAGGTTGCTTGCGTTGTGCAATTAGTTGAGAAACAAGGAAGGTAGCTTCCAGGCCTTCATAAGAAATAGATGTGTAATCACTCATCAACCGTATTTGCTTCACATGTTGGTCCAGCAAACGCGAAAAAACGCCGTCGGTTTTTCTTTTAGATTTCAGAGTAAAGTGCTGGCTGTCGAGATGAGCCTCTTCAGCTTATTAGGTACCATCGCTTCGTTTATTAATTCAGTGCCGCACACAAGGCATAGCGGTAGCGGAAGAGTAGCATCTCCTGTCCAAGTGGAACCATATTGCAAATAGCTATCATCGTATTGTCGACTGCATGTTTTTTTGACTTTTTAGCGGGTACTCTCTCATCGCTTACGCTTGCTTCCTTTCGTTTGCTTATGAAATGAATATATTTATCCAATGCCATATTAGCTAATGAGGCCCGTGAGGCACTGCAGTCAAGGGACCCCCAACATGAAAGCTGGCAATCAATGCGATTATAGCCTGCCTACGCACTATGATCGTTGCCCAACGTTCAATGCAATATAATATGCAGACTGTGCGTGCAACAGAAAAAAAACACATTACAGGCGCTTGTGACATCACAGAAGAATGGTATGGCACCTTTTTCACGACAGAGAGGAAAAGAGCAGGGCACAGTGCTTTCACTTTTAGGGATTTTGTCCCAAGATTGGAACTTTTGACCCTTTTTAGGGATTTTTTAGGAATTTTCGTAATAGTTTGAAAATGTGTAAAATGAATCATTTCAGTTTATTTTGCAAATCATGTTTGATTCTATTTTTAACACTTGTCGTGGCGCTCCGATTTTAAGCCGCACCACCACAGATTGGGATTTTTTCTTGGGATTTTTGGAGTTGCATTTGCGAGAGCCCTGGCAGGCATAAAGCATGTTACGATGGTAGTTTAGCTACCCTAGTTTCTAACTTCTTAGTGAAGGTTGTCGCTTGAGTGTTGTGAGAAAACAGTGTGCCTCGTACCTGAGATTAGGGATATCATAAGTTCAAGCCAAATGTAGCGGCAATACAAAAGTGGAGCGGCTGCAAGGGAACTCAGAGTAGAGCAAGAAAAATGAGATGAGCAAATTAAGAAAAAGATGCTACGTCTGCTGACATGAGACTGAGACAAGCTTGATCTCTAACATTAAACGTAAGAAGCCATCATTGGATGAAGATAAGGAGTGTGGTAAAACTAATGAAGCCAAAATAACGTCAAAGTCTAGTTACCAAATCAGTGCCAACGTTAGCTGTATTTAAAAGCGATGCCAATGTTAACGTTTCACAACCACCAGTAATTTTGTTAAGTTGCGCATAGACGAAAAACAGGGAGATGAGCTGCACGAAACATTTATGCATCGCCTAATTCAGGAAAAAACCTAATATCACCTTTTCTAACACTAATATTATTCTGCGTATATATCTTTGTATAATGTGCTCAAACTGGAGTAATGGAAGGTTATTTTCGAAACTGAAACGGATGAAGAATGAACTGAGGTCATTAATGTCACAGCAACGTTTAAATCATTTGTCGCTGATAAGTATTGAGAGCCAAATATTACCGAAACAAAATTTTTACTAGCTGATACACGAATTTGCTTGCAAACAAGCACGCAAAATACTATTATAATTTGAGTGTCTAACAAGGTGGGAAATACTGAGAACGTTTTCGTATTCCTGACCCTATGATAGGACAAACGTTTTCTTTTTTGAATTGCATATCTAGCCTTTTCATTTGATGTTGCAGAGTGTCTTATTTCGCGTGATGAACACGAGTGTTATGGGGACACCATACGACATTTTTTTTATAGAAAAGATTGGGGCCCTCGAAAAATTGTGCCTCAGGGCCCCTGAAAATCTTATCTGGCACTGCATTTATCCATTTCGTTTTAAAAGCTGAATTTGAACTCGTTCAATATATTTTCAAAACAATGCAGTAGTAACTACTGAGCTACAGTAGCTGCTGAGCAACTAGACGTCAATACTGTTGTGATGTTGCAGACAGAAATTCTACGAAAATTTTGCCCATTCATACAATTGTGAAGTCACTATAACCGTTTCAGGATGTTAGGTTTTGTTGTTTCTGAGAAGTGCGTGAGCAGTAGTGAAAAAAATAGGCTAAGTTAAGATGAAAAGTTAAAACCCAAAGCTATGCAAAGAGGAACAAAAAGATTTGCAGCATAAGATTTTGTCAAAACATAAAACAAAACTTTTGCGGTACACTTCAGCCTCTTCAGCGGAACACTGCGGCGCACGGTTTGGGAAACTCTGATTTACATTCTGTCGCCCAGGTTCAGATTTAGGACAAGTATTCCCAAACTTTCTCCGGCCATGTACCCCTTCAGCATTTCGTTATATGAGCATACCCCTAAAATTTCTTATGACAAAAAGGCTGGGGAAAATAACAACAATATATTTACCATTAACCAGCGACTGAGTTGGAAAATTATAATATTCACCGATGTTGACCTATGTATAGATGCGAGTATTTCGAAATGAATAATGTAATATATGCAAACATAATTTTTCCCTTCCATTGCTAAGCTTAAATGTGAGCTTTCATATAGGAAAATCTACCCGTAGGGGTACATGCACTCCAGGTTGTGAACCCTTGGTTTAAGACATTAGGGGTTAGGCTTAGGTCAGGGTTTAAGGCAGGGGTCACCAAAGTTTTTGAAACTCACAGCTGCTTCTTTGGTACAGATTCATGCGAAGAAAGGCTACCTGTTTGCTGTTTGATACACAGTCTTCTGAAATAAAAATTTGCATAATTTGTCTTCATATTATGTTATCAATACTTGGAAGCTCTACTTGTTTCTTGAGCATCAGTATCAACCTGTGTCTTCCTTTCTGTTAACTGCGGCGATTCTTGTCTACCCATATCATCAACTTAAGCACTGTCTGTGCACACTGCATCAGTAACAAAAATCAGCACGCGTTGATGTTATTTAATGGAAATCGATTTCGCCATACGGCATCTTCAGTCCAAGTAAATTAAAAGTTAAAACGAGTGGAAGTACGCAAAGCAGTGATTATTACGAAACAAAGACTATCTTTTCTCTAGCTTTTGCGCAATCCACACATTTTTGAAAGCAAAGGCTGACAGGGATACTGATCACTTGTCTACAATCCTTGGAAGCTCTACTTGTTTCTTGAGCATCAGTATCAACCTGTGTCTTCCTTTCTGCTAACTGCGGCGATTCTTGTCTACCCATATCGTCAACTTAAGCACTGTCTTTGTTATCATTAATAATAAAAATTAAAGATATTCATCATTGTAAAGAAACTGATCGTGTTTTAAATTATCCTATTGATTGTCAGAACAGGCCACGGGCAACCCACATGCCTTGGTCCGTGCAGGCGACCTGGTTCCTGCAGGCACCATGCTGGTTACCCCTGGTTTAGGTTTAGTACAATACTAGCAAGTGTAGTGCAGCCTTAGGGCACTCTTGTCATGTGTAGTGTCATGTTACAGGCGACAGGCAAATAAGTTTTCAAAAATGAAGGTCCCCTGGAAGACCTATAGCCACTGCCTTAGTTAGGACTGCATTGTTTTAGTGCCCAAAGGTCAATGAACTGAAAACTTGTTGTTACTTTGCATTTGAGATTGCTTTATAGGTAGCGTCTAATTTACCACCAAGATGCTGGCAGAAACAGATTGGCAGGAGCTATTGTGCCGCCAGTCGAACATTCGGTCTCGTGCTATGACGCAATTCGAATAAAAAGGTCAATTTGGCACACAAGCGCCATGCTGCTCGTAGCGTAGCGGTTATGCTTCACATCTGGTATGTCATTGCTTTTCGGTTCAACTCTCACCTTGGCAACTTCCCTTTTTTTCTTTTTTCAAAAATTTAGGGTTAGCATCAGGTTTAGTGAAAGGTTTAGCGTTAGGGCTACGGTTAGGGTTAAGGTTAGGTTTAGGGTCTATTTTTTATGTCTACTTCGTTTCAGCCAAGCCTGTTGCTGCCGCCATCTTGGCAAAATAGACACTTCCTACTTTATATTACGGGCCACGAGACGGTCCGGGCAAGAAAATAAGTTGTAGTTTAGTATAAACAGGCCGGGCGGTTTCTGTTAGCTCCGGGCGGGCCGGGCTCCAAACATGCTGGCCCGTGCCATCTCTACATATTACCTTTAATTTTTATGTGCAAGTACCGGTAGTGTGCATTTCAAGTTCGGTTTTGACTTTTTTTTAACGTTTTGTATGTTTTTTATAATTTTCTGTTGTTTTTTAAGGTAAATTCTGGGGTTTTTGTTCATAACAGAGTGGCAACACTGCTACTATCAACGTGGTCGAGTGGGATTAAGTGACTAGACAATCCTCAGGTCTCACGACTCCATTGTTGTATTTGTTTTTTTCTTGTGATGTGCTTACACAAGATTGTAAGTCAAAATTTTTGAACCCCTTGTGATGTACATTTCATAAAGCAGACAAGTGTTGATAATTTAAGCTTTTGGAATAGGGTTAGGTTTAGCATTTTGGATTGGGGTTTGGTGACAGTGTTTCAAATTAGGGTTTATAGTAAGCATTTAGAGTTAGGGTTCAGTTTTAGTGTCTAATGTTAGGGTTTAGGGTTAGTATTTAATGTTGATGGTTAGGGTTTGCAGTTAAGGTAAATGGGTAGGATATAGGGTAAAAAAAGTATGGCCACCTTAATCCTTTATCTGAGAAGCAAGTGACATGTCTTCCAGTGATCAGCAACTTCATTTGATACGTTTTTTTAGTCTTTTTAATGCGAAAACCGGATACGGTCGATTAGACACTGCCAAAAGTTTAGAAAATTCTCTTTGGAGCTTGAACAAGAGGTGGAGTCCAAAACTTTGAAATGTGTCGGAGTCGGAGCAGAGCTGGAGTATATTTAGCTGAAGCAGGAGCAGAGTCGGAGTCAAAAATTTCAGACTCTGTACAACCTCTGCTATATTTCCTTTTGAAAACGCGTTTGGGCGTCATTGTGTATTTATCTTGTATTTGGCTTTTTGGTGCTGTTTGTTTTTTTTAGGGTTGATCTGGCCTTTTTTGCTTAGGACAACTCAGCAATCCTTTTTTCCCCTGCTACGTGCCTCTGTTCTGTTATGTAATGTAATGGTTGGAGCATGGCTTTCTGCTTCACTTCATAACCTCCATTGTTCCTTCGTAACTTCCACTGACACTTGACCTGTAAACCGGGTTGCCATATTGGCGAATTTCCTGCCGGATTCCGGAAAGCTGAATTTTGAAAGCTTTGGCTACAAATGTTTTGGCTTGGCGATTTGGTGAATTTCTGGCAATTTTTTGAAAGCATTTGGTTCCAAATTCTTTGGTTTCACAAATTGTACGACCTGTATGTTTGCACGTATTTGCTTACATTTTCATTCATATGCAGATTTACTATTTTTAAAGCTTGCTGATGGTTTGAAAATTCCTGACATCAAATGAAAGTGTAAAAATTTTGAAAGTAGAAACATTGTATTAAACACTTATCAAATGTGTTTGCAAAATGTTGAAACTGATTAGAAATATTTGCAAAATGTTGAAACTGATTAGAGATATTTGCAAAATGTTGAAAACGTACGTGCTTTCTGATAAACTACAAGGCGTAAGATAAAAGAGCTTTAAACGACTGATTTCCAGTGCAGTAATTAATGTTTTGGTGAAGATGCAACCATTTCCCTGGGTTTGGCGAATTTTTGCTGAGTTTGGCTATTTTTTGAAGTGAATTTGGCGATAGTTTTTTATTTTTATCTGGCAACCCTGGGGCCGTGAAATTTGTGTACCATTGCTTGCTTTTGTAACTTTTGTACATTCATATTGTTGCTCTGGCATTTCTTGTGTTATTCAGATTTTTTAAGGTGTTTTAGGGACCCCTTTCGGTTCCTTAGAATTGAAAACTGGGTACCTAGGATCAGAGAAAATTATTATCGGGTTGTTAGAATCAGACAAAATCGGGTCCGTACAGGTCATCTACCATTTTCCTTAAAAAAGGCAGTGGCTATATGCCTGTGGATCTTGAAATAAGAAAACTTATTAATACGCCACCTGTGACGTAACAGTTACGCACGACGAGAGTGCAGTAGGCTTGGTAGAAACGAAGCAAATGTTAAAGATAAACCTTAACCCTACCTGTAGCTCTAACCTAACCCGAAGCTATGCTAGAGACTCCTAAAACTCACCATAACCTAATCCTAACACTAACCCGTAAACGTAAAACGTAAGCCTGAAAAAAAGTAAAGAAAAAAAACAAAACGAAAGTCGGCAAGGTGAGATTCGAACCGAAAACGATAGGTGTAGAAGGCGTAGCACATAATCATTACACTATACGATCCGCGTAGTTTGACTGACCCTTTTATTTGTATTGCGTCAGGACAGGCGTATCGGTATCCCTAGTCACTTCCTAGCTACTCAATTCATAGCTTACCTATGAAAAAATCCCTCAAACCAAGCAAATTTTGTAGTTGCACTATCCGACACACAAGCAAAAATTCCTTTAGAGCTCTTTCTCAATCAACATGCATTGTGTCAAAGTTTTATGCAGTTTTATAAACTTCATCTGTGTTCCACATCTGTTGCAATTGAGCACTGGTCATACGATGTGTTATGTTTCACTTACTATCACAATCTACTGTAGTCAGCATGGCAAGGTCAAGGCGTGTTTGTTTAAACCTCATTCACCTTGAATTACGCATTTACTGTCAATGAAGGGATGACATATATTCAGAGCAGTTTTGCCATACAGCCAAAGCACCATTATATAGTAAGCTACACTAATTCAATGTTCACAGTATACAGAAGAATGGGTAGTTAACAAACCTTCAACTTGCAGTCCTGAACCTAAACTTTGCAGCCCTTAAACAATTTTCCTAGTTAGATGCCTACAAGTTAGGCTAGCTATCCACAGTTCTGGATTAGCAATTCGCATGCCAGTGCATCGGAGCAGTGACTGCAGCACGCCACTTGCAGGAAAAATAACACTAACAGCAGTATCTGTCTACGAATCTTCACCCGCAGGCATGGCTAAAACGCAGGTAAAAGCTGTAGGCCAAACGAGAACAACAACAGTTGTGATCCAAGGCAATAGCTTCCAAAAAGTCCCTTTGTTTTACAAAATTACACAAACGTCCAAGCAGCGCTGGTGCGGCATAAAATTTTTTAAAGAACGCAGCGCGGCTCGTATGCAGTAAAATTATGCAAAACCGCACCACATGATCGCAGAGCGGTTGGCATCTCTAGTGCAGCTAACTTCAGCTTGTTGTCTAGGCTGACTTATTCAAGCTTGGGAAAGCTTCCTCTTAACATTTGTCTCTAAATGCAGATAAGATATATTTAAACTACATAAATTTGACCAAATTTTTTACACATAATAAATATCCAAGAAATAGAAAATACAGTGGTGTATGACCTCACCAGATTTTGATTTGTGTGGTTGCAGCATCGAGCATGTCCACAAAAATGAATGATTCATTGACAGGTTTGTGTTCTTTGGATATGCACTGTCTATACTGTATACCAAGCCTGGACAACAAACAGGTTGCATGTGGCCCACAAGAGTTATTCCTGCAGCCTGCGAGAGCTTTTTCAATTGCAGAAAATTTTGTGTAAGCTTGACTTCAGATAATTCACTGTCATACCAGAATTTTTTCCAAACTCAATGAAATCTTCACAACGAAATAAAATAAGAATTGCAACCCCCAACAAATTTATGTTGATCAATTGGCTGTTCTGACTTTTTTTAACTGAACTGTGCAGGCTTGGTATAGTTTAGCATAGACATACAGACTCAATAGTACAGTTTTAGAAATTTTGAAGCAACTTTGTTATGTTATTAAATATTTTGTGTCATTTTTGGCCCTGCATCATCTCATGGTATGATCTCATTTTAGTAGATCAATTAAATACAGTATTAAGAAAACTTCTTGCTTCACTTCAACCTTTCTTAAAATATGCACAATCAGTATTGGCAAGTTGTAATAGTGTTTTCTGTACCTTTCATAGTGTAGCCCATATACACCCAAGTTCTAATCTAATAGTTTAGTGTGTTGTATAAGTAAATGTCAAGTTGTTGTTAGATGCTTTTGTGTGTATTATTTCGACGATTGACTTCTGTGAATCAATTTGTAGTATAATAGTCAATGTATATGATATGTATTTTTAGCACTACAATCGGAATTGAATCAAGTAGAAACATCTCTGAAGCTTATACAAAGCAAAATACAGTCACTACTACAACAGCAAGAGGAACTTTTGGACAGAAGAAAAGAACTGGAAGATGAAATCAAAAGAAAAGCCAAGTCTGGTTGCAGTTTTGAAAAAACATGGCATTTGGAAAGTAAGAAAAGTGGTTCAAACTAATTTTCCTCTATTTCAGCATGCGTAAATTTAATCTATTGCAAGCCCATCAAACCTATTTCTACCTACCAGTAAGTATTTTTTTATGTTGATGTGTACATTTGAATCAATGTTATGTGTGCACAGAAAACTCACATTTATCAAATAATCGTTTTTGATAGTGTTTGCAAAACCATTTAGCACTTGGATCTTCTCTTGTAAATTAGTTGAAGTTCATGTGTTTACTTTTATTTTTCATCAAATGCAATTAGTTAATGAATCAGTTGAATGCCAAAAAGGCTGGTTGAAGATGCGTTGTCTGTCAAGCATGGCTGCTCAATTTTTGATATTTTTAGCTGCAAAATCTGGTGGTGGTTGATTGAATTGCTCATTGATTTATTGTATCATTCACCATAAGCCTTGCAAGCATTACCGCTTTTGTGTATATGCATTTTTTGAACTAGCTTGCAGTGTTTTCATAAACTGTATTGACGAATCTAGTCAACCTTTTCTCTTCATACTTGTATTTGGTTAAATAAATACAAAAATGTACAATTATATCTGATTGTGATTGGTCACATGCAATTAACTGTGAGGGGCAGTCCGCATCCAAATTTCTACCCAAAGCGTGTAAAAGGCTGCAGAAAACTATTTTATGTTACCATGGTAAATAGTGAGACGAAAAACAAAAGTTGCTTTGAAGTCGTTTTGATAATTGCTCTGCAAATGTGACACAAACTTGAGTTTATTAGCTAATTTATAATAACATATTTAATTATAGTCAATGTAACTTTTTCATACAGATTTTTCATGGAGCAAAGATCTGCGATCAAAACTAATTGACGTGTTTGGTATGTCATCTTTTCGACCCCGCCAGATGGAGACAATGAATGCTACTCTGAGCAACGAAGATGTAATATTGATAATGTCAACTGGAGGAGGAAAGAGCTTGTGTTACCAGTTGCCAGCCATATTATCTAATGGTGAGGTTTTTGACATACACTATTTAGATGGTTCATTTCATGTCACTTGCACCAGCTACTGTAAATCTAATATACTGCTACTCGCGTGGAAATCTGTTCAAATTTTTGCTTAATAGGAGCATTTTTTCTGCTTTCCTATTTCACCATAATGTTTTATTGTTACTGGTTGTCGTGAAAGAATTGCGCATTCATCTGCTGCATTGTTTTCAAAGGAATAACTCTGGTCGTATCTCCACTTATTTCGTTGATGGAAGATCAGATTTATAATTTGCAGCAGCTGGGTATTGAGGCAAGCATGCTGAATGCAGATTCATCCAAGGTATCATAAAAGCAATTCATTGGATATCTTGCTTCTTTCGGATGGTGTTCGTGTTTGTATATTGTAGCTGTGTGCCTAAGTTGTCAAGCTAAGCCCGTGTGTAAGTTAAAGGTAAAAAATCGGTTTACACCACAGTAGCACAATTTGTAGGGTGCGCGACCGACTTTCTCCGGACTAGACATGGGGTAATCGTCAATCGTAATCGATTACAATCGATTACAGTTTTTTGAGTAATCGTAATCGATTGAACTGACCAAAAATGAAATGTAATCGTGATCGATTACATTGTCAATTTAATCGTAATCGACGATTACTTTCGCGATTAAACTTGGAAATTTTCACCCTATATGACTGTGCGCCGAACTGAGGTTGTGGTAGCTGAGTTTCCTCCTTTATCATCGTTTGTTATGATTATGTTTCAGGGGAGGCTATTTGCCCGTCTGTGTGGGTAAAATTCAGATAGTCCAGAGGGAAGCACAGCGTTTATAGCGAATTCTCGCTTTGTTCCAACTACTCTTCCTGTTGGGCGCCAGAAATAACGTAGCGAGTCTAGTGAGATGTAGCAACCAAAAGAAGAGCTTTACTTAAAAGCGGATTGACACTTAGGCAACAGAACAGCGGGACAATACAAGGGATGTGTTGGTTTTATTTATATATATTCACAGTGACCTTATGAATGTAAGTGCTGGAGTAGGCTATGTATCTAATTAGTACAGTAATACAGTAAATTAACTTTTTTTCAGAGTAATAAGGTGTACCTTATTTCTCGTAATGTCCCGCTTTTTGGACTCGTAATTGTCCCGCTATTTGGGATGAAAATACTCTTTAATCCAAGTCAAAAGTACTTCTCCACAACACTGATAACTAGCATGTCAGCAGTGATCCACCAGGTGCTGGTAAAAAAAAACTCAACAAAACAAGTAAGGTTTTGTTGACCATTGATTTTTGGTCCAATAGACAGATGCGCATATTGGCGTTACTTTCCACTTCATTTCAAATTCAAGGGTACACAATTAATGCTATGCTGACTTGCAGACGATTGTAACCCGCAGTTAGATGAAATAATCAGCAACTTTCAAATTATTAACAAGCGAATTTTCAGCGTTGCTGGGCGAATGTTCAAGCCTGAGAGATGTCGTTTGACTAGTAAAAGATTTGAAGCGTCGATGTTTATCAACTGTAACAATGATTTTGAACATTGCTCATTTTTGTTTAATTTATATTTAAAGTTTTTGTTGCCGTGGAGTAACTGACGGGAGGGAAGTTGGGAGATTTGACTCCCCTGGCCAGCTAAATGTAAAGACCAGGCCCCACTCAGCTTATATTTCGGTTTTAATATTCTTTTAATTGGTTTTCAGCAGGTTATCGTCTATTTGCGTTTTCCGAGTATTTTCCGTTGATCTGGGGTTTTAACACAGTCATCCACACCCGGATTCACCATATTTCTCAAGTTGTTTTTTTTTCTGATTGTTGAGTACTATATCACGTACAGACGCCAGTGTGCCTCTTTCAGCTAAGTTTCCCTCTAGCTCAAACCTCTAGTTACCACACTGGTTTGTTGATTGCACAAACATCTCATTAAACAATTAATGTGATTTTTTCCGGTGCTTGATCCTTATAAAAGATTTTGTTTATTGCATTCATTCATATCGCATGTTGTCTGGAAATATACATACATTAAACCATGCAAATGGGGTTTGTTTTCGTTCTGAAGATGTTTCAGGACAAATGTAATCGCGTTTGTAATCGTGATCAATTTCAATGTAATTGTAGTTGATTACATTGTGATTTTGTTCATTCGCAATCGTAATCAAGCAGGTGGCAAGTAATCGCAATCGATTACAATTGTGATGTAATAGCCCCAGTGTCTGCTCCACACTTCTATGCTTCAAATATTTTTAGTTTTACTTCAAAATGGTGTCTGAACAAGAGGTTGAAATTGTTGTTTTCTCTTGGCAATGGCTCAGGAGACCGTAAAGAGAATCCATCAATGCATGGTGACCGCGTCATCGATGAAACTACTGTACGTTACTCCGGAAAAAGTAGCCAAGAGCAAGCGTTTCATGGCGCAGGTGATGGGAAAGTTGGAGTTGCAATTTTTTACTTGCTTGAGTTTGGAACCTGATTTGTGGGTTGAATGGTTTCAACTTTGATAGGGTGAAGTTTGTTGTTGTGCATATTGATAAGAATGCCCTACAGGCTTGTACACAATTAAAGTTGAACGCCCTTGACAAGATCACACAGGTGGTTCACACGAAAGTTCTGATTTTATTTTTTACCATACGTTTTTATTATCATAAAGGAGAAAATGTTGGGCTTTGCTAATATTCTGTAATTTGTTTAACTTAATGTTAAGTTGTCTTGTCATCTTTCATTCAAGCAGTTTTGCGTGTACATCGAGAGTGAAGTTCTTCACAAACTGCTGGCAGTGGCAAATATTGTCCAAGTAAAACTGATGGTACCATTGCCACATACCGTGAGGCTTTCTTTGGCAGAAATCGTAATACTCATTTCTGATACCGCAAAATCATATTCTTACCTTTTAGTGCTGTTGTCGTTTTGAATATTTCTTCATCACTTCTGCTGCTTTATTTCAGTTGGAAAAATGCTACAAAGCTGGCATGTTATCTCGAATAGCGATCGACGAAGTTCATTGTGCCAGCCAGTGGGGAAACGATTTTCGACCTGGTGAGCTATTACGCAATGTGCACGGCCTT
>Ga0210059_1008629_pt1 | contig 16037 bp, 8 predicted proteins | sample Ectturendosymbi2_FD_188042 | JGI IMG/M metagenome (GOLD analysis project Ga0210059, IMG submission 188042) | Ecteinascidia turbinata endosymbiont from Florida, USA - Sample 2 (SPAdes) (version 2) | ecosystem: Host-associated > Tunicates > Ascidians > Unclassified | place: Key West, Florida...
AGGTTTCGGCACCAGTCGACCAGTGGCACCTAAACTAGCAAAGCCGCGCCGCAGATAGGTATGTGTGTATCGGCGTTTTGGGCGTGTACCTGATAGCAAGATGTAACACCAGGCATAAAACTTGCTCAGCAGATAATCCTAACAAAGTCGTTCATTTTAATAGTCACACTAAATTTTCCTCTGACTGATCCTCAGAAGCTGACTTTTAAATCCTGCGTTAATTTATGACAGTGATTCCCAACGGGGTCCAGGCAGTCCACCTATCCACAGAGAGTTCCATAAATCTTTGATAAACGTTCACTGACCTATGTGCAAGATTCGACTAGTTGCTCATGAGGTGCCAGCATAGCAAAGTAGCCCATCGGATACTTTTGAAAAAGATGGTCCATGGCCAAAATTGATTGAGAACCACTGATTTATGACTACCACCTCAAAATAAACCAAAAGAAACAATTAGACAAATAATGTACAATACGATTCTCACACAAATCGCTGCACCGTCTACGTCAGAATTTCATATCAACATCAACTCAGTGTAACTTAATCCTATCGTGTCGACTGTCAAATTCATCAATGAAGCCATCTAAATCTATTTTTCAGCTCGTACTCTTTCAATTGAAAGTAGAGCATTGTCACTCAATCTTTCACTAGTCATGGAATTTCTGAGAAATGTTTTCACTAATTTCATTTTTGAAAAACTCTCTCGCATGAAGCGCTGGTGACCGGAAGGATTACAGCTATTAGTAACAACTTGTATAAACAATCAAACTCATCTTTGTAAGGAGCTATAAATGTAAAAAATTGTTCGAGCAATGCAGGCAGCTGCGACTCTTTCCGAAAAAATTCTTTGCCAGAAGTGTTTCATCTTTTAAATCATTTTCACTAATTGAATATGCATTTGCGAATTTTCTCAAATGTTCTGATAGAAATGTTTGACCTCCGGGACAAAGAGTTGAATGCCCGAAAGAATTGCTCCTGAACCATTACAAAATGTCATTACAAAGTTCTATGAGATTGCAGGACATGTGTAGATAGACTTAAAACTGAAGTCACGACCAGTTGCCTAAGATGCTTCGAAGTCATACGAGACACAAGGCAGCAGAACACAAATTCGGATAAATTAACTTACACCAATTCTTAATGCTGTCGCAAGCATTTTCCTACTGGAACAAGCAACAATCTGCTGATAGTAACATACAGTAATCCAGTTCTACCTCACACTGAAATGCACGATAGATCAATCTTCCCCTTTATATGGATTGTTTCTTAGCTTCGAACTGAACCTTTCACCACCAAAACCGCGGTCTGACTAAATTTCACGCAGGATCCGAGCAACCACTGATGTGTGTCGTCATAAACAACTCCCATTACCCGGCCGTCAAAGCCAACAACGCAGCTTATCATGCATTTGGGAAATATTGAATACAGGCAAGATGGCTTCTAAATTATCGTTTAAAAATTTGCTGACTCAAAGTTATCTGCTGTATATGTCAATCAAACAAACTGTAACGTGAAATTAAACGCAAAACTGGGGGAGCCAAGCAAGGGACCAGCCAAAAATCTGGGGGGCCATGGCCCACCCAGGCCCCCCTTGAAACCGCCACTGTATGCAATTAGCCAGCAAAGCGCATCGTACCACTTGTTCATTCTCGTTCTTCTTGACGAACTTTAGTTAATGCACGTCCTTGCCAACCACCTCTGGCAATACTTATGCAGTAATATCTAACACGATGTTTAAATTCAAAATTTTTCTTGAAGGCGCACACCAATTCAACTTGGTGGTGGCAAGGAGTCAGATGGCAAGTTACAAAAAGCGAGTCTCCGTCGAACTCGTTCTTGCAAATCACAACTCACCACAGAAACGTACACCCTGGGCAGAACGCGTCCATAACCATCAGAAGCACCGAAGATGTGCCAAAGTTCAGAATCACGGTACGTTCTACCTTGTACAGTATAAGAAGTATGCATCTAACAGCTAAATCAAAAAATGAACTATTTTTGGTGCTTACTTTAAGCAAGTTAATGCTGTTAGTTACTGCAAAATTTTAGTGGGGTTAAGTACGTTGGTTAATTAAAGGATATTTTCTAGCTAACCTCCACCAAAACCAATTAATTTCACATGGTAGCAATTTGGATCGCTATAAAATTTTCTCAATCTCTCATCAATTAGCTTGTTTTTTAGCTTCAACCGTAAATACAAATCACCGATGTTCTCTTTTGAATGTGCAAATCCCTTTATTTTAGTTATTTTTCAGCTTCTGTCAAGAGGTGTCGTCGTGATGGAATTCAGCTTTTCGCCGCCCCAATCCAGCTCTCGGAGCCACACCTGTCAGTTCCCAGTTACGTACAACATGATGCCCGGCGTGCAAGTGCTTGTTTCTTACGTCAGGCCTGACGGAGAAATCGTGGCCGATTATCTGAAACTGACTGTCTCCACCGAACTCGAACATCAGGTTTGTGCTGGATGGTCTGTTACTCATACGGGTAACTGACCAAAATCCGGTTGGATAGTATCGACTTGTCAAAAATGTTTTGACCTTTGGTTTAGAATTTGACTCCATTTGCTGTGATTACTGCGCCAACACTGTAGAAAACTTTGATTTAGCGCAGGCTATCTGATGGCCAAAAAGTTGGTACAAGGAATCCAAGGCACAAATGACGCTGCAGAGCGTGGGGCAAAAAATATGCCCTAGGGCAGGCCTACTCAAATGGCGGACCGCAGTCCGAATCCGGACCTTTGGATGGCGACGGCCGGACCTCGTCAGCCTCTCAAAGGTGTATTCTATGCGGAGAAGTTTTTATCCCGGAATTTGCGCTTTTGGCCGTACTTCTAAAGCATTTACTCCTCGCCAACTGTGTGATTGTCGATCAAGCTGTTGTTCAACTAAATTGCAGTGCACGCCTGAGTTGGGCAAGCTACGATTTTTTGGTTCAAAATAATTGTTTCGTCATAATTGTTCAACAATAGCTCGTCACTACAATGTCTATCCTGGTAAAAATAGTGGATTCAAGGCTAGAATATAGCAATGAAACCTTGTCTTTCCGAAAACAATACAATGATACAAATTTATTTGTGCACAGTTGTGAAAGATGCTTGAGTAAGGGAAGAGTTGTGCAGAGATTTTGTCCTTTAGGAAATAATTTTTATTTTTTTTGTGGGAAGTCAACAAAATGTGAAGAAAAGCTTTCAGCTTTTTTAGGAAATGGTAAACTAAAGAAAGGGAAACAGTTGAATTTTTGGCTGACATAGTGGAACACCTCAACGACTTGAATGTAAAGCTTCAACGAGAAAAACAAAGTCTTCTATTCTTGATTTGATCACTACTACTTGCCCTTTCCAGAAAACGTTTTCTTCAAACAAGTCATTCAAAACGAACTTAGTCATTTTCCGAGGCATTTGGAGAAAATAAAAGTAAGAAGATTCGAGATATATTCAACTTATTTAAAAGTTGATTACCAACATTGTCGAACAGTTTGGCGACTTTCTATTCGAAAACAATTGTTGCTCTTTCCGCAAAACCCTTTTTAGTGACAGACATTACCAAATTCTCAACTGAAGCATAAAGACACATGCACATGTGTTCACCGAAGATGAAGTGGAAATTTTTATACCGAAGCTCTGCTGGGCACCTTCGCTTATATTTGTTGGCAACGACCCATCATTCAGTACATTCACTGATGAAGGTGGCGGAGCGGAGCTCCGGCAGCTTGGCACCACAGGTGTGAACGCAGCCAAAACTCAACTGGAATTAATTGAATCCCAATAGAATGTAGCAGTGAAAGAAATATTTTTTGATTGCACACCTGAGAACTTCTTGTCAAAGGAAGGCATCTCCAAAATTTTTTCCAATAATCGCAAATAGTCAGTGGAAATTCTTACGGTGTTTGGGTCTACCTGTTGTTGCTGGAGGGGCGAATTCTCCCCTCCTGCCAGTTACAGTAAATATAAAACTCGGGCCCCCACTTGGCTTAGCCTATACTTCAGTTTTGGTATTCTTTTGATTTTCAGTAGTTTTTTTTGCGTTTTTCGGAGTATTTGGTGGTGATTTAGGGTTTTAGTATAGCCATCCACATCCGGATTCACCGTCATTTCTCAGGGAGTGTTGCTAGCAAACCCCTACAGTGGGAAGTGGATCTTTTTCAACAACGTTTTCCCTCCTGGGCTAAACATCTAGTTACGCCACTGACTGCTGACAGTCCGCAGTGTCAAAAAAGATGCTCATAAAGAACAAGTTTCGCATCTGTATCGCGAATAAAACCTTGACCTTAACATTCTATTCACTGTCACTACCTTGGAACAAAAATTTAGGTAACTGCCAAGAAGCACAAAATGCCATTGCTCCCACCAGCAGAACAATAAATAACGCTGACAGCGTTTGTTAAAATCTGTATCCATTTGCCGGATTTTGTATATCTATATACAGTATAATCGTATTAAAATCTCATATTACGTTTTTTGTTATAAAAATCCAAGACATGTCACATTTCCATGATTGTATGGGAGTGACCGGACCTCGAAAAATTTTGACATTTGTAACTGGACCCTTTCTTAAAATAATTGAGTAGCCCTGCCCTAGGGCATAGTTTTTAGCTTTGCGCTGTAACCTAAAATGCCTCACGCGACTTCTGCAAGGTCGCAATTAGGGAAACATTTGCTTTAAGTTCCCTTGCTATTAATTACTGCAATAGAAATATGGAACGGATGTCATAACGAGTTTAATAAGTTGATGGTTTTTAGTGAGTCACGCCGGTTTCCGACCATGCACTCAAGTCTGGAACAAAAACAGCCGTTGGCTGCTTTAGTTCTAAATCCAACGGTTCGCAATTTTTCATTACGTGTTTTTGTCGAAAATCTTTCTGCATCGTCACATCTCTGCTTCAGGTTTCTGTTGTACCGTCGGCAACCTGCGTTGATGCTGGGACTGACGTCAGCATTCGCGTACAGACGTCATCAGCAGATGCGTACGTGGGGGCGCGGGCAATTGATCAAAGCGTGCTTCTCTTGAAATCAGGAAGCGATATCACCAAAGAACGAGTGAGTTGTTCAATGCATCGCTCTGTTGACCTGAACGTGAAACAGCTTTGATTTTGAATAACACCCTGCAAAATTGTTACCATACTTACCGGGCTTTTTTGGAAAAACGACAGAGAAGTACGATGACTGTTCACCTTTTCAAACATTATTGTGCAGGTATAGTTGTGCTTGGATTCTAATCAAAAAATACCGTGAGTTTTTCCCTCGGCTTTGCATTTGCGAGCAGGGTGTGCCATTTTTATTGACAGGTTATCAACGATATCAACGAGTATTCCAACGCGGACGACTTTCATTCGGACGACATTTTTTTGAGATGGTGGTGGTGGTATCCTGTCCCGTCAGGAGCGAGGGACGCGTCAGAAGTGTTCTCGGTGAGTGATTGGAATATGACGAGTGCAGCTGAATGTGAGATATGTGCGCTTTTGAAACGGAGATTAAAGCAATGCAGACAATGAAAGAAGCGCTTCTTTGCTGCATTATTCGCCCTTGGCAATTTCCTTTTGATCTGGTGTCGGTTGTGCAGGTTTTTTTGTTTGCCTTCCTAAAGTCACTAATATCACAAAAAGATTGCAAAAAATACTGTTTTTACGGCAAAGGTTTTCGTTGGTTCTTGGTTCAGTGCAGCGTTTTTGATTCCCGTTTCATTGTGATGACAATTTTCTACTTAACAAATAAGTTACCAACTGCATCTTCAAGTAGCGCTTGCTGTTGGTTTGATTTCACATGTTTCTAATACCTTGTTGTAGGTGATTGAACCAAGCTTTTCAGTGCTCTGGGCAGGACCTACAAGAGGGGGTACAAGAGGTACATTGTACCCGGGCCCTGTAGCTACTGGTGCCCGGAATGGATGAACGTACGCACACTAGGTTTTTCTGTAATCAAGGCCAAAATTACGAGTGTTAAGCCAGTTGCCAGTATAACAGTTCATATATTTCTAAATCTTAGCATGGTAGATGCTTGATCTACATTTTGATTACTACACAAACAAGCTATACAAATTTGACGAGGGCACCAAAAGCTAGGGGTTGCAGGTATCTGTCATCGTACACCCTGGCAACATTTCTCTCAGGGGTCCTGGCTCTGGGTGCTTAATTTTAACCTCAAATGCAAAGTCTGGATAAAATTTTGACATTTTTTATGCAGAACATGGTGCTGCGCAAAAGTTAATTGTGTTTTATGCTATGATTGTTTTATGACTCAATGCTTGACGGGTATAAAACGAGAGTTTTTCTCTAATTCGCAGGACGTTGGCATGATAGTTCTGACAGACACGTTGCTATACGAAGCGCGGCAAAATTGTAAGTTTGTTGATTATGTTTCGTTGATTGTTGATTGTGCAGTAACATAGTGTGCGTTCATAATTGGTATGTTGTTCAAGACGAAAAGGAAAAGTTGAAATAAATGGTCTCAAACACTCACATTATGGTATACTTGAAATTGACCTGCTCCATTTCAGCATCCACTACGCGGTTTTGGTAGAAAGCAACTCGACCTGTTTGTGCTTGTTCCATCGATTGGCACCAAAGCACAGGCGCCACATAATCGCCATTCATTCCAGCAATTGTTGAAGCGCTTCCTGTTGCAAAACTGCGGCATCACATCGCTCTCCGATTTTGATTTGCTAGCATAGATGGCAAACTGCTGCAAAGCAATAGTCCATTGCCAGTGCTTGCAGTTGTTTGCATTTTGTGAAGTAGTAACATATTTGACCCTTTGAATCCACGTCTGCTTTTTCTGATCGAATCAAGGTTGCTTTCTTGTTGATAGAATTCATACCATCACAAATAGTGAAACAGGTGTCCGATCGTATCATTTTTTATGTTGTATCTATTACAGTTTTCCGACTATTTAAGTAGCTTCTCGAACTTGTAAACGCGAACATGCTATGAAACTATATTTCACTTTCGTAGAAATTTTTCAATTCTATATTTGCAGCCAACTTAGGCTAATGACATACGCCTGGGTGGAATAAGTGGTTTAAGCAGCAACGACACACTGATTGACGATTTTTCTGAAATAAGTGATAAAAAGTTTATAAAAAAGCAATTGTGTTTTCATCGTTTGATCAAGTCAAAAATTTCGTCTAGCCCTTTTTGAAGGAAATTTAACTTAGCTCTGAGAGGAGAAAATCACAGGATAATCGTAATGCGATTACGCCTGGTACAAATATTTTGCAAATATGCTGCTACATATTTGTATGAACGTATGAAGTTTCTTGATGCTGCAAATGAACTCATTCGGAAGCAAGACATGCGGTGCACTTGCGCTCTTTAAACGTTGCTGAATTAAGAAGCAGGCGCTTGGTCGAAATAGAAAACTGCCTTTAGTAATGGACTAGTCACTGTCAAAGCTTGTGTTGCTTCATTGCAATCGATTGTACTACAGAAGATCGTTGAACTACGGCGTTGCGTTTGCTTCGATACTTTACCACCGCTAATACGTTTTCAACATTGGTCAAGACATAAGCAAGACTTCATTCATAGACAGCTGCCACCAATCACTTCCGCGGTACCCCAACGTTCTGCAAAAAAACAGAGAAAACCAAAAAATTTGGTTTCCCTGACGGTTAATAATTAGGTTGTTATTCTCAGATGTCAATTATAATACCAGCGCCTGCCGCGGAGACTTTGACGTCTTGTCTAGAACGGCGGCAGGCAGCAGCGCTTCTGTTCAACAAATACTCTCGTTTTGCCTGGACAGGGTTGCCAATTCGGGTTTTTTGAAGCCAAATTTTAAAATTCTGGCTTTTTCAACGCACTTGGCTTTTTTGAAAATAAAAAAAAGACGGACAAAATCTGGCTTTTTCTGGATTTTTTTCTGTCGGAAAGCCTTGACTCTGACAAAGCATTGTCTGAGCTGCATATCCATTACAAATCTCTTCTGACAAGAGTCTATGACCATGCAGGATACAAAGTACTGTATATTACAAAGATTTTACAGTTGCCCGAAAAATTCTTGTTGTATTTAATAAGAAACTGTACGTCAGTGTGATCACGGGGAAGGAAAATGGTTCTGAAGATTGGAATTGCATTACATCGATGTTTCTAACGATTGAGTTTTAATATCTGTTTTGTGTTTGGTTATGTATGTTTTATATGCGCATGCTTTATGACTGCTATCTGGCTTCTTCTGGCTTTTTGGGACTAGTTCTGGCATTTTCTGGTGAAAACAGGTTGGCAACGCTGTTCCCGTAAACGTGGTGCAGACGATGCAACAATACGTCTATTTCACAGGGTGACTAAAGCCAGGACTCTATCAGGTGTAGCATGCTGGTGCAGCGGCGTAGCCAGCCCAAAAATTTTGGGGGGGCAAAAATGTTTGATTATAGGCGAATAACACTATTTTGTTTAGAAAAACGCCTCTCAAACCACAAAATGACTATATTTTCTAAAAATTTGGGAGGGCCATGGCCCCTTTGGTACCCCGCTGGCTACGCCTATGTGCTGGTGTTTACAATGTCTTTGTAATGCAGCTCACGCCGTCAGTTTTGAAGTCTGCGTAGCCGCATCATCAAATCGTTTTCCGTGCCTCCTTGTGTCAACTGTCTTCTATCGACTTTTGCAAAATCAATCTGCAGCAATGGTTGTCCTACAGCAGGGGTGTGCAATCCATGGTCGACGGGTCAAAAGTGGCCTTGCAGCTGACGTTTTGTGTCCCGCGGAAAGGTCCATATTTTAAAAGGGTATTGCCAATCTTCCGTGGGTGACCAGCGAGCCTACTTCGCAGAGCTTGACACATGCAGCTGTGGCCCCTGGATCAATTTGGTTATGTGCATTTGGCCCGGCAGTGTTGCATGGTTGCACACCCCTGTCCTAGAGCAGGGCTTCTCAAAGTATGGGTCGCGACCCCATTTGCGGTCGCGAAATGTAATTTTGGGGTGGCGAAACAAATTGGCTTGACAAATCAGATAAAAATGTTTGTAAACTTTACAAGAAAATTAAAGGTAGGCCTGCAGTAAATCTATTCTACTGCCTTTTTAGAGGCAATATCGTGCTTTATGCTGTCAGTTGTTTGCTAGGATGTCTACCTGAGCTATCAAATGATAATAACCAACCAAGTTCAAGTTATACGCATGATTTTTAACGTACTGACCAATATTGACTTTATTGCATTCATTCCGACACGAAGGCATGTTTCAGTTTAGAACTCTAGGTCTATAGTCTAGGGGCTACGCTAACTGGTTTGAGAGCACACCGAGTAGTTTTAGACTAAAGTTAAAAGTTTCATACACAGTTTCAGAAGCACAATGGACTTTAGTTCAGGAAAAATTGGATTCGCAAATAATGCATAATTGAAATTTCAGGAGACCACACACCTGACATGCCCAAGATGAGTTTTCGGTGTTTTTGAACGACAAAGGTTTGCAACTGGAATTTTCAAAATAGAGTTTATGTCATTTTGCGATAAGAACAAGAAATGAATGCTCAGTCATTTCTGATCTAGCCATTCATTAACTCTTAGACTTTTGCTCAAGATATTTGTGCGAAACGATATTTTTTAAATTGATAATAATCAAGCCCAATAACCGATCCTTTTTGAAAAATGTGAAGAATGCCCTTCGTTCTGCGTTGTCTTGTATCAATCTACGAATGGGTGATCTGTGTAAAATTTATCAAGTGCAACCATCCCACTAGTTATGCCTGATTACTTCAATAAACTGAATTATGTTTTGTTTTGTTTTTTGTTAGTTTTTTTGCCTTTCTGTTACTATTACGTGAAAGTTTTATTACTGTATTGCTACTTTCGTGGATTGTGCACATTTGTATGATTGGCAATAAACAAAAATGCCACTTGAGATTTGTGATGAGACGTTTACACGTAGCACTAACATCTATGCTATCCATCATGGAGGTCGCATAGAAAAAACTTTTTTGAAACGGGTTCGCAGCACAAAAAAGTTTGCGAAGTGCTGTCCTAGAGCATATGGTCAACAGTTTTGGTACCTTAGGTTTTCCTGTGCCATACATTTTCCACGTTATTCTCCTGTTACAACAGTTAGGAAAGCGAGTCTCGATGTTGACACTTCGTGCAGTGACGCGACGATTGCACTGACCAGTGATTTGTGCCCTCATGTCGATAAAACAAGCTAGAGAACCTTGAAAGGGTTCTGGAAATCTTCCATTAACTCATATATTGTACCGTAAATTTTCCAATTGCCTTGAGGCAGTATTGCTAGCGTCTTGGCTCGGTACCAGCCAATCGCTGAAGCATGTCCAAAATGGCCCATTTGACAGTTTCAACGCCCACGTGAAGCCATTTCCGGAATCGTAGTCATAAAATTCAAGAGCTTCAGGGCAACGTCTCTTTGCGTCCATACTCATAATCATATCACATACACACAACAACATCTTTTAATTACCGCAAAAGTTATTCGTCGACTGGTCGCTGCTATTCAGTCACATAAATCAGTCATGCAACAAAAGCACTGCCATTAATTTTCACAGTGGTGTAGGAGGTGGGGGTGCAGGGGATGCAAGCGCACCCCCAAAGGTTTTGATTTAGTGAAAATCCGGGCAAAATCTGTGTAAATTTGGGCAAAGTGTGTGAAAACCTTCGCAAAATCTCTTCCTGTTCTTTGATTTTACAAAAATGGCGCCCGAATTCAAAAGGCAGATGTTTCGTTTTTTGGAGGTGATGTTTATTTAGTTTTTTCGGGCAAGTTAGGGGAAATTCTGGCAAGTTTGGGGTAAATTTTGGCAAAATGGTGCTTGAAGTGCTTTGATTTGAAAAATTCGCCCAAATTGAAATGAAATGCAGTCGGTTTATTTGTGGTCATTTTCTTTGGAGTTTTCTTCGGGCAAGTTTGGGGAAATTTGGGCAAAATCCTTCGCACCCCCCAAAATGTGCCTGCTCCTGCACCTGTGAATTTCCATGATACATGACAGAAGTGTAGCTACTGATTCAAATTACATCGAAAATATTTGTGCTACAAAAGAAACGAGCACAAACTCCGCTGGTCGTGACATACTCGTCCGATGTGGAAATTCGCAAAGTAAAGGAGTTTGGTTTTATTAACTCGTTCTTGTTAAGGAAAGCAGATTGGCAATATGGTTTAAATAAAATCGTTTGACTTATTTGGATTACAGTTATAATGCTCATTTTTATAAGGTCCTGCAGCTAAACGCAGTGGCTGCTTAGCGTTTAGCAAAACAATCGAACAGCCATTCTGTGAACGAAGTTAAGTGCGTTCATTTCCCGTGAAATGATCGCTACATTTTTACCTCCTTCGAAAGGCCATCCTGTTGTTCGAATTGTGATTGTAAATAGTCCCTTCTTTCTATCTGAATGAGATTTCAGGACTGACGATGCATAGTGTCAAGTGAAATCGATTTCCTTTTAAAATTTGCCGGGAGATTCCATGCTTATCTCACATGTGGAGAATATAGTTACTTGAATATTCCCTTCTTGTAGCAGAGTGCTGCTGAGATCGGGTTTATCATCCACAAGAAGTTTTTGTGAATATTCTATGATGTTTTACTTACCAAACCTGACCTCAGTGATGATGCAGAACAATATTTTCTCGAACGTGATTTCTTTCCGACTTAGCGCATAATTCAAGGAATTTCCTATATGGTTGATTACTTAATTATCGTTTTTGGTCATCACTTGCCAACCACCAACGCTAGCTGGCCAATCAAGGGCTCTAAAGACGTGCGGATTTTCGCCTAGTTTATTTCAAAAGAAGAAATGGGCAAATTTCCACTTAAAATTTTTTCTTAGGCCGTGATGACATCATTCAAAGATACTTTCAACTCTCCAGTCGTTACGGAACAGCAAACCCAAAAGCCCCTAGATCTGTTTAAATCGAATCTACGAGACTTTCTGCTTCTTTATTGGGTTTGAAAATCCCTCCACCTTTATCGGTCGGAAAGTTATGACTGGAATAACTCCCAGCCACTGTAGTGGCTTTGCAGTATTTGAAAGGAACGTCGCTAAGTTTCGTAGTTGCTCGCTTTGCGAACCTTGGTGTTCATGACGAGATTCCGCAACTGGGTGGAAGCCGCTGGCGTTTGACATTTTGTAAATCGTAACTGCCAACATCCGCTGATCTTTAGCATTTCCTAATTATTACGTACAGTTTTCTGGCCTCAATTTCGCGTCCCCGCGAAATGCTGCGTTGGGGGCAGGCATCCCCCTTGCCTCTCTATAGTTACATCACTGTAGTTTCGTTAAAGTTATCAATCAGTGTTTGCTCGCGAGTTGCAGCGTCTATCACGAGCGTTGTTCTAAACTTCCGTGATGTGTAGGCCCGTAGCCTGGTTTCAATGTTTGGAGTGCAAATTGGACTTTGAGGGGTCAAGATTTTTGTCTTCATAATATGTTCAAAACAAACTGGAGAAAAAAATGTGTGGGCCCAACAAAATTTGAGGGTGCACAAAAAAAATTTTGAGGGCACTGGCTCCGAATGCCTTCCCACGTGGCCACAGACCTGGTGATGCGTAGTGAAGGTACAAAAAAACTTTGACACTTCAGCACACGGAAACATTTCAAGTTAGAATATTTTGTTTGTTCTTTTTGTTGCTGCAAGGAATCTACGTGCAGTGAAGAAAAAATTTTCTGTCCTGTTTGGGCTCCATATTGGCAATGTGCATTATCATGCTTGGTAGCTCTACCGTGCGCTGGTCAGAAACATACAAAAGATCATACATTCCGACTGCTTAGGAAGTGGAATAACAATTCTAACCTTTTTACTTTATACTGCCTTTAACTTTCGTTGTTGAGTTTCTGAACGAAGACAATGTGATGCAATCAACGTATCTTATTCGTCCGTTGCACAACTCTGTTGACGTGAGTGATTAATGTCTTGTTTGGTGGCGTTACTTGTCGTTTCAGTGTATCCAAGGTATCCAATGTACGAATTTGCTGCGGATATGGCGATGCCTCTTGCTATGACCTCCTACGAAGAATCCGTCACGATACAGCGTCCGAATGCTGAAATCACCGTTCGAAGCAACTTTCCAGAATCTTGGCTGTGGGACTCAAAAATTACTGGGTAGGATGACATTTCAGTAAATCGCTCCACTAACACAGCACCACATCTAGCAATCCTTGAAACACGTTTGTTCTTTTGTTGAGGATGAGATCACATGGTTCGTGTGAAGTAGCGCTCCATAGTTTCGTGTGAAACGAACTCAAACAGCTTATGATGGCTGCTTGTGTCACCTTATGATCTTCATCACCCATGAAAATGTGGCGTGCAAACGTGGTTCCGAAACATGCGCTTCGAGAGGACACGTGAGCATGACACATTCTTTCTCTGACAAGTGCCGTTACAAAGTGGCAGTGCCAGTTTAACCCCCCCAGACAAGCATTTCAACCCTGCCTCAAGCTCTGAAATCAGACTCCTCATGCTGAACATCCACCTCATTAGCTCCGAACTGGGGGAGACTTAGTTTACTCCTTGTTACGACATACAAAGAGAAACAATCGCACAGACAGAGCAATTTTCTTCATTTTCTTCGCTGTGGTGGAACTTGTGCTTAATTATTTCACGCCTTTATAAGTGTCTCTCAACTCATTCTTGTGCGGTCAAATGGCCGCGCGATCTTGTAGGCAGGTAATAATCATCCAACGCTGAACTCTCCACGCTAGAGCGAAGTTATTTCCCACTGACGATGAGACAAGGCTGAACACAAAAAGAACCGTGCGTTAGGCATGTGAGGGCATATTGATGCAACATCATGAGAAACATCGGGATTTAAAGCCCCTTTGAGGACCGCAGAAGCCGAAATATCGACTCGGACTTCTCCAGCCATAACTGATAGAGCTCCAGAGCTATTCAAACCCTTTAAACAAGCAGAAAGTTTCCTAGGTACGATTAGAAAAATCTGGGCATTTTGGGACTTTTTTGGGGATGATGTCACGAGTGGCTGGGATCAAGGAATTTTTGGATAACGGCCTGAGGACCTGAGAAAAAACTCAAGGGCCATGTTTTTCTTTCAAAAGAAACTAGGCGAAAATCCACATCTTTAAAGCTTTTGATTGGCCTTCTAGCGTTTGCGTTTGGTAAGTCATGGCCAAAAAATAACAATTAACTAATTAATCCTTCGGGGATTAGTTAACCCACTCATAACATTACCCAAAAAAAGGTTCAAACCAAAAAATGCCCGGACTTTTTTAATCGAATCTAGGAGACTTTCTGCATTTTTAGAGGCTTTGAACAGCTCTCTAGCTCTATCGGCTGGTGAGTTATGGTTGGAAAAATCCGAGTCGATATAATCGGCTCATGCGGACTTGAAAGGGTTTTAAATCACGATGTTTCTCATGATAAAAAAGGGAACCTTATTTCAGATGCTTAGCCTATTCGTGGACGGCAATGGTCTCCAACCCCGGCACCAATTGGTACCGGCCCGCGAAATTTCCCATGCTTACTTACTCGATGTATTCCTCCTGTTCACGTTTTCCGTGCAGGCGTTCTTTAGATGGACATTCAGCAGTTTCTATTTTTGTTAATTTCATGCAGTTTTACGCCAAGCTATTTTGCGTGGCTTGTTTCGTGCGCTTGACATGCAATGCACAGTGCCCAGGGACGCCGGAGCAGCGGTTAGGGCAGGGGGGCAGTAATAGTGATGAGGGAGATGAAAACTTGTAAAAAATCAAAAGTCGTTACAAATTATGCTTCTCTCTGTTTAACAACAATGTTGACCTCAAAACTAATAACAGAAATTATAGAAAATCACTATGGATTTTCTGGGTGCGCAAACAGCTGCATTAAACTTGTTTAGTTTCGGTATTGATAAACCATGCAATTACCTATGATATGTTATGAAAAGGCACCCCGCTCCCTTTTCCCCTTTTTGAAAAGTCGAAGCGAAATGACCCCGCCATTTCCTCTCTCTCCTGCGTCCCTGACAGTACCTGTGGACGTCTTTGACGTTGCGAACGAATCAATCCTAGGTGTTATATCAGGGCCTCGGAAAATACCCAGAAAGCAAAGGCACCTGCATTGCTGTTTGTGAAGCGATCAACTGGTAGTTTATTGTCATGAAGCTACCATACGGAATAATTATGTCAGCTTCCGCATTTGATCGTAATCTCATCGTGCGTTGGAAACCATTGAACAGGCTTTATATAAAAGAAGCATAGCGATTAGCTTAGTTTTGTTCTCACACATGCACTGACATTGGCTTAGGAAACTGGTTGAAAACAAAATATTGTGTATTTGTGCTGGATGGATTTTGAAGAAGGCAGTGATTAGTTGTCTTGATCTTATATTGCTGTGACATTTACATATTATTTTTATTTATATCTGAACAATGACGTCCAGTCCAGGTTTATGTACAGTAAAGCTTGTTGGACATGCGTCTTATTTTTCATTTGTTTATTTGTTTGTTTGTCGACTTTGCGTTATTGAAATCGGTTGACCAGGCATCAGTACTGTGCCATGTTGCCAAGGCTTGCACGTGTGGAAACAGTGTTCGCGTACTCGTGCGTTTCCCGTTCAATTGGCAACCCCGGTATTAATGATGCTTACACCACTGCAATTGCCTTCTGCTTATCATGATCCCTCCTGAGACGGATGTGCACGTGATGCTGAAGAAAATCCAATGCGAAAGAAGAGTTCGGTCGACAAAACGTAGCCAAGGAAAGACAGAGCGTCATCTAAACCTTTCGATAAAGTAAAGAAACAAAAACTGTAAGCCGCATGAAATGATGAAAAAACTTTCTAAGCCGAGGTTTACAATCGAATAAATACGATACTCAGCTGCACATACAGTAAGCTGCGCGAAGAGAGTTTATAATATAAAACTGCAGTGCATTCTTACTAAGAAAAAATATTTCCATGGACTAGAGCAGTGGTTCTCAAACTTTTTCTGATCGCGTACCATTTGTGTGTCCCGTACTGTCATCACGTACCACCTTGTTCCAGGAAAAGTCAATGTGCCAAATATCATTCGATCAAGAGTCTGGAAAACCAGAATTGACACAAATGCAACGTGAACAAAATGGCCGTGAGAAATTTTAATGGCCATTTTTAGAAAACAGAAAGGGAAGTAGGCAA
>Ga0210059_1008630_pt1 | contig 16036 bp, 10 predicted proteins | sample Ectturendosymbi2_FD_188042 | JGI IMG/M metagenome (GOLD analysis project Ga0210059, IMG submission 188042) | Ecteinascidia turbinata endosymbiont from Florida, USA - Sample 2 (SPAdes) (version 2) | ecosystem: Host-associated > Tunicates > Ascidians > Unclassified | place: Key West, Florida...
CACAGCCCTTCACGTGAAAGAAACTTGGTGTAAGCGGTGGTGAATGATTTATCTGTGAATTGTTTCTGGGGACGATATGATGCGACAAAACAGTCACTAAAAATATCAAGGACGGGATCTTGAGGCGTCGCAGAGGAACTCAACAGCCACAAAACCCTTCACGTAAAAGAAACTGTTGATGCAATCAACGCCAGTCAGAGAAAAGCCTCATCTCTGTCTAGGAGGTCTTGCGCTGTAATGGCGGTGAATGAATGATCTGCGATGCGGTGAATTGTTTCTGGGGACGACCTCGTCGTTTAAGTCAGTGGTTGTCAAATGCCGGTCCGCAAAATAACCTAAGATTGTTTGTATGACTTAACTTCAAGTAACTGAAAATTGGTAGTGTTCATGCTGAATTCGGTAAAATCCTGAACAATGAGATGTGGTTTGTCATTGAATAGACTGAATATTATGACGTACAATAAAACCCTTGTGCAGTTTCATAATTATTTTTTACTTGAGAAACTATATCGGCAGCTATTGGTCATATGCAGGTTTTTTGAGGTTAAGTTTTGGTGACAGCTACAAAATTTCCGAGACGGTTGTCTGCAATTTTTACCATGAACTTTATAGTAGCCTACGTCCAGTGACGGATTTACGCATAGGCCATGGCCTAGGGCCCCGCGCAACTCCTTCCTATGACGACTCATTATTAACTTAAAATTTGGGAAACTGAGCAGAGGCATAACTTCACAATTTACTTTGAAACGAGCGAAAATGCAATGTCTATTGTAGACTGTCAGCACAGTAATAACACGAAAATATTATTTGCTACGCAATATAAGAATCAGAATATTTCTTTTTGCTGGAGTTCTGCAGTGTCTAGCGGTCCTGCATTTTTGCGAGCTTTTTGTCAGTGGAAGATTGAACATCAAATAAGAAAGCGCTGTGTGAAAGGCTTGATACTGTGGAACATGGCTGGGCACGAGAGAGATGCAGACCGTCTGTAAGAAAGTGGTTACAAGCAGTAGCGTTGCCAGCCCAAAATATTTTTGTGAGGGTCAAATAGCCTACTACAACGAGCAACGGTATTTTATTCGGACATTGCCTGTCAAAGCACAAAATGACAAGGTATATGCTAGAAATTTAGGAGGAATGGTCTCATTGCCTCCCTGGCTACGCCTATGGTTACAAGAAAAGAATGAAAAAGAAAGAACAGTACTCACTTGATGTTCAAGCTTCCAGACAAAAATCCCGCAACAACGCAAGACAGCCAGGCACTGCAGAACTCCGATGGAAAGCAATATTGTCAGTATTGGATGCTACGTTTGGTTGTTTTGTTACCAACTAGATTGCCCGCAAACAGAGATTGCTTGTTGAAATTGTGTATGCCTATGTTAGTTAAATCAGCTCGAAGTTTCTCGTGAGTTTTACTTGGAGAAACGTATCTATATTGGGCTTACTTCTTATGGTTAGCTGAGGGTGTTGCGACAATACTTTACTGTGCAAAACTTGTTTTCATGCTGTTTACCACCAGTCTAGAGGATTAAAACGCTGTACTTTGTATTGCTTGGAAAATGACAACTTAAAAACGGCAAATATAACCCCTGTGTCCACTGAATGGATTGTGCTTGTTTGTTCCATAAAATATGTGGTTACTATAACAAAGGAGTTTACATACAGCTCATCAGATCGACAACTAGATGATACTGCTGAGAAAGGCAACTCGATCCTGCATGAAAATGTATATATCCGAAAAATAAACCTGCAAAAAACGCTAGAAATCTCGGAAATTTAACGATGAGAACTTCTGAACTACACGAAAGAGTTATAAATTCCAAGAAAAGATCGCATTGCCATTTGTTTCAGAGAAGAATGTAGGAAAGGCTTTAATTTCTGTTGAAGACCCAAGGCAGTGGTTCTCAAACTGTGGTACGCGTACCAGTAGTGGTACGCGAAGACCTTCACGGTGGTACACGAATCAGTGGCGTATCTAGACAAAGTGGCGCCCATGGCAAAGTTTAAATGTGCACCCTTCAATAGTTTAAATCTTAGATTATGCCACAATTCCTACGAAAGACAAACCATGTTGAAAATAAATGTTTCAAAACGGTAAATATTTGCGCTTATTTTTGCTTTAAACTTTTTTGTTAATTTTTCGTGACGGCAGGCCGAAGCCTGATATTTGCTTCTTGCCGAGGCAGCTGTGGTGAACTCGATTGCCTAAGGAGCGCTACGGCAATTCACTCAGTGGCCGTGGAACGACCACTCAACCTTCTGATCGAGAAGCGGACACTTTACGGATAACTAAGGACCACAACGTACTTCTATACTCATATATTTTTATTATGAAAAACATCAAAACATTCAAATGACGTTATCATAGTTCATAGGTCTACATAGTGCTCCCTGACAAAATTGTATATCTTACAAAAAATATCAAACAACATATTGCAACAGCAAACGACAATTTCGTTTAAAATGGAACATTTAATTTGAATTGCACAATAACTTATTTAATGTAAGTCATGTATCACTTGCGTTCGAAAAACACCATTCCATCGACACATAAGCATATCCAGCCTTTTCCGGTTAAATTATACAAAAAAGCTAATTAAAACAACACTTTCCGTGCCTTTCATCGAAACAAAGTCGTCTATGATTTCATCAAAGCTTTCACTGCTTTGTCCCTTTCTATTCTCATCAAACCTAGATCACACGACCTACCCTGACTTATTGTTAGCCATTAACGCTCGAAGGTATGAAAGGATCAGTTTCAGTTCACTGAAATATCGTTCGCCACTTGCAACGCATGTGACTGCCATCGTCAGCATTATTTGCAAAGCACTTCCAAGAATGTCAAGAGGACTGCAGGGCGCAATAATTTTAAGTGGCACGGCTTGAAAGTAGCATTTTGCAATCTAGAATCTTCTCGTATAATTTCTTGCCATTTACATCTCAACTGTTCACAGCTCCTAAATTGTCACCCGTAGATTTTTCACAGTCAGGACCTTTTCACAACAGTAGCGTAGCCAGCCGAAAATTTTGACAGGCCAAACATTTTGAATTTGAACGATCCAACAGTATTTGGTTTGAGACACCGCGTCTCGAAGTACAAAACGTTATGCTAGATATTTGGGGGGGATGGCCCCTTTGCCTCCCCCTGGCTACGCCTATGTTTCACATGGTCTTGGACGTTGAACAGAATGTCAAATTTGGACAGAAAAACTAGCTCTAAACAAGACTAACAAATCTCTTTCATGAGTTATCATTTTTGTGCCACTGGCACGGTGACGATACTAACTGCTAATTTTTAGAGGACTAGCTAATGTTTTCCACCTTAGTCTCTGACCCGGGACATTGTAGTCAGCCTAATTATTATCGGACACCTAGTGGCCATCGAAGAAGTTTCGAAAAGTCGGAGTGGGGCCGCAGCAGTTAAAGTAATTTGTTAATCTGTAGGGCCTCAACAGCAGTTATTTGTGTAACAGTCACATTCTTACAGCCACTGTCTTAAACTCATCTCAGCCAAATTCTGACTAATATCTTCTTGCCTGAAATGCAGCAGTACGGACTGACTTATCCTTTCTTATAGCGTGAGAAAGACGAGGTTTCGTAGCTATGGCATGCGAGCGTTCTTGTTCTGTCACATTGTCTGACCGTCGTGTTATGTCACATTACCACAGTTTTGTCATAATGCTTGGTGGTGCTGGTGCATGGAGAAATGTTGATGCAGGTTTGGAGTTAGATGGGGCGAGAAATAGAGGTGGAAGAAACGGTTTAAGTCACAAATATTAACTTGGCCGAGCAATTTTTGCGCCCCCGTCAAAATGGTGCCATGTAACAAGCCATTCCGGCCATACCCTAGATGCGCACTGCCTAAATCTACACGCCCGACTTAATGCATTTGGTAAAGGCGCTGTGTTGATGCAGCTTTGGAGTTTATGAATGTGCGGGGCGCAAAATAGAGGTTCAAGAAACTATACATAAAGATTTTAATTTTCGCCAAGCAGTTTTTGCGCCCCCGTCAAAGTGGTGCCCATGGCACGTGCCATGCCTGCCATACCCTAGATACACCACTGACACGAATAGACCTACTTTCTGTTTTTCTTCACAAAAAATATATTCACAGCTATAATTTTCACCTGTCGGGTTCTGTTAATAAATTCCTGAATTATTGTGTAACCTAATTCCCTTGTTGGTTTCTAAAAACGGCGATAAAACTTTGTCAAAGCCATTTTCTTCATGTTGCATTTGTGTCAATTTTGGTTTTCCAAACTTTTGATCGAATTATATTTGGAACACTGACTTTTCCTGGAATAAGGTGGTGCGTGTTGACAGTACGGCACCCACAAGTGGTACGCGATCAGAAAAAGTTTGGGAACCACTGAAACGCAATCGTAGAACCAAAGTCGGCACCACAAAAAACACATTTTTGAGGGGGGTATACTTTCACGCTTTTCAGACAAATGGCCACATACGTCACACCTCCGTTGGGTCCCAAAAATTAAGATGGCCCACGGCCCCACGCTCCCTAAATCCGTCCCTACCTACGTCACTGTCAGTAACTGCATTATACGTATTGCGGGCGATTTTAAAATGCAGTCTAAGCAACAGGGAATTTTTAAGAGTTTTTCAACAAGGACAAAAGTCAGAGCTCTCATTAAAATACAACTCTCGAGGTGGACATGAAGCAAGTACCGGCAGCAACAAACTGAAAATAAATATATGCAGATATGTTGACAGTAGCAGGAGAAACAAACAAACGAAGTCGAGAATTTGTCATGCAATATAATAAAAGTACTTGGAACATGACTTTAGTGCAGCTCCATGTAGTGAACAGTAGCCACGACCCTTAAGTTTATTATGCTCCCAAATGATGTAAAGAAACCTTCCAAACATGGGCGTCGGAAGGATTTTTTCCAGGCTGGGGCCACTAAGGGATTTTTCCAATAATTTTCTAGGGGGTGGGCCAAATAAGGTGAAAACTGTTTTTTACCACTCGAAACTAAGAAAACAACCTTTTTTCACTGAAATTTTGAAAATCCAAGGGGAGACAAGGCCCTCCTATTCCCCCCCTTCCGACGCCCATGCTTCCAAATGTGCTCATCGTTTTCATATGACGCACAGTAATCTTCTCTTCTTAATGCATCGCATCTATTTTCTCTTGAAATATCTAAGACAAAAAACATTTACCATTGCGTAAATGTTAGTAAAGCCATGCATCCTATCAGCAACAAAAAACGTTTTGGGTTCTCAAACAGCTCAAAAACTTGAAAGTAGGCTATACCATATTTCTAACGACCAATTCATGAAGATATAGCAATAGATGCCGAAGTATTTTGCAATTCAACTCAGCGAGTCAACTGTCATTAGTGATTGTGCCATTCTTCTTTGTTTCGTGCATTATAGGGGAAAAGAAGATTTGAAGGAAGAAGTTCAAGGTTACATTAATTTATCAGGACGTACCACGGGTCAGAGATCTTTAGACTTTAAAACCCTGCTGAGGAAACCGTTGGCCAATTATGCGTAATAAGTTTTCGACTAATTTTTGAAAAGACTTAAAACACGCTTATTAACCTGATTCCCTTGTTAGCTGATTTTTCAAAACGTTCTGTCGAGCAGTCCTATCGAAATATGGATAAGTTTTAAGTTTTTTGAGTAAATGGGGGCTTACTGGCAAGATGCCAGTAGATTGTCAACAAGCGTGTTAACAAAAGCTGTGCTGTTTTGTAGAACAGCTGGTCTCCAAGTCCAATGCCATTTTATTTGATGGAGGAGCAAGCTTGGTAACTGTGTCCCATGAGGTAATTCGCTGATAAGACAAGCTGAGTCGACGCGAGTGGCTCACAGTTAACCTGGGTTGCACTGTAATAGAATTTTGCCATTTTGGCAGGAGTCCCTTGCGTGCCTCCCACAGAAAATATGTTTGTTTTTGAAAAAATATATGTATTTCGAAATACCACAAGTTTGTTTCTTCGCGTCAGATTTGCTTGAAAATAATTACTGACTTTTTGAAAAAAGCGCTTCTGCTCCTAGAATGTTATTTGCCATTTTGGCAGTTTTTAGCCGTAGACTGGTTTCAAGAGTTACCTGAGCGGGGCTTTAACGAATACTTTAGTGAGAAAAAGATACTCTGAGGAAACTGTGCCGGAGCGGGCGCAGATGAAGCTGCAAGCATGACTTGTCATCGGCTTGGTGGCCTTTGTGTATTTCCAAAAATAAAGAAGTAGCGCACAAAGAAATATTTTTTACTCATTGCATAATCCATCGGGAGCATTTAGCTGCAAAGAAACTTTTAAGAAACTGACTTGAAAAACGTACTAAATTACGTGGTGAAAATTAATGAAGTTCGAAGTCGGCCCTTGAACTCCAGACTATTTAAAACACTGTGTGAAAGTATGGATTCGCAGCATCAACATCTTCTCCGTATGGAAGTAAGATGGCTGTCAAGAAGGCGAGTTCTTTCGCGTCTTGATTGAATAAAAGCCAGACGGAGAAGTCGTTTGGATGTCGACGCAGAACTTCGTCTTTCTGAAACTTCATTGCACGCCAGGTTTATCTCGTAGCCCACAGTGGCAATGAAACAGCAGCAAATTTCCCACTCATTTTGATTTTTGTATGTTTACCGAAGTAATGCGTTGCGTATGCAACAGTTTTAGTTAACAAAATAATTGTGATAATCTGTGGCATTCATTGCGACTGTATGAAATTGTTGAAAACCGTGAGATATTTCAAGTCCTCCTAGGACCACTGTGCCCACGATCCTTCCACAGAGGAAAAGCTGGTATGAAAATGAATTAATATAAGAATATCTTGGAAATACACAAAACGCACAACTGCAAAAAACTATTTTTTTATAGTCGCTGGCTACTTCGCGGAGTAAGCGTCATGCTCCGCTCTCTGAGAAAGATTTCGCATGGACCAGAGTCTTTTTCTTATTCAGGCACCTTTGTTGAATACCGACAAAATACTGTTTCTGAGATGGAAGACGTTTTGAGTCAGCGCTTGTCAGTGTTATTTGCATTTTCGTTCTTGAGATTTCACTGAAAACCTGCCGAAAGGGATTTGCTCCTTCGCTACGACAAAAAGTTTTAACCAAGGCTGTGAAGTCAGAAATGAAATTTCAGGCTCCGGCTCTAGCCATTTACACTTTTTGGCTCCTGCATGATTTGGTCCAAAATGAAAACGATTGCACCATTTATACGACTCGCTTACCCCACACACCAGAGCTTTTTTCACAGAAACTGTGATAATAGAGCTTCGTTTTACAATAATTAATGTGCCTCCAGGCGCTTCTACTGGAGACGTTATCAATTCAAGAACTTAATTCCTCAAAGCTGGAAATAATGTGAGCACCGTAATGGGAAGTTCAGTTATTTTCTGTCGGACATTCCTGGGGAAATCAATTCTTTATTGTCGCAAGACGAAAAACATCCGCTGACGTCAGAGTAGCAATGATAAGATACGCTTCAATCAGCCAGAACCACTGTTCCGATTGAGATACAACAAACTGTGTTATAGGAGGTAAATGGTTTATCAAAAAAAAAAAAAAAAAAAAAAAAAAAAAAAAAAACAGAAATAAAACGATATGAAATTAAAATACGCTAAAATAACGAAATATAATTTAACTCAGAAATAGCCCATGCTGAATAAAAAATCCTTGGCAAAGAGTCAGCAATTTTGCTGTTAACAGAGTATATAGTTCGCCCAAAGTAGGCATCATCAGCTTCTATTCCAACCATTGTGTACTCGACATCGAACCATATTTCAAAAAATGTAAACGTTTAGGGTTTCTTATTCGTTGAAACGATCTTGATAAGTGAAAACTGTTGTATAAGAAGCTATGTTAGAACTTCGCCACAACTGAAGTTAGCTGCAGGACCGCGTGAGTTTGTGACTCGCTTTCAGTTGCACTTCTGGCCAGTCGCATTTCTTTGGTTCGAGATATGATACGTAAAAGATCCGCTCTCCCTTTCCCTGTAGTTCACTATTCTTTCAATGTCTGACTTGTCACCACTTGAAAAAACCTGCAATGAAAAGTGTCATTAAAAAGAAACGGTGGTCAAAAATTAAAAAAATTTGGATGGGAAACTATTGCTTACGTAACTTCAGCACGAAACCGATATAGATCCCATCGAAAACTTTCAAGCAGCTGTACGTAAAAGCATGTAATAGTTTATGAGATAAACGACCGGGGCAAGTCCAAGATGCAAATTGCCTTTTTTCACTAGGACCAGTGACAAATCGATTTATCGGCGCAGTTAAACCACAACCCGAAATAAAGCGGAGAGCTACGAGACAATCCACAACAAAACAGCAAACGACTGCTCTGAGGAAGAAGTTTGACGTGAACAAGGAAAGACTGTTGAAACAGTTTCGACAAAGGATACATGGCCAATAAAACCTCACAAAAATGTAACCTTTAACTCGTAAATGGTAACCTTTAACTCGTAAATGGAAAGCTCGGTAACCTTTAACTCGTAAATGGAAAGCTCTACGTTTGAAATAAAGTTGCAACTTTATTGTCCAAGCACATCCTGTATTGTTTCCAAGAATTGGAGAGAAATTCTGTGCCATCGAAATATTTCAATTTTATATCCAGTGAAGCTTAAAAAACATAAGATACCTGAACCTAGATCAACTTGTAATTCCAAGTGTCAAGAGTGGTAATGACTTTTTTGGCCTTTTAAAGGTTATTTCGACTAACAGCCCCGTTCATGGCAGGCAACTCTGAGAGGTGTGTGCAAAACGTTCATTGATTGAAAATAACTACTTTAAAGTAATGAGCTTTCTCCTCGTGAAGGTTTCTCCTGATGAAGGCTTTCATCTGTTGCACAAATTTAGCTCAAGCACATATGAATGAAATAGATTGTAACTGCGTTGTCACCACATAACAAAGGCGCCTAAACGGTAAGGATTTTAGCCTATAATCATGATTTGAACTGGATGATGCACTATCTATTGATTCAGTGCACAGAACTTTCTATTGATTCAGTGTTGTCAGAGATTTTCTACATTATGCAATATAGTGCACTGAAAATTAAAGCGAGTATGACTACTTTTATTACTATGGCAGTGATCTCTTCGGCTAGCGTTCCTCAAAGTCCGGCCGCGAAATGTTTCAATCCGGCCCGCGCGCTTTACTAAGAATGTTTAGTATTTTTACAACTTCGTGTAAATAAATTAATGCAATACATCCAATTATACGAAAAGCAAAAAGCATTTATTGTAATTAAAATTTTTATACCGACAGACTTTAGAAAACAAAACAAACGAAGCTTTCAGCTTTAATCAAACACTCACTACAAACGTTTTGGGGTTTTCTTGCTATGTGTGAAATGAAAGTGATTTACTTAGGATCTTGAATTCCAGGACATTTGTTTGTATTTTTATCGTTTGCGAACAACAAAATATGTGCTCGTGGGTTGAATCACAGACATTAACCTGGTTATGGAGGAAATCGATGCAAGTTACAAGGATGTCTTGTACTTTTCACAATTTCGCTAGCTTAGGCAAAACATTGAAGAGAGTGTAGGATGTAAAACAAGAAATTGCATTTTATATAGATTTTGAAGAGAAATCGCATGAGTTTTCTAATCGTCAGTGGCTCTCAAAACTTGCTTCATTGGTGGATATAAAGGAAAAATTAAACTTTCTTAATGCGTCATTGCAAGGAAAAGAAAAATTCATTCACAATTTTTTGGAGAGATTAAAGCATTTGAAGCAAAGCTATAACTTTGGCAAAGGCAGTCACGCCAAAATGTATTTGATCATTTTCCGTGCTCCCAAAGTTCACTTGGAGATGGTGAAAGTGACAATGGTGCTAAATATGCTGATGAAATGTAAAGTTGCAACGTAAATTTGATTGGCGACTTCAGGACTTCGTAGTTTCGAACATTTAATCATTTGATCAAAATGTTTTCAATGCTCTTTGAGATTGACTTCGAATCAGTGCCAATAAACTCCCAAATGAAATTTATTGAATTGCAGAATGACGTGGATCTGAAAGAAAATTTTCCATTGAAAACGCTTCTGGAATTTTACAAAAGAGTGTCTCCCAAGAACAAGATTTCAAAACGTGCTCAAAAATTAATTTGTTTTTTGCAAATGCTCATCTTTGCGAAGCATTCCTTTTTAAGATGAAGTATTGTAAATCCAGCTGTCGAAACATAGTTTCAGATTCACATTTTCACGATACTCCCGGCATTGCAGCATCATGCACGACACCAAGTATTACAACTATTATGCAATAGAAGAATCAGTTTCGTGAGTCGCATTGCAAAACATACTACCTAGCAAAGAAAAACAAGATCAATAAGCAAATGTGACTAATAATATTCGTGTTGTATTGTTTGTTTTTTCAATGCACAAAAGAGTCCGGGCCTCGGACGCCGATAAGACCGCAAATTGCGCCCAGCATCCAAAATGTTTGGGGACCGCTGATTTAAGGCATTTCCAGCAACATCTTTTGTGAAAAATCCGACGAAACTAAAATAAATTTCTTCCAACATTTTATGGTTAGGTTCAAGAACTAAAGTATCGAGTAATGACTGTAATGGGACAAGAACCTTATGCTGAAAAAATGATGCTCACACTGCATTGTTGAAAGCTTCAGAATCGCTGTAATCTTTCGATAACAAAAAATATTATATTTTATTGATCTTTGTGGAGACTAGTTTCTCACCGAAATTTTTACTGAAGGATTTCAAGTTTTGAAAACAATTTTGGAACAAAAATCATTCACTGTTTGACTTGCCGATACAAGCTGCAGCCACTGATCCCGAGTTGAATTGAAATCATGTTGAACTGCATAGTTTAAGACCTGAGAGAGTGTTGACATTTTATGACAACAGCGGTCTTGTAGGGCCAGGATTGTCTCTTTACAAGATCTCGTATCATTGACTCGGTCTTGTCTTTGTGACTGGATAGTCCCCGCAGCTCTTCCGCATACCGCACGCCTGATACGAAGGCTGCAATACCAGTTTGCAAAGTCTTAGTAAGTGCAGGCTGAGAATAGAACTGCAGATTTATCAGCTCCAAAGCGGACGCACTTACCACCAGGCCACAGGTTGGTTTTTAATACCGTTAAGATTGCAGTTCCACTCGGCCTTCCTCAAGTGTCCGCTTTGGAGCTCGTAAGTCTGCAGTTCTATTCTCAGCAAACACAGCCCGAGAATAGCTTGGCGCCCACAGCACAGGCCAGACCACTTCCTTAAGTAAGCTGAGTTCATGTTGCGATACTAACATTTGCATTCGTCCGGATCTCTTACAATCAAACATGAAAAATCTTTCTATATAAGTCATTGATCTAGTGGTTAAAACTTTACGAATTTAATTTCAAGTTGAAAAATATCAGATTTTTTTAGTATTTATGCTTATGTATTTCACACGTTAACTGGCGTGTCAGTCGTTAAAACCTTAAAATTGAAAAACGGTTCTTACGAACTGTCCATGTGCAAATATTGCCTTAGCGCAAATTCGGCAAATCAAATTTTTTTTGGTGGCGTACATGTTGGACTCAATCGTCTCCCTATCATGCACTGTATATTCAAGAAAAACATTTTGTGCACATTTCCGTGTGGAGATTTGTGGGGATTGCACTGAGAATTGTTGTGTAGCCATAAAAATGCGTCAAAGGTTTCCTTTAATCCTTTATCAACTTCAAACGCAAAGCTACAATTTTGGGCGTATGCTATATATCACGAAAATTAAAGCAGGCAACCTGTTTGGTCTCATTATGAGGTTCGTTTTCGGGTTAGAAAAAATAACTAAAGTTTTTTTTTTTTAATTCGGCACCTTCAATTCCCTCAGCACTTCCAAATGAGATTTCAAAACAAGGTTTCACAAAAAATTCCATTGAGCCATCCAAAGTCGGCACAGATTGACACTAACTGCTAGAGATGAACATGGGTTTGGAATTAGATCTTGGCGGATTTTAGTTTTTTGATGGATTTGGATTTTAGAATTTCTGGCTTCTGATTTACTGGATTGCACTGGATCTGGATTTGATAGTTTTGAACTTCTCCGCAACTTTCTGTTCTGTTTCGGGACTACAGATTAGCTGTATCTAATTTGTGAAGTTTGGTTCTGTGGAGTTTCTTACGTCCGTGTGATTGTTCTGTAGATCTTGTTGGTTTAAACTATGGGCCTTGATTATGACCAATGATAAAATCTTTTGTATCATGTCATCTGATTTGTGAATATGGCATGACTTTTATTGATCCAGTCTCATTTCTTGACTCATGATCGTTATACGAAAAGTACTGCTTACCACCTAGCAACATTTAGCACAGTTCATAATAATTTATATTTGCAGGCTTGTGCTTATTCGCCGTTTGTGCTGTATACCTGTTAATCTCTTTGGTTTGATATCTCACAGGCTACGCAGCAATGTTCCCTCTGAGGTGCGCAACTGCGCAGTACCACCGGACTATTTGCGCAGCGGAATTTCATTGTCGCGCACTTGTAACATTCCAAATTGAACATCGTATATATATCGCATAGTCTTTTTAACGCTTTACTGGTTGTGTGTCTGCATGGTTGTGCAATTGCATGCGTACTTACAACAGACATTTGCACAGTGTAAAATTTTCTTGGAGGGAACACTGCTACGCAGTAAAATGGCCCAGTTTAGAATGCTTTTGTCTAAAATTTTGAAATGCCTAAAACCAGTGGCGTATCGATGCATATTGGCACCCACTGCAAAGTTTAAATGTGCAGCCTTTTCATAATTGATGCAGGCACAATTTTTACGAAAGGCAAACCATCAAGGAAACAAATGTTTCAAAACGGAAAATACAGTACAATAAGTTACATGTATAAGAGTAAACGACGCTTGAAGGTGCGACAGTCAAACCACAGAACAGAAAAAGCTAGCTCTACACAAGGCACGTGCATTTACATTTTTGCTCAACTGGTACGGTAACGATACTAAGCGCTGATTTTTCAAGGACTCGCTAACTTTTCTTCCTTACTCTCTGCACTAGGGCAATGTATTTGGCCTCATTATCGGACAGTAGTGCTGGCCATTGAAGATGTTTCGTCAAGTCGGGGTAGGCCGTGTTGCAGACCCCTGGTGGTGGGGTCCGAACATACAAATGAGTAAAACCTGTTCTTTCCAAACCTGCATTCTAAGGAGCTTTCTATTCACACATATTAAAATTTTCATCTTGACGACCAAGAAATATTTCTTGCATCGTGCTTCATTGTTCTTATAATGAGTCATAAAACTGTACATTCGTTGCAACAAATGAGCTTATGAACTTCATGACGTCAATAGCCCAAGCCCGAGCGGCATCGCGAAAAATTACCACCCCCAGAACTTTGTGTTTTGATCAGTTCAAACTTGAAAATCAGATTGATGCCAGAATAAAAAGTACGGCGATTCGAAGGCAGACTATTTGCAGAGAGTCCCTGATTCGAAATGTGCGTTATTGGATGAGAGTATAGTTAACATAGCAAGTGTTTTTAAGGTTCTGAAAAGCTGCGGAACACGTTGGTTCGCTAGAAAGTCTTACGTCACAGACATTTCGTCAAACGCAATGTCTTCATGTCACAAAGCTCTCGATGTTGTTCGCACAAGTTCATAGCGTTCAAAACAACATCTCAAAGTCCTCGCTGCACAGATTGGTTTGCATAATTGCATCAGTTTTAGGAATAAAACTTTAATGAGCTCCAATGAATTTATCCACATTGTGACACTGCGTCATGCTAGCCGCGGCAGTTTTAAGGAAATTGTAAATCTGCGGGAGCTTAACAGCAGTTGTTTGCGTAACAGTCAGATTCCCATAGTCACGGAGTTAAACCCATCTCAACCAGATTCTGACTAACATCCTCTTGCCTGAAACGCAGCAGCACGGAATGATTTAGCCTTTCTTATAGCGTGGGAAAGACGAGGCCTTGTAGATATGGCAGGTGCTCGTTCTTGCTTTGTCACAATATCCGTCGTGTTATGTCACAATACCACAGATTTGTCATAATGGTTGGTGGTGCTGGCGCATGGAGAAATGTTGATGCAGGTTTGGAGTTAGATGGGGCGAGAAATAGAGGTGGAAGAAACGGTTTAAGTCACAAATATTAACTTTGCCGAGCAATTTTTGCGCCCCCATCGAAATGGTGCCATGTAACAAGCCATTCCGGCCATACCCTAGATGCGCACTGCCTAAATCTAATATAAGTGGTGTGACTTTGGGTTTGAAGAGGGTAGCATAAGTTAACTTCAATTAGAACCTTTGCATTGGATAGCCTAATGACAATTATAAAATTTCAAATTTAAACAGGATTTGGATTTTTAAACGGTCACTTTTCGGGTTTGGATTGATTTGGATTGGATTTTGAAATAAAATCGTTGGATCGGATTTGAAAATATAAATCTGTCATTTCAGCTAACTACATTTTATGTTTGTCTGGGAAATTCATTCTGTATTCCAGGTTGATCGCTCCGTTCTATCACCAAGCAGTCTTACGCAAAGACTGTTATGTGGTATGCTTGAAGCGTTACGATCACCTTGCCACTGTAGACAACAAACCCATTTGACGTCATAACAATTAAAATTATATTTGCGGGCGTTCGATGTTTCTGGTTATGAGTTCGGTAGCAAAAATTTTGGTGAAGTAATAGTTGTTTGCCTTCAGAACAGTAATTTTTATGGCATTTTCGGTAGTGGTTGGATCACTCCTGTGATATCAACCCGGCTCAAGTAGGTTTTAAAACCTGATCATTTGGTTGACATTAGCCAAAACGTCCATGGTTTCAAGAGCGCAGGCGCATTTTTCAAAAACTCAGCAAGTATTTTCAAGCTAATCTCATCAGTAGAAACAAATTTGTCTTTCGAATGATTTTTTTCAAAAACAAACATATTTTCTTTCCACAAATACAAAAGGCACGCAAGGTGATTCTCGCCAAAAATTCCCATTGCAGGTGTACCTGAGGTTACCAATGAGCTACCCACGTCGACTCAGCTTATATTTCTAGCGAATTCCGTCATGGGCAGTGGCGTAGCCAGCCCAAAATTTTAGGGGGCAAAAAAATAAATGTTTCAATCAAGGCGAGCAACAGTATTTGTGTTTGTGACGCCGCTTCTCAAAGCACAAAATGACTAGATATGCTAAAAATTTGGTTGACCATGCTTCCCAAGAGGCCCCTGGCTAAGTTTATGCTCATGGGACGCAGTTAACACCAAAGAAAAAGTCGCTTTCGGATGAAAGTAACTATTCACAGAGCAAGGCTTCCGAAATAGCTTGAAACAACAAGCGTTATGAATCACTCAACGTGCGTTTTGGTCGCTGTGGCAACCAAGTCTCTGTGGGCACGATGGAAAAGCTCTGACTGACGCGAACAAAAACACCTACACACTGGCCGCGAAAAGTGAAACACAACAATGGTCTGTAGAACTGAAATACATCAGCGTTCAGTGGCAGAGAAACAAAATGATTGTCTTATCCGTGGGAGGATCATGTTTTGAATATTAATTTGTGCGTTACGTTTGTGATACCACTTATCTTCACAGAAATCCAAAGAAAGGGAATTAGGTTCTTCAACAAAAGTAACAATGTAAGCCTCATGTATCGGCGGTTTATTTACGTTGCCATGGAACTCTGAAAAGAGCCGCGACAAGGCCACTTTATCTTTGTTATTTTCATCAATTTCACAATTGGGTCTGTTCTAATTACTGCGGTGCGATGACCATCTCGTGGAAAATTTGTTCTTGGTTTGCCCGACATATTGTTCGTGGCAAATAACACAAGTCGCTACATCAATACCATGGTTTGCGCATGTCAATTTTTGTTTGAGTGGGAAAGTTTTATTTTTGCCCATTATTTGTGAAACACATGGCACCATTGATTTTGTTTTTCATAGTTACCACAGAGTGCACAGTTGCCACAAGGACCCGACCTCTCTTTGACATGCTCTCTCGTCTTGCTCAAAGCAAGGTGCTTGTAGTTAGTAAGTAGTTGTCCAATTGTAGTTGGTCTTTTGTAGGTCATCATTGCTTTCGGGTTTAAGTTTTTCTCTCTCTGTGTGAGTTATCAGGTGGGGAAAAGATGTAGCCCA
>Ga0210059_1008631_pt1 | contig 16034 bp, 8 predicted proteins | sample Ectturendosymbi2_FD_188042 | JGI IMG/M metagenome (GOLD analysis project Ga0210059, IMG submission 188042) | Ecteinascidia turbinata endosymbiont from Florida, USA - Sample 2 (SPAdes) (version 2) | ecosystem: Host-associated > Tunicates > Ascidians > Unclassified | place: Key West, Florida...
TGATAGACACATGGTCCACATGATCATGGAGATGGTTGGCAATCGCAGCTTTACCCTTACCACCGGAAACAGCAAAAGAAGCAGGTTACGACGCCTCAAGAACGGCGTCCCACAGGGATCTGTCCTGGCGCCCCTACTGTTCAATATCTACATCTCCGACCTGCCAACCACTATATCGAGAAAGTATGCATGTGCTGACGACCTAGCAACCATGCATGCCGATGGAGATTGGCAGGCGGTGAAAGGGGCGCTGACCAAGGACATGGCAATTCTAGGTTACTTCCAGACTTGGAAGCTGAAGCTCAGCACCTCGAAGACGGTGTCGGCAGTCTTCCATCTCAACAACAAGGAAGCTAAGCGTGAGCTGAAAGTCAGTTCAACAACGAAACCCTGCTCTTCTTCTCCGAGCCGAAATACCTCGGAGTAACGTTGGACAGGTCGCTCACGTACCGCCGACCAGTGGCGATTCTAGAACTTAAAAAGTGGGGGGGAGCTGCGGGGCCAAGGAAAAAGTAGGGGGGCCAACATAAACGTTCATCTTGCATGGCGATTTTTCGTTGTTTTGACGATTACGTTGCTATGATTTACCTTATCTAACCCAACCTAAGCTTACGAATATCGTTGAATATGAACTGGCGTTTTTATTCACTAGAGACACCTGAACGCCACTGTAGATGCAATCACACACGTATACTGCTATGTCGAATATTCTGTGCTAACCATGCAACTTCCACAGCACTACACATGTAAAACGAAACCCCATTTCCTGTACACAATTGTGCCGACCCCACATCCCACATGAGCGAAAACAGCTGGACGAAAGTGAATATAATTCACATGAAAGAATTCCATCTTGATACAGACACAAGTAGGCTGTTGATAGCCAACTAGTATCGTCAAAATATTCTTACTGCAAAACACATAAAAATAAGCCATCTGCCAACGGATTGGTGACTACTGACTAATCCATTTTGGTGGTAGCTTATGGGCATTTTGTGATTGTGGTGTAACCATAACAATGTTATGCAACTACCATTACGAGTGTAATGCCCATCTGCAACGTGGATAGGGTGAGGATTATTCAATGCAGTATGCAGTTAACAGCAGCGAGGTTTCGGCACCAGTGGCACAAAAAGTAGCAAAGCAGCGCCGCAGATAGGTGTGCACGGGCGTTTAGGGCGTGTACCTGATAGTAAGATGCAACAGCAGGCGTAAAACGTACTTTGCAGAATATCCCCAACAAATTCGTTCATTTTAATATTCACACTGAATTTTCCTCTGTTCATCAAAAGCTGACTTTTTGACCCTGCGTGGAAGGCACTAACTCTACACTTAAAACAGATTCAGACAATTCTCACACAGATCCTTGCAGAGCCTACGTTAGAATTTATATCATCATCACCTCAATGTAACTTAATCCTTCATTTGTCATGACGACTGTCAAATTCATCAACAAAATCATCTAAATCTGTTTTTCAGCTCGTGCCTTTCAACTGAAAGTAGATCAATGTTACCCAATCTTTCACTGGTCATGGAATTTCTGGGAATCGTTTTCAATAATTTCAAATTTGAAAAGCTTCTTTCGCATGAAGCGCTCGTGGCGGGAAATTACAGCTAGGGTTGCCAGATGCGTTTTGTAAAAATAGTAATACCGGACATTTTTTCAACAGTGACAGATCCAGGCTATGTCGTAATTCGTAAGGGCATATGGCACGGGATTCTCGAATAACGTATTTTAAAAAGAACATTTTTGACAATGCATTTATTTTTTGTGTTATATATTTTTTTCAATTCAATAAAGCTCCCACAATGCCGTTTTGAAAATTTTTCAGTGTATAAACGTATTGTTTGTGAACAGAGTCTATAGCCCTATGCTGTGATTTTGTAAACTAACCTACCTTAAATAAAAAACGATAATTGCAATGTTTCATGTGAACTGTGGCTTTCCTAAACTATCAAAAAATAATGCACTTTAAGAAAAAATGCAGTATTGTATGTTGTATATCAATTCCTCAAGTGAACATTTTCTGCAGTAGTTCTTTTTCCAGTTACTGCGTATATTCATTTTCAAAATACCGGCTGCAGGCACGAATTTAGAAAATACCGGCCTCTTACCGGCCACTGCCAAATTTGCAGTAAAATATCGGCCAGGCCGGTGAAATGCCGGTCATCTGGCAACCCTGGTTACAGCTACCAATGACAATCAAACCTATCTTTTTAAGTAGGCTCTAGCTATAAATGAAAAGACTTGTTCGAGCGATAGGCAGCTTCTACTCCTTCCGAAGCAAATTCTTTGCCAAAGACATTTCAGGTGTTAAATCATTTTCACTAAATTAATATGATTTGCAAATTCTTTCGAAAGAACTGCTTCTGAATCATTACGGAAAACCCGTACGAAATTCTATGAGGTTGCTGGGTATGTGTGGTTAGATTTAAAACTGTTGTCACGAACCACTTTCGTAAGATGTTTCGAAGTCATATACTGTAAACAATGCGGCAGAACGTAATACTGCAGCCAAGAATAATTCGGCTAAATTAACTGAAACCAATTCTTAATGGTTTCACAAACCTTTTGCTACTGGGACAAGCAACAATCTGCTGACAGTAATATATTCCAGTTCCATCTCACACTGAAATGCACGAAAGATTAATCTTCCCATTTCTGTGACTGTTTCTTAGTTTCGAAATGCATTTTCCAACACCACGATCGCAGACCGACTAAATTTCATGCGGGATCTGAGCAACTACTGGTGTGTGTTGTAAATAAACAACTCTAGTTACCCGGTCGTCAAAAACAACAACACAGCTTATCATGCATTGGGGAAATACTGAATGCAGACTAGAGGGTTTCTAAATTATCGCCTAAAGTATTGCTGGCCGAAAGTTTTCTACTGTATATGTCAACCAAACGAACTTGAACGGGAAATTATGAAAAAAGAAGCTGAGGGCCAAACAGGGGGCCAAGCAAAAATCTGGGGTTGCCATGGCCCACCCAGGCCCTCCCTTGGAATCGCCACTGCCGCCGACACCTTGCGTCACATCGCAAGAACTTAACATCACGCGTCGAACTCCTGAGGCGGCTTGCTGGCTGTGGTTGGGGCGCTGGAGCAACAACGTTGCGAACAGCCACCCTAGCCCTGGTCCATTCGACTGCACAGTACTGCGCTCCTGTTTGGTGCCGCAGTGTTCATACCCGCCTCATTGATCCCACCATCAACGACGCCTTGCGAATTGTGACTGGACACCTGCGTCCTACACCAGCGGACAACCTTCCAATCCTCGCAGGTAGCCAACATGCTGAGCTTTGTCGCAGTGGAGCCACACTATCTCTAGGACGCCGTGCCATGGAGCCTGGATATATACTCCACTCAGCACTCACCCGTCCATCGAGTGCTGTTGCACGGCGCTTCAAATCGAGACACCCATTTGTACCCGCCGCACAGCAACTCATCAGCATCTCTGACAACAACAACAACATACGTGCGGCGCAGTGGGTGGATCATCAGTGGAACGCGGAGTGTGGGCGGACAAACCCAAAGACTCCACACTTTGATTCCAGATACCGGTACACACACACACCGGAATGACCCTCCCCAGAAGAGCCTGAGTCCGGCTTAACCGCCTCCGCACCGGCGTTTTCCGGTCCTGCTTGCACAAATGGGGTATGGCCTCCTCTGCGGCCAGTGAGTGTGGCGCAGAAGAACAAATCGTCGACCATGTCGTCCTCCAATGTCCAATCCATCGACCTCCCCACTGACTGCACGGCCTGACGGTTCAGGACGATGAGACAACCGAATGGCTGCTCAACACCTGCCTCGAAATCTAGCGCGGCCAAGTAGTGGATAAAAGAAAAACTCGCTCAAACGAAAGAAAGATGAGATATTCACCTAACAGATTTCATGTGTGCAAACGTTAGGAACACCATTCATCAACTGAATCAATTTCGTCTTTCACACAGCACTTTATACAATTAGCACTTCGAGGGGTAGGAAAAGTGAGAAGACACAAACCTTAGTGAGAAGATAAAAATTGAACATATCACAAAACGCATGTAAAGAAGTCAGGAGGTAATGCTTAGTGGCCTCAAATTGATCAATCGGTTTCAGAGACACGCAGTTGAAAATTTTTGTACCTACAATTCATTCCAGATTCCGCGGTCATCAAATCACACTTTGTTTTCACTTTAATTCCCTTCCCCTCGAACAGAGAAAGCAATGCAAAAATACGATCAAAACTAGTTTCTTGAATATTCTGCAAACGTATGACGCAGTAAGGAAAGACAATACCTTTTTCTTTACTTCATTTTCGTAGGAGAAAAACAATATAACGCACTTTGCTGCAGAAATAATATCATAAACTCTTGTCTAAATAGCAAATCATTTGAGAATGTGAGTAATCTTGTAATTGACTTAGTTGAATTTCATTGCATTAACGACTTACAAAGTTTTGCAACTGTTAAGTTGCTAATTTTCAAAAGACAAACAAAATGTGTCAAAACTTTTTCCTTTTCCAAACTGTTTGTGCATCGAATACATTTCAGTTCTTTGAAGGTATGGGTTTCGATGAATCACTCGTGCGTGACCTTATGCAAAAATATATCGAAGAGCACGGAGCTAGTTACTCCAGCGCCACCGCTCTGCTCGACGCTGTGGTTGAGAGACAAAGGTAAGGCAAGCTTGCCATTCGTATTTCATTTCTTCGATGACTTAACCGCTTTGTGAAAAGCCATCGCGGCGCTGCTCGTTGCTGTGATCCTCTAGCTGTGGTTTTGCTGCACTGTAATTGGCATCAGAGAGTTTACCAGTTTCGGTGAAATGAAGTATTTGAGAAAGACGTATTTTAAAGTTTTTACTTTCCGCAGCTTGCATCTTAATTCATTCTTTCTGTTCTTGAATTTGCTTGTTTTTTGCCCTTGCTTTAGCCCTGCAGCCTTTCACCTGCAAGCATTGTTTGCACTTGCAGATTTCAGGACTGAGGACATGTAGAGTTACATGAAATTGATTTTCTGTTGCAACAGTTTGCTGATACACATTCCACCGCATGGCCTTTGTGAAGTCTAGGTGCTTGAAAACAGACATGTGCAAGTCTGAATCAGCGCAGAGTCATGAAAGCAGAGCCAAGCTGGATGATTCCTCGAAAGCTTGCAGCAAACCTGAACCATTCAATTGTAATTTCACGCCAGAATAAAATGTCATAATAATGAATCCTAATCCTAAGCAACAGAATATGCAATAGGTCGAGGAAAACGTGCTGTGGGATTTTTCGTAGTTCCGTGGCTAAATTGCGAAAGTCAGCAAATACTCTCAGCGTGGTGATTTTTTGTGCTTCGACAACGATTTTTGTTGATGGTTTAATCCCAGGAAGTTTATAAAGTAATGATTTTTATTTGAATGAAGAAACAAAACATTAGGTTGGAAAAATTATCTTTTTATGACCGACAACTGAATCGTTTGAAAATGTGCTCTGCAAGCATAAAAACTATCGCCATTTCAAACCCAGGTTCTCGTTGGGCGGCGAGGAATAATTTGACCATCTTTAAATTCTATCATTCAAAGGTCCTCATACATATTCTGGAGAATATATTTTTAGCATCTACGCAGTTGAGACATAGTTCGTTGGTCAGTACTTGCCAAACAGTTTGTGTGTGGGTTATCGAACTAACTTTAAAAGACAATATATTGTAAAGAGATTATTAGCATGATTTATAATGTGTTTCGTAAGGCTTTTAAATTGATGATTGAAACAACCTGTTGCGATCACTTGGACTCTCTTAAAAGCACTGTGTCCTTTTCAGACAATAATTTTGCTTCTCATATTCACTTCACAAACAGCAGGCATTCTGTTTTCATGTGTAGTTTCCAGCTTCAACACTGAGGATCCTTAGTGTTTTGTACTTTTGAGAAGCCGCCTTTTTCTGGAATCGAAACAAAGCCATTATTTTAATGGATGCACAACGTTACCTAGAATTTCCAAACAACATTCCTGTTCTAAACAAAACGTTTCATACTAATCATTTGCTATCCCAGTTGTGCTGTGTCCATATGGTATTTAGATCCCTTCATCCGCTTGCTTAGCGCTGGGGGGAATTCGAGTACCTAGTATTACGTGGTTATACTTTTGAAGCCAGACATTGGCAGTGCCGCCTGTGGTATTTCCACTGCAACCATTGCAAAATAGGTTGGCATCAGATTTAACCTAACTGTTGAGACATTTGCATCAAACAAACTTTTGTCTGCTAGAGAACTTGAAGCAGAAGACTGTACAAGACCAACTGCAGTTCACCAACTCAACCAAACCACACAACCTTTACTCTCCTCTCGGGAAGGCATAGAACGTGTCGCTCAAAACATCTACAGCAGCAGAACTGCAGTCCCAAATCCACTCTCTGAGCACGGTGAGACGTCGTTCTCACTGACGTCGTCTAATTCGACGCCTACTCCCAATATGAACTTAAAGGTGGGTTTACATGTTTGTGAAAAAGAAGTATGAATGATTATATTTGCTAACACAGATACTTTTTTCACAACTTCCAAATTACTATACAGACAAATCCGCACTAAACAGAAAAGCAGTAGATCTTTTTCATTAAACTCGAAGTGATTTGAACTTGTGCCTTTCTAGCTTTTGTATGTTAACACTTCAATGCAAGAATATATATGTGCCCGTCATGAAAAATGCGTCTTCAGAATTTCGCCAAAATAAGAAAATGCCAAACATGTGGCGTTGTATTAAAAACAGAATTTCCAAAAAGAATATAGCCTACATTTTGAAAGACTCTGCAGAGCTGCAGGATAAGTAGAGGTGCAGAGCTGGAGGTTAAGTATTTGAAAATTACGTTTAATTTTTACCAATTTTACAAAACTTGATGAAACAAACTTCAAACATTGTACATAAGAGACCTACTGTAGTGTATTTTTTTCAAAGCAATTATAACAAACACGTTCAAACTAAGTTTCCTTTTCCTCTAAACCACCGCAAACCAGGAAGTACAGTTACACATAAAAGACAGCGACCAAAATACAATATACAAGCACTCAGCTCCTGAGAGCATCTTGAAAATATAAACTTTTCCTTTTAAGTACAACGCAATACATCAATACTTCAATGTGCCACTCAGTTTATACTTGGAGTAAATAGACGGGTACCCGTCAATCTATATATGTCACATAGCGAAGAGTTGGCATTTGAGTGCCATTCCCAAAGGTTGGTCGCATTGGATGTAGGCAGCGCCGGCCTTTACAGATGTGGGGCCCAATGCAAGACCTAGGTGCGGGGCCTCTCTTAGCAGTGGTTTTATGACGTCATCATGTTCAGTCAACCGTGTTACGACTATGATAGAGCGCAGATATAAAGCACTAGCATGTTTGCTATCGTTCGATAATAGAGGAAATTCTCTAGTTCTAACGAGAGCGTTTTTTGTTGACAATGAAATCCATATGACGTTTTTACTGACTTCTCGAGCGCAAGGTCTGGCAAAAATGAACAATCTACCCAAACACCATGGCGCGGGGTCCCAGAGACGCGGGGCCCAATGCAGCTGCATCGGCCTAAGGCCGGCCCTGAATGTAGGCTTGCTTTAATATTCACTAACATAAAAATTGCAAACGTAGCTTGGAGTTTGACAGGAAACAAGTTGCTATTGTTTTCGTGACATTTACGAAGGAGTTTTGATATAGATTTACTGAAAAATGAAAAGATAATGCTACGTCTCATTTTTGGACTCACACCGTGTTTGAGACTTAACAAGGATTAACTTCATAACTCACAGCAATAGCAGTCAAACTTAATTTGATACAATTAACAACGGCCGACACACAACAAGATAAATGATGCAGTCCGGTGCGGTTCTAATAATTGTAGAACCGCGTGCAAATCGTTAACACCGCGCTATTCAGAACATTATGGGTCAATAAACTTACGTCGAGTTCAGGCTACTCAAAGGAACCGTCAAAGCAAATAAGACAAGGCTATCACCGTAAACGTGGAATGCGAGATAACATAATCAAAGCAAACGATTGTTCAATTGGCAACGCATGAATTTGCAATCTAACAGATAAATTTGATTTCGTTTTTGAATTTTAATGACTGTTTGTCTCAACGGTCATGAGCTTGATTAGTAGTAATAGGTGTATGATTCCTGAATGCAATCAGAGAAAAGATGGAGCATTCTTAGGAATTTAGAAGAAATGATGTAACAAAACCTTTAAGCCAACCTCCAAAGCAAAACATTGTCTTCTTTCTCCTTTACAAAAAAAAAGAAGACAAAATTCTTCTAAAAATTTATTCTAACAAAATATTCTATTGAATAAGGTTGTAGGAGGTAGCATCCGTAGTGTTACGTGAAATCGATTTCCTATCAAAATTTGCTGATTGATTCCACCTGTATGGAAAATAGACAAAGCTTGTCGAGCTCTATACATCTTCAGTCGTTCGCAGCTGTAAATTCTAACGTGACAAGCTTCGTTTCAGGTCAATGTCAACAACATTAATGGAAAACATCCAAGATTTGGTGACGAGTCTGCACACTCAAGAAGTTGCCAAAACTCTGCCACGCAATTGAAAAAAACCTTGCAGACGCTTAACCAGCAAAGATTGTGCAAGGTGAAACAACAATTAAACTGATGCAAAGCATCATATTTCTCTAATTTTCTTAGCACACTGTAAATGCTGCCTTATACTGTACTGTCCCACAAATAGGTAGAGTTCAAGATTTTTTCCACAGTATCAAATCGGATGTAGAAAATGAATGCACTGTTTGTTAATTGACATATCATTGCAAAGACTAATATTGCAATTGTTTGTACTTTCAGGTGTGCCTTGATAACGAAGCAGACATGGTTTTCATTCCATGCGGACACATCTGCTGCTGCATTGAATGTACAAAAGCGTTGAGGATCTGCCCCATTTGTCGATCAAAAATCGAAAAAGCTATGAGGACATATACTTCATAACCACAGGCGCCTTCACTAATTGAAATGTTGATTTGCCGTCATCCTGTACACAAATGTTCCACGTTCTAAATTTTTCGCTTAAGCAAGTTGACTCTTAGAACTGGCAAATTTTTATCAACCGCTCCATAGTAGTGTCGATGGTAGATAGGAAGTGGATGCATCTCTATTACAACCTTGCACAGAGAAAAAGAATCAGATGCAAGGTTGGCCATCGAATAGGTTGCATAAAGCACGTTTCTTTTGAAAATTAAAGTATGGTTTAGTAGCGACGTGACAAAGAAACGATAGTAACAAATATAACAACCAAATAATTTTCAAAATTTTGCGTTTTTTAATTTAATTCGTAGCATTTATAGCACGAAACGATCTTGTAATCATAAGATCATTGTCAAATGGATGAAACAAAAGCTTTGCAAATTGCGCCCCATATCCTTTGAACCTTCCTGCTTGTGTGCAAAGTTGGTTGTACAGTCTTTTTCGATTTCATTTAAATATTCAGTATTTTGTCAGGAAAACGATAGCAATTAATTTCAATTGGTCGTTGTAAAATAGCTTCTCTACTTGAGGCATCACTGAAAATGTAATTACCAATCCGATGTTGATGCTTGCTTAAACTGACTTTGACATTATCGCTGCCTTTTTAGTGGCGTAATTAGAGGTTTGAGGCAAGGGGGGGAATACTTAGCTGATAGGGGTCCACTAGCCAACACTCAGAAAAAAAAGTTAAGAAATGATAGCGAATCTGGATGTCTATACTAGCTAAAAAAACAAAAACAAACCCCGAAACGCTAAAAGCAATATCCTACTGCAAACCAAAGAACACTCAACATCGAAATGTCAGCTAAGCGAGTCCAGTTTTTACATTTAACTTGCCAGGGGGATCGTCCCCTTACCCCGTCAGTTACGCCACTGCTTTATTGGACCAGGTCTAAACGTTACGTTTTTCACCTGGATCCACTGATAAATCATAACAATTCGGCTTCATTTCGTCTGTAAATAAAAGTTGATTGTGTGTACTTCTACGAAAAGATGTGTTGCAAACAGAAATCGTTGTTGAACGCAAGTAATAAACCCAACTTTACGAAATATCGCATAGAAAATCGTCACATGGCGTGTGTATCGCGAAGCAAACATTGATCTCATTTAGGGCGCAAATGTCTTGTATGTTCCTGTAAGCACAACCACTTACGATTTCACCAATATGCTTTTCTATTTTTACATGGTCTATCAAACTGTCCCAATATGCGTAAGAATTTCATGTACAGTACATCGTACCAGTTAGTTGTATAAGGAATAGGCACAATAGTTATGATTTGCACAATACTACCTTGCATGGAATATAAGAAAATCATCTCAAAATTCGTTTTCAAACGTGGTTTTATTCGCACCGAACCAATGCGTGCAGGAAAGAGTGCAAGAGATCCATCCTGTATTGGTGACAAAATACTGTAGCATCAGAGCCAGAGTCGTGGCTATAACCACCAAAGGCACCCGTTTGAGGGATCTCGCGTGAAAAAATATCATCAGCACTTCATGATTAAGACATAAAGTGGAGAGCGCAAAAAATGCACGCTACGATGAAACCGTTAGCCCGGTATGATTTTATGCATTTACAAGATTGACTGAAAAATTTAGCAGTTATAGGTTTTCAAGGAAATGTCGCATGTGACGATTTCTGGAATAGTGCAGTACACCTTATGAACAACGAAAGAAGGTTATATAAAATTAAAAGCTAGGCCTGTGGTTCCCACACTGTGGTACGCTTAACAGTAGTGCTACGCGAAGGCCTTCAAGGTGGTACACGAATAGACCTACTTTTTTCTTCACAAAAAATATATTCACAGCTACTATTTTTATCTGTCGAATTCTATTAATAAATTCCTGAATTTTCGTGTAGCCTACTTCCCTTGTTGATTTCTAAAAATGGCCATAATACTTTATCACAGCCATTTTGTTCATGTTGCATTGGTGTCAATTCTGGTTTTCCAAACTTTTGATCGAATTAGATTTGGCACATTGACTTTTCCTGGAACAAGGCGGTACGTGTTGGCAGTACAGGATCCACAATCGGTACGCGATCAAAAACAGTTTGGGAACCACTGAACTAGGCTGTACTTCTTTTACGTGTGTGTTGCATTTAAAAACATTGGAAAAAATTCTTAATATTCGATATAAGCGGCGATTTGTTTTTGCAACTCAGCTATCTCTCTGCAGAGTGCTCAACGAGCAGCATCAATGAGTAGAGTACGAGTGCGTCCGCATAACCAGGTAGGTATAATGCTTTACCTCGCCATTACCTATCTGTTGGGAACATGGGCGCAATTTTGTTGTAAAATGTCAGGGGGACAGCTTGATGTAAAACCAATGTAGTTGTCGGGCCGATGCGGAAGTGAAGTTTTATAAATACACATTCCCAAACTTGTGTTTTAGAGGTGTTCTCAAAGCAACACTAATCACGCTTTGCTTTATCCCTATAAATGATTTAGAAATTAATGAACCTAATTTTGTTGTTGGACAAGGTACTGTAGTTTAGCTGTTGTCAGACTATGATACAAACAAGCACAGCAATATAGCAAAACACATCAATTGGGTTTTATCAGAGCTGTGAGTTGGAGTGCACAAAACGGTGAATCGCACTGGTCGCACGTGCATATCACTCTTAAGTAGAACCATGGGCGCAGTTTTGTTGTAAAATGTGGTGGGAACAGTTTAGTGTGAAATTAATGAAGTCATCGGGTCGATGCAGAAGTAAAGTTTTACAAATACAGATTCCAAATCTTGCTTACGGAAGTGTTTTAAAAGCAAGACTAATCATGCTAATACATCAATTGGGTTTTATCAGAGCTGTCAGTTGGACTGCACAAAATGCTGAATCGCATTGGTCGCACGTGCATATCACTCTTATTGTAGAACACATAAATTTTCCTGCATTTTATAAGACGTGTGATTTACAGCGCGATTTGCTGTCTTGTTCAAGTTGCTCAACGTTACAAAGACGATAAATATTTTTCTTGCACATTTCCGCTCTTTGTAAAAGCTACAAATCTTTTCAATGCTTCTGCGCATAATGCCTGCAGCCCCACTCCTACCCAAATCTCCATTAATATCCTTTTACCAGGTGGTGGATGCATCCTTTCAATTTCCCCTTGTTGGCCCCTGCATACATACCCATTTATCCTACAATATAATTTCTGCATACCTGATCGTTTGGTGACTGTTGTCTTGTGACTTTTGTATGTGATGCAACTTAGCACAGTCTTTTCACAATCAATTTTTCAGGTTGAATATCAGATTTTAATGGATGAAATTAATGCCAAAAGTGTAATTCTAAGAGTTCTACTTGCATAACGACACGAAAATAGAATTGGAATTAAAAAGAAATAAAAACCCACAACGGTGAGTTGGTAAAAATGTACAAGTTTCACCTGATTAACACGAAAAAATGTCCAGCAAAACTAGGTGTGATCAGGTATTACGTTTTTGGGGGAAATACAATATTACTGGGACAAGATTTTAGTTTTTACCATGTGTTTGAAACAAAATTATTTGGGCACAAGAAAATTTTGGGGGCGCAAAAAATTGGAGAGCACTGCCCCCCAATGCCTCCCTTGGCTACGAGCCTGCCCGTAAAGCAAAATTTTCGCACTTGGATGAAAAATTGCTGCATTATGTTTTTGGTTAAACTCAAGTAAATCAGATGACTTACGAACCAATGCATTCAGCACAAGCACAAAGTGTAAGAGTCACGAAAAAATATCTTTTGCTTTTGTTGATCACCATTGTCGTGACATTACAAGAAGTGAGGATAAATGTATATTTTATCTTTGATTCCTAGTCAAGTCCTTATGGTTTGAGCTGCAGGTCAATATATAGCTACGTAAATAGTTCTGCAACGTTTTGACTGAAATCCTATTTACCAATGGTTGAAGACAGGCTTTTGCAAAACTACCCATCCTAAAACTAAGTCTCCGCAATACTGTTGCTTTTGTCTTCGGCGAAAGCCTTGCAGATATTTGCATGTACATGTAACGTTCTACACTTACGTTTACCAGACGTCCTGTTTTAACCGGGACAGCCCCGGTTTTAAGGCTATGTCCCGGCATCCCGCTTGGTCAACCAAAAGGTCCCGGTTAGGCATTCAGTCAGACAGCATAGCCCTACGTGAATATTAGCATGCTATGATTAGTCTGTTTAACCAACTTGCTGAAGAATGATCCGTGATGTTGTTTCGTTGTTTTAGATGTAAAAGTAATCAATACGTCATTGTAATGGGTAACTGTTTCACAAAACCGTCGCCAGAAATTTTCAATAGGGGGGCTTTGCGTTTCTGCGGGGGGGCTTTGGGTTTGTGCGGGTGGGCTTGACATCCTAAAATTGGCAAAAGCTATACTGATATATAGTGTTTCATTGTTCAATTTTGGGGGGCTTGGAGCTTTGTTTAGAGGGGCTAAGCCCACCAAAGCCCCCCGTGGCGACGGCACTGCTGGTCCAGCAATGGGTTGATTGTTAGCGCATTGGCTCGTTCAGCAAAGTTGGCTAGAAGGAGGGGTGTTCTCTTTGTAATTATAGGTTATTGAAAGCATTTATTTCGTATCGGAACTTGTTTGATTTCCTTCTAACGCTCGTTGTTCTGAAGGGCCTAGGTTTGCAGTCACAAAAATATGGTATGCCTATATACACTACCATCATCAAATTTTACGCTGTGTGTTTCTGAATACGTGACAGCCAACGTTACAGCAAAACCAGTTATATTTCCATGCGAACCAAATCCATGCTGTACTGTGGTCTCTCACACGTACAGCTGTAAAACTATCACTGTTTCAAGAAAATAACCTTTTTAACAGTATAATACACAGGGTAAAATGTCGGACAGAAGCAGTTAACCATCTTTCGCGGTCGGTAGAAACTTGACAAATGCTAAATATCATTTTATCGAAGCTAAAATTGATAAACAAACAGAATACAGTGGTACCACACCAAACTCTGTTTCAACATCAACTTAGCTATATCTAACATGAAAAGCACTTCACACAAAACGTAACAAACGTCACTTTTATTTTTGGAACTTCTCCAAATACAGACTTAAAGAGAAAAAGTGGGGGACATGGCATATTATATCCTCCCCACCTGAAAAAGTGAGGGGGACACGTTCCCCGTGTTTTTTGCGCTCATACATACACATATAGCCTACCAATCTAACCTGCAACGTGATTTCTACATGCCTAATCATCTGGTGACCAGGCCCGTAACTACGGGGAGGGCTTCGCCTCCATGGAAAAACTTTCTCCCCACCTGAAAAAATGTCTTGGGCATATTGTATACATATCCATTGTTTTCGTACATGCTGTCGATGTAAAATTTGGACTACCTCAAAAAATTCTTTGACCCCCTGGTGTCCCAAGCCGGTTACGAGTCTGCTGATGACTGTTGCCTTGTGACTTCTGTCAGTTATGCCACTCAGCTCAGTCTTTTCACAATCAAATTTTTCAGGTTTAACATCAATTTTAATAGGCGAAATTAATGGCAAAAGCTTTATTCTAGAGTTATACATGCACAACGACACGAAAATATATTTGAGATTAAACAGAAATCAAAATGAACAACGGTGAATTGGCAAATTGTACCACATTTCACCTGAAATATGACGAAAAATATGTCTAGCAAAACTAGGTGTTACGTAGGCTCATAGGTGGCGGAACCTGTAGTGCGGCATGTGTCTAGGCTCCCTCACTATTTTTCTGGGAAGGCCTGGCCCTCCCACTTTTAACTTTCGAATTTTGCTTAAATAAGTTTAAGTAACACAATTCGTATTGGGTCCATTGTTAAAGTAAATTGTTTTTGTGTAAAGGCTGGTTTACACTGGGGTCAAGCAAGGCTGAGCCAAGTCAAGCTGAGCGTGGGAAAGTGTTGCCATGCGAGCGAAGTTCGACGTGCTGCCCGCGTCTATGGTAATGGTAATGGTTTATTGTTTCATGTGACTCAGCCAACAAGCAGAATCGCCATAAAAGCCATCGCATGCAGTGAACCAACCATTAGCGAAAATTAGAGCAAATGAAAACACAATGGCACAATAGCTGATCAGTGTAAACACCAAATGAAATTCCTTCACTTTCGATCAGGGCGCTGTGTCATATAGGATTGGCGAAAGACCGTCCGTGGCGGTCATCTAACTAGCCTATCTAGTTAACCAACCTCGTTTATCACTTTTTGACAAGTGTTGAGAAACAACAGTTGGAGATCGAATAGGCATAATGAAAATTAAAACAAAAAACGAATGAACGCAGAACATGGTGAAGAAATGTACAGTTGAAAGCGCATGCTTTTGTACATAGATTAGTGGATCGAAAGTGAAGGAATTTCATTTGGTGTGATTAGAGTACTTTTAGCAATACAAAGAGATTAAAGAGTAGTAGTAAAAAAAGTGAAAAAGTTACAAAAACTAATTAATGAGTTACAAAAGAAAACAAAGCAACACAGAAAAAAACAAGCAGTGTACTTCATGCTGGAAAGCATAGAGTATGCACACAGAAAATACGAAAAAGTAAATACACACAAAAAATAAAACAGAGTTACAGAATACCAGAATACACAGTATTTTGTTCTGGACAAGGGAAATGTTGCTAAAGTTCATAATTGGGAATTTTTTTCATGTAGGAGGTGTTTCTTAAGTTTCCATTTAAAGGTGAAGGTGGTTGAAAATTTAATATCGTCTGGTATTGAAGACCATACTTTTGGGCAAATAAATTTAAGAGAACATTTTCCTGAGGAAGAGTTAACTCTAGGCAAAAACAGGTTTCTAGAGGTTGCTAGTGTTGTGGAGTGATAATGAATTGAGCTAAGTGGAATAAAATATTCATCAAAATGACTTGGAAGCAGTTCGAAGAGTGCATAAATTTGCCTACTGAAAAGCTATATAGTTTGGGAAGGCATAAGATGTTTAAGTGCTGGAAATGTTCTTCTAGTGATCCCATGTTAGTTGGATTTATTATTTTTATAGCTTTATTTTGGTGCTTAATGAGAGGCTGAATGGTTGCATTTGAAGCACGTCCCCAATTGAGGATTGAGTAATTAAGGTAGGGATGG
>Ga0210059_1008632_pt1 | contig 16033 bp, 9 predicted proteins | sample Ectturendosymbi2_FD_188042 | JGI IMG/M metagenome (GOLD analysis project Ga0210059, IMG submission 188042) | Ecteinascidia turbinata endosymbiont from Florida, USA - Sample 2 (SPAdes) (version 2) | ecosystem: Host-associated > Tunicates > Ascidians > Unclassified | place: Key West, Florida...
ATTCTACGCAACATCTCGCTTCTAACAAAATTACTGAAAAACTAGATTTTCTTGTAACTTGTCATCTCTCCCTAGTGAAGAGTATGGAGCCAAGTGAGAAACGAAGAAAAGTTGATAAAGAATGTCGAAAGTTTAATGAGGAGTGGAAAAAGAAGTACTTTTTTATTGAGAGGAAGGGCAAGGCACTCTGCTTAATTTGCCGTGAGACAGTTGCTGTTTTGAAGGACTTTAATATAAACAGACATTATGAAACTAAGCACAATGCATATGGTGTAAATCAATGCAAATCTTTCAGAAAACAATCGAATGAAGCAAATTACAGCTCTACGTGAAAGCCTTCCAAAACAGCAAATGATGATAAGTGGTACATGTTTGTCTCAGGACCTGGAAAACCATGCCAGCTTGGTGGTTGCTTACAATCTAGCCAAGCACAACAAGCCTTTCTTGGATGGGGAATTTATAAGAGTGTATGGATGCTACAGTAAAGATTATATGTCCAAAAGTGGAAATGAGGCTCAAGAATGTTTCTTTGTCCAGGATAACTATAGTGCGCCGTGTTGATTCTATATCAACAAATTTGGCTGATCAAATGCCAAGCAAAATCAAGAAATTCGATTATTTTGCAATTTGTCTTGATGAAAGTACAGATGTATTGGATACAGTGCAAATGCTTATTTTCATCAGGAGAATCGACAAAGATTTCAATGTGACTGAGGAATTGCTGTCAATGGAGTCACTGAAGCACAACTGGAGAGGATTTGTTTCACCACCTGTGTGACTGCTTTGATCAACACAAGTTGCATTGGGCCAAACTTGTCAGTATCACAACAGATGGGGCACCATGTTTAACCGGAAAGAATGTTGGTTTGGTGAAAAAGGTGGTCAATGACAAAGTGAGCGGTATGTATCCAGACAGGAAAGTAATTCCACTGCACTGCATTATCCACCAGGAGAGTTTATGTAAGTCAGATCTCCATGAAAAACATATTGTGCACCCAGTTGTGAAAGCTGTCAACTACATTCGCTCGAAAGGACTAAACCACAGGCAGTTCTTTTCATTCCTGGCTGATATGGAATCTGAACACACTCATATCATTTTCTACAATAGTGATCGGTGGTTGAGTCTGGGTAAAATGCTGAGAAGGGTATGGGATTTACAAAAGGAGATTCTAATTTTTTTGGAAACGAAGGAGGCTAAAGTTGATTTACAAGAATTAATGGCCAAAAGTGGATTAAAGTGTGATTTTGCATTTGTTGTAGACCTGATGGAAAAGTTGAATGAGCTGAATGTGACACTTCAAGGTAAAAATGTGTTTGCACATGAAATGTACAGTGCTGTGCATTTACAACAAAATTGAACCTGCTCTCACATCAGGTGGACGAAGGTAACTTGATTCATTTTCCAGTGCTTAAATCTGTAGCTGTTGATCCTAGACTAAACAAGAAGTACAGCCGACAATTTGATGCACTTAAAAATGAGTTCGAAAGAAGATTTTCAGATTTCAAAACACTAGAAAAAGAATTTAAGTTGGTGACAGCACCATTCTCTTTTCATTGCGCTAAGGCCCCTAATGACTGTCAGATAGAATTAATTGATATGCAATGTGACTTAATATTGAAGGAAACTTTTCTGAATGTTGGCCCCAAAGACTTTTTTGGTGGACTCTCTGAAGACAACATTCCTCATCTGAAAGATTTTGTGAAGAAAATGATGGTCCTTTTTGGATCCACTGATATTTGTGAACAAACGTTTTCGACAATGAACATTACGAAATCATAGCACTGGTCACATCTGACTGATGAAAACCTGCAGTCAGTTTTGAGAATTTCCACCAGTAGCATGGAACCGGACTTCAACGCTATTTTGAAAGACAAATCTCAATTCCATGGTTTTCATTGATTTTTTAGTAGCAAATGCTAAAGTCGAATGCGGATTGATATATGACATATCGGTAACATAGAATTTGGTAACTGTTTAAATACGTGATCATAGGCGCAACCAGGGGGGGCTTCGAAATCTAAAGCCCTACCTCTTTCAGACCTTTCATCATTATCTGTTAATGATGCTGTTTATAGACAGATTTTAAATCTTTTAAATTAAATTTGTTTGTGTGGTGCGTTTACAAATATAACTTTCCTTCACAGCAACACTGCAAAATTGACCAATGAGGCCAACACTGCGATATTCGTATTTTAAAATTGAATATGTAGATGTCAATACTGGGATTTGTGGGAAACAGTTGTCCAAATTTTACTAAATTTCTGGTCTTCAATTTTACGAAAAATGCCCACCAGATATTCGCCAAAACGCACCAAGTCAATTCTTTTTTTGAAATTTCCTTGAGGGTAGAACTCCTCTGACTCTTCTCAAAAAGTCTGAACTCCCCACCCTTAAGAAATCCTGGTTGCGCCCTTGTACATGATAATTGTTGATATACTGTTGTTGATTGAATTGTTGATATACCGTTGTTGTTGACTGTTGTTGATATACATGTCGAAAAAGGAAATGTGCAGAAATGCTGTGTATGTTCTGCTTGCTTTAATTTCGTTATGATTATTTGGTTATCGTTATGTTTTTAAAAATTGGTCTTTGGCCCGCAGCTGGGTTAAAAAATTTGTGTGTAGCCCTTGGTCTAAAAAGTTTGCCCACCACTGGCTTAGGCGTTAGGTAAGGATTAAGGTTAGGCAGTTAGGATAGCGTGACTCGATTCAATGACTCGACTCGAGTCACGATTTTTGGTGACACGGACTCGACTCGAGTCACGTTGAGAAAATTGTTGGCTCGACTCGACTCGAGTCACGTTTTTCACAGAATGACTCGACTCGAGTCAAAATCAATGACTCGAGTCAGAGTCATTTTTACAAAATCTCTGAGTTCCTGATAGACAAACCCAGTTCGTTTGCACACAAAGAAATGAGCATTTTTTGCTTCAATGATTATCAAGATTGGCGGGAATTTTCTGTTTAGCCTGCCTAGTTGTGCTATGGAGATCTGAGTTTGTACTTTCCCTGAGGTGTCAGCACTCAGCAGGGCACAATACACTGACACCTTTTCATGGTATAGTGTAGAATTTATTTGCATATTGTGATCATAGTAGTGTGCCTCATACTGTGACCTTGAGTCTTTTCCAGATACCAGTAAAGTGATTCAAGTTTTTCAGATTCAAATCCAAACCAAAAACTATATTGCAAAATATAATGCAAATACGAAAACCGAATCTTGTTTAAATCCAAATTCCTGCCAATTTCGATCCAAAATCCAAAATTTAGCCCAAGCCCATGTGGCGACATGATTGCGCCACATATAATGTATAATTTGTTTCAGATAATAGAAGAGCGAACCTCGTGAAATGTCTTATCTCAATTGCTATTATGCTGAGGATTGTCAGTTCGCCTCTTTCCTTGGTTGGTTCAGGGCGACATAGAATTGTGCCTGCAACAAATGTCACTCAACGTGTCAATGGTTGCAATACAGTGTTAACCTGCAATCTTACGGTAATTTGCAGTCCCAAAACGGAACCAAAAGTTGTGAAGAATTAAAAAAAAATAATCAATTCCAATCCAAATCTGTTTAACCATCAATGATAACATCCAAATGCATTGACATATTGAAATGGCGCAAGATTTAAATCCAAGTACATGTTCATCTCTGGTCATTTTCATGCATTGGGCATGCGAAAACCACACTTTCAATGCAACGCCAACCGAAAAGTTGCAACAACATCCCCTCGTTTTTGCAATGAACCGCACCTATTGCACGTTCTTTTTGTGAAGGTTGTACCTGGCACCAACTTCACATCCTGGTCAAAGCACTATTTTACCACTTTGTTGTGATTGGAAAGGCTGAGGAGCAAGTGCGCAAAGCTTCACACTGTGGCATCAAGTAACAATGAAGATCCCACGTCGTGCTCATCATACTTCTGCTTGTTCGCACCACATAGGTGTTGTTTTCACACACATCCCGTTTGTAATAAATCACACATTCACCATCAAGCTGAGAGACTTGAACACTTGCAGCAATGTTGGGCTAGACTTTTTGAAATGACTGGGAGTGAAACAGATAAGTGAAATGCAAACTGAGAAAACTTAATGAATAACCTACAATCAAACTTATTAAAACAACATTGGGCACCATTTTCTAACTTATCAGGCGCCATTTCATAGCATGTTGGACACCATTTTTTAACTTATCGGTCGCCATTTTGTAGCATGTTGGGCAAAATTTCATAGCATAAAAATGCCATAGAAAAAAGTGAAATTTCATGTGACTCGACGTTGATTCGAGCTTGCAAACCAATGACTCGAAGTGACTCGACAATTCTTGTGACTCGACCAAGTCATGACTCTGACTCGAAAAAATTTTAGATGACTCTGACTCGAAGGGCTTGTGACTCTGACTTGACAAAAATGACTCGGACACATCACTGGGGTTAGGTAGGTTAGAATTAGGGTTAGGTTAGCTTAGTGTTACTTTAGCATCAGATTAGCTTAGTGTTCGGTTAGGTTGGCTTAGTGTTAGGTTAGGGATAGGTTAGGTTAGCTTAGGGATAGGTTAGGGTTAGGTTAGGATGAGGGTTAGTTTAGGGCTACGATTAGGGTTAAGGTTAGGTTGTAGGTTTATCTTTTTGTTATATTTACTTCCTTTCTACCAAGCCTTATGCTGCTGCTTTCCTGGCGGCAAAATAGACACTGCCTTTTTAAAAAGTTGTATTTCGTAATATTAGTCGACTTAACTGTCCTTTGTTGATTTTTGCAGGTTCAGATTTAAAAGTTTTGTCGTTTCACTGCTCTGTATGCTAGGAATACTCCCAACAGTTGCATCTTTGTGTTTCTAGCTTTAAATTTAGCTTGTGATAAAAAAAATCTAGCGGGTTCTAGCGGATTTTTGCAATTTTTCTAGCTTGAAAGTTCTGTTCAGACTTGGCAACCCTGGCATTAGCAGTATACTTGAAAGCAGGATTGTTGTGGTTTATGTCCAAGCCTGCTGTTTGGTATTTGCAAAGAAGTGACAGAGCATCTGCGTATTATCTGAATTGCTTGTTTGACCACTGCTATTTTTAAAAAATTATTGACTCTTTTTACTAGTATATATTTTTTTGTTACCTATAACGTAGTCTCTACAGAAATTTGCAGTTATAGTAAAAATATCTTATGTCTTGCATTTTGTTGTTTAGTAGTACCTATTTTGTGGATTTCTAATCATTGTGCATGAAAAAACTGGTGTTGGTATGGGGAAATAGCTTAATAGCTATGGAAGAAAAAAAAACTGAGCATATGTTGTCTAAAAATGCCATTCGTGATTTAGAGTTTGAAGTTGCTCACCTGCGTGAATCCTACCCCAAGAGAATTGAAAAATATGCCAAAAGTGCTGCAAAAAAGCGCATTGATGCCTTAAATGCATATCATAATCCATCTGAATCTGTGAGATTTGATGTGTTTCAAAGTGTAACAATCGAAACTATGAAAGATCAGCCAGATATAGAAGAAGCTTTTAACTGCATTGATCGCCTAAAGGTAGGTTTACTTATGTATTTGAAATTATTGCGTTGATGTTTTTCATAAGTGCGTTAACATTTGAAAGTGACTACGGATATACCTGGCCTGACGCAATTCAAATAAAAGGGTCAGTTTGTCATCAAACGGCGTGGGTCTTGTGGTGTAGCAGTTAGGTGTTACTTCTGTTATGCCAATGGTTTTCTTTTTGACTCTCATCTCACCTTGCCGACTTTACTTTTTTTTGTTTACGTTTTTCAGGCTTATGTGTTACCTTTACAGGTTAGTGTTAGGTTAGCATTAGATTAGGATTAGGTTAGTGTTAGCTTAAAGTTAGGTTAGGGATAGGTTAGCATTAGGTTAGCCTTAGCTTAGGGTTAAGGTTAGGGTTAAGTTTAGGGTTAATCTTTTACATTTACTTCGTTTCTACCAAGCCTACTGCATTGTCGTCGTGCGTTACTGTTACGTCACAGGTGGCGTATAAATAAGTTTTCAAATTCCGAGATCCATAGGCGTATCTATAGCCACTGCCTTTCAACATTTTTGTTTCCAGTATTTTTCAATCAATGCCCATTGTTATGAACTAGAATTTGTTAATATTAAACTACAAAACAGTTATTTATGTGCTATATGTTAATGTTTTCAAAAAAGGTAAAAATCAAAATTTCATACTGGGAATGTCGTTCTTAAGAATCACATATATAGCCAAAATGAGTTTTAAAATTGTCATCTGATTGAAAGTAGTTTAACAGCAGTTATATGACTAAATCTTGATTTTCTGTTAAGTTTTGTAAAGCCACTATGTTCTAACTGTATGTGCCTAACTTAATATTTTGAATAAAATGACTTCATTTGTAAAACACTTCCCGTATTTTTATGGTACGTGGCGACTTGTATGATCTCAAATTTTATTTGTATAGCTTCACATAAAAATTACCTGCTGTTCAGGGCTGGATAAAGTGTGGAAATTAGGAAGGATCAGGAAATCGTACATGCTCGTTGGAAATTAATCAACTGCAAGTCAAGTAAAATCTAATAATTAGCAAAGAATCCCAAGAAAATCACAAGGCGGACTGTACAAATTTTTTCGTTGTGTTAAGATGGCCTAATATCTGGCTTTGTAACACAAAAGTTACACGTACGTAATAACAGTGGCTTCATGTAGTCACTGGCTGCATGTCATAATGGTGATATATAGCATGATGTACTGGTTACTGAGATGGGGAAAGCTGCAGTGCTGCCATTAGGTTTTTCTCACTGTTAGCTGTAAAATTTTCAATCTAGCAGTTAGCTGATTTTCTGGTAAGATTTTAAAAACCGTTTGGCAGGTTTAGCAATTACTGACTGAATATTTGTTACAACAATTCTTGGTGATAAACTTTTACACCTTAATCAAAAATTTCTTTACCTTGTTTCTGATGCTTTATATTAGGCAACACCAGGACCAGGCGCAACTAGTTGCCTTTAATCTTTATGACGCAACGAAGCTGCTTCAGATAAATGCATCATAAGAACAAGTAAATAGATGGCTTGGTGAAGCCTAAATTGCTTCAGTGCTTGGTGAGCGCATGGGGCTGAAAGACTGCAATGACAGAATGTTTTTATCACACAATGCATGTGATTTTTCAGGGTGGTGCAGTTACACCAGGAAGTAGTAATATCTGGTTCACTGATATTGAGCGCAAGACAAAAATTAATGCATAACTTTACTAGTTTATGTTAAACACCTCAAAAATAGATTTTTTAGCATTGCGTAGACATGCAACTTATTTGGTTTTGTATATGATGAAGCATTAAGTATTACTTGGTGTTGGCAGCACAAACTTATCGACAACAGGGCTACAGTATTTGCTAAAGGCAATGCTGCAAAACTTATGGGAGATGATTAACATTTATTATCCAAAGGAAATCTTTAGTTTGTATTTCGGAAGTCTTTAATTAGTCTATTAACTACCATTTTATTGGTTGTTAGAAACTGTGTTAAGGTTTTCAAAATGCCAGTGATCATTGTGAAGCTTTACAAAAGCTGTCCAAATACAGCAAGGATCCCCAACACACAAGCTACCTGTGGCCCACTAGGGCGTTTTGTGCTGCCCGTGATGCTTTCAGGAAATTTTCAAATATAAACATTTGTGTTACTTAGTTTATTTTTTCACACCTGTCTTCTAGTGAAACAACAAGTGCCTTTTAAATGAATGTAGATACGCTAGAAATGCTTTGCCTATAACTCATGATATCTTTTGCAGGAAATGGATGTAAAAGCTGTTTCTAGTAAGGTTCAGGTACCGCCATTGTTGTGCAAGTATCTAATGCAGCCCTCAGGTTACTTTATTAGTCACCATTTGTCCCTCACAGCATTTTGAGTTTGAGACCCCTGATACAGATTACTTAGATATAAGTCATTTACAACTGTAATGTGGTTAAAAAAACTTCCTTTTAAATTAAAGAGTACCACACAAACCAAATTGTTTTTCCTGTGAGCATTTACGATTTGACAGTAAGGTGCTTCCCGATTTCCACAAGCAAGGATTCGGTGTGAAAATTGATTTTTTTGGGACTTTTCGGGGCCCAGTAATTGTATCCCCCTTGTTACGCTCCAGTTTCTAGCTCAGTCGTTTTTGTTTGGTCATATAAAGTCGTATTTTCTGAAAAATAAAGTCAAATTATCAAGTTTTTAGGTCATAAAAATGGTCCTAGTAATCATGATTACAGGCGCGATTACATTTGTCTTGAAACATCTTCAGAACGAAAACAAAACCCATTTACGTGGTTTGATGTAAGTGTATTTTCAGACAACATATGATATAAATCAAAGCAATAAACGAAATTATTAATCTGATCAAAAAAAGGTTGATTTACTTGTACTAATTATACACATAGCCTACTCCAGCGCTTACATTCATAAGTCCACTCTGAATATATATGCAGTTTTTTTCTGAGGAAAATGTTAGGTAACCCGGTTTGGACTTGTAGGGGCCCGATTTCTCTGATTCCAGGGACCCGATTTTCTGATTCTAGAGACCCGATGATAATTTTCTCTGATTCTAGGGACCCGAATCGGGTCCCTAGAAGACCTTAAAACAAACCCTGATATGCAGCGCAACGTTGATTATCCAGCCATGTTGGGCAACCTTTTTCCAAAATCTTGACCGAATAAGCATTTGGCCAGATAAGAAAAGTATCTATCGTAGGGTGCCCACTGTCCACCACCTACACCACACTTAAAAGAACCTGAAGAAAAAAGAACGAAAAACTATTACGTAATAATATAAACTTACAAAATAAGAAACGAGCTTCTTGACAACATTGTTTGTTGGCTTTCTAGTTTTTTTCCACTGTTAAAAGTGTAGATTTTAGACTAAATAATTGAATGTACCTCCCTGTTGAACCCGGCCGGTTAATCGAGGGGCCGGTTAATCGGGGGCCGGAAAATCGAGGGGCCGGTTAATCGGCGGCCGGAAAATCGAGGATGCAGTGTATATATAAATATAAAACCAACACCTCTCCTTGCAATGTCCCGCTATTCTGTTGCCGCATTGTCATCCCGTTTTTTAGAAAACTCCTATTTTTGTTGCTACGTCTCACTAGACCAGACTCACTATACGTTACTTCTGGCGGCCAACAGGAAGGCTGGCTGGTACATGCGAGAATTAGCTACAAACGCTGTGCTTGCCCCTGGCCTATCTGGATTTAACCCACACAGACGAGCAAATAGCCTCCCCTGAAACATAACCATAGCAAACGATGGTAAAGGAGTAAACCCAGCCACCACAACCGCCGTTCATCGTACAGTGATGTAGGGTGAAGATTTCCAAGTTTAATTGTGAAAGTAATCGTCGCTTACGATTAAATTGGCAATGTGTTGATTACGATTGTATTTCATTTTTGTTCTGTTCAATCGATTGCGATTGTTCTGTTCAATCGACCCCGTGTCTGGTTGCAATTGGATGTTTATTTCTGTTTCTTCCTTGTGATCACCACTCACAGTTACAGTTGTTTTAGGGGCGTCCATCTCGACTGGAGTTTTTTTTGACATAATTTAGACCAGTGTCCATACCAGTGGCGTAGCCAGCCCAAAAATTGGGGGGGGGCAAAATGTTTGATTTTAGGCGAATAACACTTTTGTTTAGAAAAACGCCTCTCAAAGCACAAAATGACTATATTTTCTAAAAATTTGGGGAGGGCATGACCTCTTTGCCCCCCACCCCCTGGCTACGCCTATGGTCCATACCATTTTCAAATATTTGCAAAATGTCATCCAATCAGAGTGCAAAACTGCAGTAAGCTACTTGGTTGCAAGTTTCTGATATCAGTCAGCTGTGTGAATAAACGTGGTAATTTAAATCGTTGCAATATAACCGCGGTTTATTGTTTTTGTTGATTTACGCCAAACAGAAAAATTGCCTTTTAAAACTTATTCCTCCTGTGCTATTTTCGAACATATGCCCGGTGTTGTGGGCCCCTGTTTTAGGCAAATGTTAGAAGTGACCACTGGTGTGTGGTAAAAAGTAAGGTGTGAAAAACGGGCGGCTGGGAAAAATAGCATATCTTATTACAGTCAAGACAGTCGGTAATTGTGTAATGACGAATTTCGCTAAATTAGCGACTTAACTCTCAATATATTGGTATTAAATGAAAGAATGCCATTCCTCGTTCAAAAGATTTGGCGAACAGCGTTTACCCCCTGCTACACCACTGCGAGTCATAGTGCTCATAACCGCAATCCATAACTAGAATGGATAGAAAAAGATGCCTGTTCCACTTCCATACTAAAAGTCTTACGTTCATAATCGTCGAACAGCCAAGTTTTGACGTTGGTTGCTTGAAGTCACAACGCCCGCCCGGTTTTCGTCATCAACACATGAGTGGTTCATTTTGTGAACACGTAATGTTAAAAAAGGGCAATTCGTATTTTTTGTCGTAGCTGTTTTCTGCATGCGACACTGCAAAATGTGAGTAAAAGCTTTGACACATGTAATTCCTTTTTCAGAACTCCATGAAGATGGGCAGCGAATGTTAAAAAAATACGTATTTGCCTGTGTTGTGAAAGCAGCCAGGCTTGATGTCATTCATCCGTGTGAGGCATCGTGTTCCTTTCCGCATAGGTAATGCTGTAAAGTGTTTTCTATGATCGATCGTATTGCACCGAATTACTTCGCTCCAATTTTTACTTGCTTTCACTTATCATAGATTTTGTCTATTTCAGCTACTGCAGTTAAATAGTCAAAAGGTTTGCCTTTAGTTGACATGCGTTATTTATTTTTAGATTCAAGTAATCAACGTAAATGAGCTCTTTTCGACACAGAAAGCAGTGTTTGAAATGTGGTTACTCTGTGGAGCATTTCCTTCGCTGGTTCGCTCAATTTACTTTGTCGTTTCACTTTCTATGCTGCATTCTAGGTTTTAAACGGTTCCATTCCCAACAGGGGAAGCAAATGTATAATCGTTTCATCAAAGGACACAAAAGGCAAGTGCTATAGTCTTCTTGAGCGCATAAAGGCTTGGCTTTGTATTTTACGAGTGGCATGTGTCCATGTATTTCGAAGAAAGTTTTACAACGTGGTTCGTGTTTCCATTCGTCAATAAAACTACAAGAAAGACTGGTATGATTCAGGCGCGCAATCAGGGGGGGGCATTTGCTCCCCCCGAAATTTTCAAAACATTGCATAGCAATTGCATAGCAATTTTCGAAAATTTCGTGAATGATTGGTAGTTAAACACAAATATGCAGGAAGTGTCAAAACTTGGGAGATAGGCATTTTTCTCTATTTGTTCGTGTACTATTTTTTCTCAGACAGGCCTCAATTTGCCCTCATGAAACTTTATAACATAGGGTACTGTTGCACTGTGCAAATTGCTGAACTTTCAAATTGATAGAGAAATCTTGACATAACAGTTCAAACCTCTTGTTCTTCTACGACCTGTTGATTATTTCTGTTAGAGGCAAAGCGGACTTAGTGCATTTCTTTAAAAGATGTTGTTTAGCTGCATTTTCGGTTCGAAACGTGATAGTTTTTAACTAAATTTAGCGTGAGGACTGTTTCACGTTTTAGTGTCTTTCTGGGTTGATCCCAGTACCACGGCTTGGGAAAAAGGTTTAGTAAAGTGTCATATGAGTGCTAGTCAAGTGTTGAACGCACCTAACTACTAGACCAGGGTTTCTCAAACTTTTGGTGTTATGGAGCCCATGAAGAGATTGACCATAATTTACGGAGCCCCACAATAAATTTCTAAAAATAAAAACATAAGTAAGCGAACAGCTCGCGGAGCCCCGAGGTTTCTCTCGCGGAGCCCTGGGGCTCCGCACGGAGCACTTTGAGAACCTATGTACTAGACCACTTTGGCTCCAAATGATGCTTTACAAGCCCTTAACTTTTGCAACAAGTGCAAGCCCTGAAAGCTCATAGCCTTAAAAGTGCTTCTAAAAACTTTCACTCAACTCATGGATACAAGAGAAAGCCGTTTTGCCCCAAACACACCTGATCCATTATGCGCCAGTTAGCCTACACAAGACACGTTTCGCCCGAAATGGTAGCATTCAAAGATCTCACCCTTAACGTAGGCAATCCCTCAAGTTTGGGATCTTCATTTGTGATAGAAATTCAAACACATGCCAGAAGAATAGAGCTAGAACGAATTTGCTAAACAAGACGAAAATTAGGCAGGATTACTATTGTAGTAGCCTATTCATCTGTCACACTAATGCCATGACTACACTAGTTGAGTGCGGAACCAGGTGTTTGTGTGAGGATATTGATTTTAACTCTGTCCTGATCGCTCGGTCTGCATCTTAATTAAAACTGAAAAGTTCTCGTTTTCGGAAATGTTGCGAAGAGAACTTTTGTATATGAGCCAGGATTATGCAGAATCGCATGGAGATACTTAACTGCAGCAAAACTGTTGGTATGACGTTTAAGGCTGAGTGCAAAAAGCACAGTCACCCCATTACTGACAAATGGGTGGTAAAAATCTAAAATCTGTTACTCCACTACAAATATCTGGAAGCTGTACTGAATACTGAGCTCTCAGATGACAAATACATTCAGAGACAACTGCGAAACAAGCTGCTAGCCGCTTTTTCGCGATGTTCAAATGCAGTCAAAAATGTACTTTTTCGTTCCTGTTGTACGCCCATGTACGTATCACAAACATGGTGGAATTTCAGAAAGTCATGCATGCAAAGATTGCGTGTGGCCTATAATTTTGGATGCAGAGCTCTATACAACCTGCCCTGGAGAGCGAGTGTTAGTAGTCATAACTCATCAGGTTCAGTGCAACATTCCTACATTTGAGGCATTATTGAGAAAAAGAGGTATGGGAAGGTGGAGCACAGTCGACACTTTTTTGCATTTTCAACCACTGCTACTTTATTTCAAGTCCAAACAAGCTCAAAATTTGTCACGCAAGTAAAGCAACTCTATATGTACAATATCATGTCAAACCATGAAAACAACGCCTTTCAGAAAAAAAATACAATCAATAAAGGGTACTTTTTCTGTCGAGTGTGCCCCAGGCATGGGGCACACTCAACATAGCATGGGGTACACCTGACCGGTCAATATAAAGTTGGGTTGCATGCATTGCATAATGTTCACGTGATATTCCATGTAAAATAGGCACTTGCTGACTGCCTTACCATCCAAATATAATGTGCCTTTTAGCAGCACGTAATAAACCTAAAAATGCTCATAGATTAGAATTATTCTGTATTGCATTCCAATATAACCTCTCAAGCTTGACCTTGTTTAGACTGACCTAGCGGCAATGTGGCGGGAGTGCCCCATTTTTTTGTCAGATGTGCCCCAAGCATATCTAAAAAATAAAATGAAGAAGTACCAACTCAACTTATAAAGAATTTAAAATCTGTCATTATCAAATAATGTAGCACTGCCCTGACTACAACGTCACGAAAACTCAGAACAAAAGATGTTGATTAACGTGGGCAAAACCCAAATGCGATTTTATAAATTACTTTTGGTTAGCAAAAACACAATTGCTCTGTAACTCGTAACAACGGCGGCCTATCAAGGAAAAATTCACTTTAGTACTACGGCTGGTATGAAAATAAATCACCATGGAAACTAAAGTTCAACGTTTTCAACTTTCTGAATAAATCAAAAAAAGACGGCTGTGCCGCACCTTCCCTTACTTGTTTCTCGAACGATGCAGGTCTAATTAATAACGTATGGTTGCCTGCTTTGACTCAGTAAAATTGTTTATATTCGTCCTTATTCTTTGAACACTACAACCACATTAATTTGTGACTGAGTGCTCGAACACTGCAGTGTTTGTTCGTTTGAGGGTGTGCATGTCACAATGCATTCGTATTTTACATGGCCTTGACCAGTTTGGGAATTAGCGTCCCACTCTGCAGTAGTGTTGTACCAAGTGCACAAATAGTGTTAAGAATGCGTCTGTAAACCTGAGGCTCGGCCTCCAACGGCTTTACAAAACGTTATGTTGAGTAAGTTTCTGTAGCCCGGTGTCAAGCGAAATCTCTGACGTATTATTTTTCTCAGTTATTTTCTTCTCAGAGTAAAGGAATAAAGTTTGGCGATTACTTTGTGATGTGTGTTGTGTAAATTTGAACTTTTTAGTTAGATGTCAGATACCCACAAGCTACACTACGGGAATAAGTAAAACCAGTGAAAAATATTGGACTTAATCTTGGACTTCAATTATTTTTCTTTTTCTAGCTGTAGCATAAACCCTAACTCGACACACTTACCTAAACACCAAACCCCAAGCCATAATCATCAGTTTTCTCAGCGTATTTGATATGTAGAATGTTGCTCTGTGCGTGCGCACATGGCGTGAAGTCAGAAATTTCGCTTGACACTGGTGATTTCAGCCTCCAACGTTGTTGTAAAACGTTCTGTTTTTATTAACCAGCGTTGTGCAGAATGTGTGTGTTTGTATACTATGAACTTCGTGTCTGCGGGCAAAATACATCATTATTATATGTGACCGTTTGCGAAAAAGTTGTACCACGGTTGAACAAGCACGATGACGTCATCGAATGAAATTTCGTGAAAATTGCCCTCCCCCAAAATGAAGAGCTGGTTGCGCCCCTGGTATGATTGAACAATTAGTTTTGTTGCAATATCGCAAGAACCTTATCAAAAGACTTCTACAGCGCAGCAGGTGCGCGTTTCAGTTTGTTTCCTGGTCTGAGAAGTATGATTTTAATGTTTGCGTGCTATATGTGTGTTCATACTATGGACTTCGTGTCTGCTCACAAACAAATAAATTAAATTATATTTTGTTGAGGGCACTGGACTTGAAATGTTGTGTAGAATTTACTTGTGTTAGTGATTTTTGAGGGTTACGCATTGCTCAGCGTTCTCTATTTATGGCCCAGTGTACCAATTTTGGTGCAACAGCTGTTGGGTATCATCTCTTAACTGTCTTCACTTTGCAGTAATCCAAATTCAATACTTCGACGGTAACGGAAACATTGGGAAGATAAATGACCTTTTGCTGGTTTAACCTCTGTTTTACTCTGAATTTCAGTGAATTTCAGTGAAAGTCCTTTCCAAACGCTCATTAATGCTTAAGGCCATCAAAGACCTCAGGCTCTTATACTAAGCCTTACTTAGCGTTGAAAAATTGTTTATAACAAAAGAATATATGGAGCTCTGCGAAAGATTTTTGATAAAATGGCGTACATTTAAAACTGAAACTGCGTCAATGTAAATGGTATGCTGAAAAAATACACTTATGAAAATTTAAGTCATATGTTAACACCTTGTGAATTGTGACTGGATGCCTGCACTGAGCTTCGTCGCAATGGAGCCGCACTGTCTCTAGCACCCCGTGCCATGGAGTCCGGAAATCTGCTCCACTCAGCGCTCACCCGTCCATCGAGTGCAAACGCATGGCGCCTCAAATCGAAACACCCATTTGTACCCGCCGCACAACATCTCATCAGTGCATCTGACAACAACATACGTGCGGCGCAGTGGGCGGATAACCCCACAAGACTCCGCTTTTTCATCCCTGACACCGGCACCTAACCCCTCGGAATGACCCTCCTAAGAGGAGCCTAGGTCCGGCTTAACAGCCTCCGCACTGGGGTCGGACGTTTCCGCTCCTGCTTGTACAAATGGGGTAATGGCCTCCTCTGCGCCCTGTGAGCAGAGCCGGATTAAAGGGTAGGGGGGCCCGGGGCAATTTTTACCGGAGGGCCCCTATGACGTAATTCATGACGTCATCGTTTGCAAAAGTTATGTTTTCGCTGATTCGCAAGGTTCCCGTTTTTTTCCGGTAGTCGAGAATGTGCTTAATCAAATGCGCATACAGTTGGCTGCTATGATACGAATACTAGAATGCATTTTTACTAAGAAGCAATATTTCACAGGCTAGAGAGTGACTCGGCATAAAACAACATTCATCCGAACAATAAGCAGAAATCAGAGATTACAAACAAAAACACCGGAAAAAGAATATGTCAATGTGGCCAATTAGGCTGAGTGTGAAACTTATTTCCAAGCAAAAGTCTTGATTTTACCTTCTTTTTCAGCTCTTCTAGCTAACACCA
>Ga0210059_1008634_pt1 | contig 16032 bp, 13 predicted proteins | sample Ectturendosymbi2_FD_188042 | JGI IMG/M metagenome (GOLD analysis project Ga0210059, IMG submission 188042) | Ecteinascidia turbinata endosymbiont from Florida, USA - Sample 2 (SPAdes) (version 2) | ecosystem: Host-associated > Tunicates > Ascidians > Unclassified | place: Key West, Florida...
CATTCTTTCCTGGAATATTCTGGACACATGGCCGGACTAACATAGCTGGGATCTCTCGAGTCGGAGAAGAAGTGGCTTGGCATCCTGGGATTTACCGATTTCAGACCTGTGTTCTTTGTCACGAAGGGTCACACTGAGAAATCTTCGCAATTAACTCATCTCTACCGTTTGTTGTTTTGACAGTATTCTTTCAGTTGTCACCTAAGATTCGTGACCACATGTGAGGACGGAACAAAGACCAATTTAAGACTGAAAGCTTTGCGGTCTTTGAAAGCTCCTGTTTCTTCAGCACGGAGCGATAAAGCTCACGCAGAACTGCGTTTGCTTTACCAATCCCATATCAATCCATTTGTTCCGACTTTCGTCCCTCGTGAATACCACCCCAAGCTACTTGAACGTCTCCACCTGCTGCAGTATATTTCCGCTCACTTGTAGAAAACACTGCCTTGGGGTTCTCAAGAGGCATAATACCTTAATCTTTATAGAGCTAATTTTCGTTTCTGCTTGGTCGCACACAGCAGAAACCGTACAAATGCGTGCTGAAGACCCTGTTGAGAAGATCCACGCATGCAGAAACAATTCATCAGCAAAAAGCAAGCGGTTCATCCTGCAGCTCCCAACAGTGACAACCTCGTCGACACGTCTGTGACTGTCTATCCAATTCATATAGACCAAGGCTCTTCAAACATTTGGGAGAGGACCACATAAGCTGTTGCACAGCAGTTAGAGAACTAGACATCTTGCGTAAGGTTATTTTTTCGGGATACGTTACATTCTGTCAAATCAACATATTTTTTGTAAATACATTAATTTTTCATTATCAGCAGAATGTGTTTTGCGGCCGGGTAAAATGGCTTCGCAGATCGGATTTGGCCCGCGGGCCGTAGTGTGGAGAACTCTGATACAGACTAAGAGGACAGCACGCACCATTGTTTGAGTCTGACACCAACGTTGAACGGTCGTGGTTTAACTCTCCAGACACGGTCACAATCGTCTGAGCAGGAATACAGGGACTTGAGCTTTTCACGAAGAACCCGGCCACATAGGTCACATACTTTCCCGAGTTCGACAAAATATCTGTATAAGTCTTTGGCATGCTCCCAGCATTTCTCGAAAATTTGCTGGAGAGTGGAAATTTGTTCTGTAGTGCTACAGCCGCTACGAAAACCGTACTGGGTATTGTCCAGCTTTGGTTGAATTACTTTCGCGGCATCTTGGCATACACTCTTCCTGCGAGGCTTATTAAAAAGATGCCGCTGTAGTTGGTTCATTCACTCCTGTCTCCCTTTTTGTGTATCTGTATGGGGACGATCAATTTGCTAATCTTCCGCCGCCTTCCAAAACGCCATGCCACTTGACACACACGACTCAACCAAACCAACCAGAGTTCCAAGTTCTAATTTACTATCAAACTTTTGGAAATTAGCTTTAAACTCAGATTTAGCAGCGCCATCAGAGATCTTATGGATGCACAGTTCTACGGAAGCTTTCACCTGTGCCAAGTCAAAACATCCCGAATCAAAACCGTTGCTCACTTTCGTCAGGTGAAGTGTCAGTAGTGACAGAACGAAAGCACCATGTTGAATTTTTTTGTTTTCATTAGTCGCGGTAAAACAACGCACATTGCTTTATTTTTATTTTCTGACAGCTGCTTCAGTGCGGCCCAAATAGCCAAAATCTCACTCCTAGCTCTCACTGTTGCCTCACTCGACAACCTTGATTTGCATGCGCGCTGCAAGCCTGAAACTGCCGAGTTTTTGTCTTCTATGTAGTCTGATGCAACGCCAGGGAAGTCGACAGAACGGCGAAACAGTAAAACACTTTCATAATTGCATTAAAGTGTTTTCGCAGTTTCGCACACCCTACTGTACAAATCTGCGTCAATGTAGTAAGAGGCCAAAGCGTAGCGGTGCGCATAGCAATTCACAGATACCATACGTACAATTTCCGCTTCCAAGTTCTGCGCCAGAAAATTGTGCCAGCCTATAACATTGCAGCCGTTTGTTGCAACAGCCACGTGCAGGGAAACATGCTTTCCTCAAATCGTTTTACTTCAATACAAGGAAAAACCACATCTGGACTTTCAGATTTTAGGGTGTCATTGCAAAATTTTAGGGCGACATTTTGACACCCAAAAACGGCTTAAAATACACTGGTTTAGATGATTAATTAGTTTTTTAATTTTTTTCTACTACTTCCACGTATGTAACTTCTAGTTCAAACATGTATTTGTGTGTTCCTTATTGCGATGTCTGCATACACTTCGCGCGTTGTGTTTGAGAGTGAAGACATTATACACAAGAAACCAGCGAATCTTTAATGTTTCATTTCTCCACACAAATGCAAAGCACATCGCAATTTGTGAACGTATGGCTCTAATGAGGATAATGAGAAACACACAGATATTTGAAAAGGAGACAAGCATAGATATGTAACGAAATAAAGATATGAATGTGCGTAGATGGCACTAACAGGGGTATATTGAAAGAACACGAACACAGGAACGTAGCAACGTAGCAAAGAGTATCCGCACAGATGGCTCAAAAATCGATGCTATGGTGTATAGCACCACTGTACGATGCTGTTTAAGGTTCCAAATATAGTATGCAGATTCATAGCATGTCTGTGGGAGTGAGAGGCAAAAAAGGAACAGGCGTCATTTGAGCTGCAGCAGGGGCACAACCTTTCCGGGGGAGGCGGGCAACTTTAATAAAATTTCATTCGGTGACGCCACCTGTTTATTCAACCGTGGTACAACTCTTTCGCAAATGGTCACAGATAACATTCTCTTCGCAAAATGTCCGAAAATGAGGACTTTTCAGTTTTAATCAAGATGCAGATCGAACGATCATGACAGAGAAAAATTAATAGTTTAATACAAATATATTCAAATATTGCAGGCGTGGTTTTAGTGTGGCAGATGTAGGCTACTAGTCAGTCTGCCTAACTCTGCGACTTGTTTTAATAAACTCATCAAATCAATTGGTTAGATTTTTGAAACTTATGTTGAATATATTCCCTGTAAAATAATTTCGGCGTATGATATTGCGAGTGGTGAAGTTGTCAGATACAAGAGACTGGTATGAATGTAAAAATGCATTTAATAACTGATGCTATTGTTTCAGTCGTAGATACGAGACGTTTCGTATATCAAATGAAACACTCTTGAAAGGAGTGCAGGCAGGAATTCAACGTGAACTTTATTACGAATTGTTGGGCCAGGATCGCCACCAGACGTGGGTGGGCCTTGCCACTTTTGCCAGGACTACCTAAGCAACACCTAATAACCTTGAGGCCCTTGTGAAATTCGAATTTCCCTTGCAACGTTGGAGCTTGGCTGTGAAATCGCAGCAACGGAGAATTGAACATAAAATGCAAACATTCCTAAATAGTAGCCTACAGTAACCCTAGGCAAACGTAAAGCTAACGGATTGTGAACGTGGCATGCTGTTTCTGTAACCAGACATAACCTACTGACTACAAACTTGATCCACTGGCTTGATAACAACGCGGTATTTACTGTTGACTTTTCGAGATTCTATGCAAACTCTCTTCCTCAGGGGATAGGCAAGAAAAAATATCAAACCGTACACACGACACACACATTGCATTTCTGAACATTTTCAGAGTTTGAAAATTTTCAAAATTTAAGAAAGGCAAGTTTAAGGCTATTACCTTGCAGGATTTCACTGATTGCAAACTTAGAGTCTAGTAAAGCGTCATTAGGAGCTAAAGTGGTGAAGAAATTAGGTGCTTTCAACACTTAACTAGCGCTCATGTGACACTTTACTAAACACTTGCCGGGGTATTGGTACCAATACAGGAAGACACTGAAACGTGAAAAATCCTCACGCTAAATTTAGGTAACAACTATCAGGTTTCGGACCGAAAATGCAACTAAACAACATTTTTTATGAAATGTATTACGTTAATAATGGTGATCCGTTGTGTCCCTCAAACACGCTATACTTCACGAAATTCGTCAAACGTGCAACCGGCCAACTCAATGCTCAGTTGCTTCACACGCAACCATGCAATTTTGAAAATTCATTTTGCAGTGGTTCCTCATTTTCTCCATGGTTGAACTATTGGAATTGACGTCTAATTTTTGCGGTTTAAATGGTTTCAGAAATTCTGCCATAGTTTACACAATTCAATCGGTTAAGGTTAATTAAATTAATTAATTAATTAGGAACACGAACCGTTTTCCTGCATCACAGTGGACTAAATTGAATTATCTGGTACACTAGTACCCGATCACGCATGGTATGACTACACCTTTAAAATCGGTCAACTGCCATTCTGCGATTTTCATAATTTGTGCAAGGTTAATTTAATTTAATTAATTTAATTGAACCTTTATGCAACGTCAAAAATACTGTATGTTGTTATTTTCAACCTGGAATATATAAACAAACTGCTTCTTTTCAGGAAGAAGAAAACAAGGAAGCATGTTCTCTTAAAAGACGTCTTGAGCACGCTGTGGAAAACGTGTAAGTTTAAAGTTATAGTAAGAAATGTAATATTACCTGCAATAGTTTTCTAAAGTTAGATAGTATAGTTAAAACTGTGTTAAGCAAAGCGAAGTTTTTTTAGTATATATTGATATACAAGTTTGCAAATTCAGAAATCTTCAAATGCTACGACACCATCGATAGCACCACCTAAACGAAAAATGCGTTAACGAACTTGGAAAAGTGCAGATATACGCGGCGGTAAGATAATGAACACAACTGGGTCATCTTCACCAGTTGTCTCCAGTTTAGGAAGCTGTTGATTGCTCATTGCATTTCCTGTTGTAAATATTCCTCCCCAAGATTGAGAACGATCCGCGATGCAAAGGAATTGTTAGTTCCGCCAAATTTATGCTTGCAAAATCTACTAAGAAAATGCGAATACGAGTTTTTTAACCTCAGTTTTAGATTGTGACATTATGGTGTCCTTATTGTCCGTTTTTGCACGTTATCACGTACAGCAGTCCTCAATCAGACGCATGTGACTAGAGTTTCACTGGTATTTTTGGAACCACGCTAAAGAAGACAATTCTTTCATGATTTTCTGTCAAAAGGCTGTGGTTGTTGTCAGCTCTCGCTCGTACGGGATTTGCACGGGATTCGTCTGCTGTTAGGAATGTGCCATCTGTGGTTGGTCTCGATGGCAAAGGTGGCTTTGAAGGCATAGCTTGTGATGGAAGAGGCGTGGGCAGCGGTTACATGGTATTGATGGAAGGGAACGTGGTTAATTCTGTTTTTCTTGTTTTCGTTTCCATCTATCTTCATCCTGTTTTTCTTGGTCCTCTCGAATGATTCTACACCATCCGATGTTTGTTTTCCCCAAGTTGCTCTGTCGGTTGCAAGTTGTTCCAAAGATTTTGGATTAAAGCTAGATTGGTTCAAGGATCGTTTTAGCTGGTCTTGATAATGCAGCTTTTGTCTTCCCTGGTGTTTTCTTCCTGCATCAACTTCCCCGAAGAGCGTGATTCGAAGCAGTCTGGAGGAGTCCATCGGTACGACATGTCCTGCTCAGCGGCGACGGTGTTGCAGAATGGCAGATTTTACACCAGGCAGTGCACTCTTGAGGATTTCATTGTTTGGAAATCGTTCCTCCCAGCGAGTGGTGAGTAGTTGTCGTAGTTTTCTCTGTTGGAAGTTCTCAAGGAGTTCTCATGACGGTACGAGGTCTACGTTTCACAGCCATAGAGAAGGTTAGAAAGAATGACGGTATGGAAAACCATGATTTTGGTGCGGATAGATATCGTATGGTTGTGGAAGGCGTGATGACTAAGGCGCAGACATTGGTCCTTGAGAAGATTTGTCCAGGTGGCGGTTGGTTAGAAACCTTGTCTTTGTCAGTGTTTATTTCCATTTCAAAGTACTGGTAAGAGTCATTGCAGATGGTAGCTATTCTATTGAGGTCGCTAATGGTCTGAGAAGGGGCAGCATCGCGATCGGCAAATTGCAGCTCATGGGCTGTGACGACCGATGTTTTGGATTTTGCACGGAAGCAAGAAAGATTAAAAACTCTCCATCCATATGATATCGCAGGTTAATGCCAGGCGTTGGTGATGCGTCTTTATTTATCACAGCAGCGATATATAATGAAAAGCATGTTAGACCCAACGAACATCCTTGATAGTGACTACCAGTAATTGGAAAAGGGTTTGAAAAGTGATTTGGTGGCAAACACCACCAACCATGCCATCGTGGAGAACACGAATCACGATGATGAGGTCATCTGGACATCTAAAACAAGCACGTACAGCTCACATGGCAGGGCGAGGAACTTTTTCGAAAGCTTTCCTGAGGTCCCAGAGGGTGAATATGGATGGTTTTGCTGTTTTTGACTCTTTTCTTGGAGTTGTTGAGAACAGAAGATCATGTCTGCAGTACCATAAGATGGTCTAAAGCTGCATTGTGACTCAAGAAGTAGATCCTCGGCCAGTGTGAGAAGACGACCAAAGGGAGCAGTTGCATTACGTAGTTTTTAAGCTTTGGTCCACCAATCGCGAAAAAACTCTAGCAGAATGTTATCTGGTTCCGGTGCCATTGCTGTTTTCAAGTGCTTGATGGCATCATTTATCTGGTGTAGTGACGCTGATGCAGACATCCAATCAAGAATGGGGTGTTGCGGAAAAGATTACTAGGGGTGCAAGAGTGATTGTTTAAGTAGGACTTCCAGTGATCAAGGATCCCTTGGGTGTCAAAATGGTGGTGAAGTCATGCATATCTTAGGTTACCCACTGGTGACCTAATGGATCCAAAGATTTCCTTTGTTGCAGCAAAACACGGTGCCTATCCCGCTGGTCGGCTTACTTTTCAAGGTCTTATTTTCAAAGTAATTACCTGCAAAGCACTTCACTTCGATGAGGCTGGTGATTGTTTTGTGGTTCTCATCAAACCAATCTTGATTTCTCTTGCGTTGGAAACCAATTGCTTTTTGAACAACCACAGACATTGCGTCATGAAAAGTGATCCATCTACTTCAACTGAGGCACTGGATGGCAGTCCATTTCATTTAGGGTCATATCAGTAGCTTTTCTGGAGGATTGCGATGTCTGGTGGTCACGAAGCTTGTCACAGTCGAATCAGTGGTGATGAACGTTGGCCGAAATTCACTTGGGTTGTCGGTAAATTTTGATATTGAAACGAGAGAACAGGAGGCGATAATTCGTCCAACAGCCATCTTTTCAAGACATGGAATTGAGTTATATGCACGTCCACTTCTGTCTCTTGTTCTTGTAAAGACATAGACGAGTATGTGCCACTATTAAGAGTTGGGGTGTTTCCAAGTTGTTTTCTGACGATGAGGGAGTTGGAACAGCGTATACGTTACAATGAGGTTGTGTTCAGCACTAACGCTCAGTAAAACATCTCCATTTGCTTTTCATTTTCTAATGCCATTGGGAGCAATGAAACCTTTCCACAGGTGATGACCCCTGCCAACTGTTGCGTTGAAGTCAACCATCCCGAAGAGTTTTTCAGATTCTGGGACTGTCAGGATGGTACTGACGAGTTGGTCGTAGAAAGCGCTCTTATCTTCATTTTCAATTGTAAGTGTAGGGGGATACACAGGAATCAGGTTGAGCAAGCTTTTCTGGATAAATGGAAATAGGACGGTCATTGTTTTCTCATTGATTGTGGTCGGAAGAAAGATGTGTTGGTCCACAAGGTGCGATCGGATGGCGAAGCCTACCCCATGAGTGCACTTCCCCTTCCAGAATTTGGTGTAATTACCCCCATGGTCCCTGATGAGGCCATTTTCAGCTAGTTTGATCTCGCGTAGGGCTGTTAAATCAATGTTGTAGAAGGCACGTTTCTTGGTTCTGGTAGTAAAAACTTTAACATCACATGAAGCTATGTCCTCGTGATGTGATGTTAGTCCTACAAACAGCCGCTATGTCGTTTCAAGAGAATTTCTACGAGATAGTAGGTAGGTGATCTCACGACTAACACGATTATTTAGATACGTCTTTCTGGTGTGTTGGTTTTTAATAATCCTTCAGGTGTGTAGGTTTCGGATATTTCATAAACGTTGCTGTTAAATGATCTGGACATTTCAAGAAAAACAGCCTCTTCACAAAATAAGTCTATTCCTGAAAATGCGCAAACATAAAGCTTTTTTGGGATTCATTTTCATTTGTTTGCTCTGATTTCCTTTTGCCTTCAACAAGATATTCCGATTTTCTGTGATGCTGCCATATAGCGACTTGTAGGTGGATATAGACATTCACTAGCACGTTGAAAATATAGCAGAACGTTGTTTCAAATGTTTAAGGAGATTTTTAGCGCTTATTTTTCTACCATTTGCGCCAAACGTGAAACAGTACGTCAAAACGCTTGGTCTGATTCTAAAATAAAGCGGACTTGGCAGGTTGATCGAGAAACGAGAGAAGATTATCAAGACAAACGAAAATCAATGTTTGGGACTGCAGGAAATACATGTGGATGCCAAACCGACATTTGATCCACAGGTAGCAGATTCTTTGTAATTGATACATATTTCTTTGTTTCCGCTGTTATCAAAATTTAAGCCATCTACAAATTTTCCATATATATTTTAAGTAAACGTTTATCAAATGCCATTTCAGAAAAATCTGGACTTTCAGAACTGCCATAGAATAATTTATCTCAATACCGGAACTTCTTCATCCTTTTATAATGTAAATAATATTATACATGATTCTCCTAAATTTTTCTTTTTGAGGGGAATGTACAAGAAATGAATTGAGAAATGGCAACAGAGTGTACTCGACTCGTTTCTAGTTGCTTTGGTTCAACTACCTCTCAGTTTTTTACCTTTCTGTTTGTACATCACACGTTAAAAATGCAATGCTTTCATCTATTTGCATATCTACCCAACGGCTGTATGCACACTCATATCCCTCAAAAATAGAAAATTGAAACAGTTGAAGTCAAACCTTGTTACAAAGGGATTCCCTCTTCAACATATGTCTGCTTCCACTCGAATAGGCTTCATGTATGTTGGACCGAGCTCGCAACGTGCAAAACACTGTCGAACTGGCGATTTCCGACAATGCAACTTGCGGATTCTGGTTATTTTATAATGAGATGATCGTACATACTCAGTAAACGAACGTTGATAGAGTCTTTGAAGTCACTCGCAGAATTTCTTCCCAACTTTTATAAAACAATTAAACAACCCAAAGAAGCAAGACGATAAATTTATAGGATCTCGAAACAATCACTTAGATTGATTACGCAACCGTGATGTGCCTAGTCCAGTTGTGGGCAACCTTTTGGTAAGTGCGTGCCGATTTATGGTTCCAAACCATTCAATGTGTCAACTACATTCGTATTTCTCTACAAGTCAAAGTCAATGATACTTCTTGTGAATCATAACAAAATCGATATGTAAAACATGGAGCTTCTTCGTGCCATTGGAAATTGCTTGGCGTGACAAGTATGGCACGCGTGCCACAGTTTGCCCACCCCTGGCCTAGTCCAACGCTGCGACCTCCCAAGTAAGGGAGTGTTAACTTAGCACTGTTCGCAAAATACAATTTTGTTGTTTGAACTATACAATCTTATTACAGAATCAAGACGGTCAGGTCATCCTCGATGTTAAAATAAGGAGTGATGCTGCCGCAAAAGATATCAAAGAAAAACTCTTTAAAGATCAAGAAGAAAATTAATGACAATGATCACATTCATAGTTCCCATAATTAAATGTATCTCCATTACAAGTATCTCCATTCTATTCCACGTATTTTGCATCTCATATATTATCATGTACTACGCATTATTACTGTTAGTTCATGTTAGATTTGTTTATTCCCGCTTTTACTTTTAGCAGACGTTTTGTTACTAGTAGCAGACGTTTGAAATAAACAATTTATCATTGCTTCAAATTTCTTATCACATACATAAATAGGCTACTTTTCATGCTTCGAAATCAACAAGAGGTTTTCAATTCTATCTGTAGTTTGACATGCACACGCCAACTTAATAATAATGCTGGCAATGATAAATTTCTAACAACGTCGTAATTATTTTAGCATGATTATGCATTACATCCGAATGTTAATACCTGAATGTCATGAGAAATGCCAGTGCCATATGGAAAAAATCTTGCACTCTTCACTGATCTTCAGTATATTATGTTATTAGATAGAAATGTCAGCTTGGGGTTAAAGATTTCAAGATTGTATCGCCAAGAATTTGTCTCGGATTTACTTCCAAGGAAATAAAGACTGCAACTAAACTCTTTAGTGGAACCCTGATTGAAGGAAATTGTAGAATTTTATTTGCGTTTTGAGTGGTTTGTGTTTCCACTTTTTTCCGGCTTACTTGCGGATTGATTTGGGTTGGGCGCCGGGAATGTCTTTGACTGTGATTACATTTCGTGGAGACCTTTTTTCGTTTCGTTGATTGTTCATTACGAGGGCTTGGACCGATCAGTTACACTAGTACCGCGCGGACGAAATCAACTAGTTCGGTCGTGAGCGGCCGATTTTGCATTAAAATATGTGGTCGATTACGACCGAATAGCTGCATTCGTAGTCAGGAGTGACAATTCCGTACTTCAGATTTGTTGTTGTTAGACTTGGTTCCCTTTCAGCTCGGTGAGCTTTGTAGCTACACGTCTTGACTATGCTTTCGTTATTTTTTAGTTATTGAATCTGTTTTTTCCATTTAACAAAAACCTGTCTTGAAACAACACCCAAGCGTGTAAATCGAAAAGAGAGAACAATATTACTTTCTATGATTATGGGAAGCGGTTATCCAAGCCCCGCGGGTTAGAGGCGCTTTAATAGAAATGAATGTTTTTGATTTTGGCTGCGATTCAAAAGATCACTTCGATGTGTTTATTTTTTTCAAGAATTGTACAACGTTTCCGAAAAAATGTGGAGAGCTCTAGTCTGCTGGTTTACCCTAGAATTAAGCAGTGATAGCGTGACTCGAGTCAATGGCTCGACTGAGTCACGATTTTTGGTGAATCGGACTCGACTCGAGTCACTTTCAGAAAAATGATGACTCGAATCGACTCGAATCACGTTTTTCACAGAATGACTCGACTCGATTCGAGTTACAGCCAATGACTCGAGACTGGAGTCAGAGTCATTTTTACAAAATCTCTGAGTTCCTGAGGGACAAATCCAGTTCGTTTGCACACAAACAAATAAGCATTTTTGCTTCAGTGATGATAAACATTGGCGCAAATTTTCTGTTTTGCCTGTGTAGTCGTGCTATGCTGCATTTTTAGGATCAAGTGTCTCCAACTTGCACAGAGGAAGACCTCAGACTCAGAGGGGTCAGCAGGGCACAATATATTGACACCTTATCGTGGTTTAATGTAGTATTTGCATACGGTGATGATGGCAGTGGACCTCATACTATTACCTTGAGTCTCTTCCAGATACCAGTGAAGTGATTCAAGTTTTTCAGATTCAAATCCGAACCAAAAACTATATTGCAAAATATAATGTAAATACGAAAACCGAATCTTGTTTAAATCCAAATACCTGCCACTTTTATTAGCTTAAACCCATGTGGCGACGTAAATACGCCACATAGAAGTTGACTTCAGTTAGCAACAATAGAAGAGCGAACCTGGTCAAATGTGTAATCTCAATTGCTATTATGCTGAGGATTGTCCGTTGCGACTTTTCCTTTGGCTGGCTCAGGGCGACGGAGCATTGTGCCTGCAACAACTGGATCCTAAAGTGTCGGTGGTTGCAATCCACTGTCAACCTGCAGTAACCTGCAGTGGCGTACGCAGAAAATTTTTATGGAGGTGGTTTCTATCAATGGCATATGGTGGTCATTTGTATTTGGTGTGCGCTTATTGTGACGTTATATTAATGTTTCCAAACTAACATTTGACGAAGTTTGTTGACATGATATGCATATTCTTCTACACGCACTCCCATTAATTTATGTGTCATTGCACTTAATTTAAACTATCAGCACTCCAGGTTATGATATCAGAGGAAAATAAACTCAAGGCTACAACCCAGCAGTTCATAACTGCAAAAAATATCAGGCTGCGTGTTAAAACAAAGGAGTAAAACACACTCATCACTGTGTCAGAGCAATTTACATCTGCAAAATGAGGCTACGCTAATGTTTTGTTCAAATACGAGCAATCGACCATAGAAAGTGTGCTGCTGGACTGGCTGACGCGCACCCCGGTTTTGAAAGATCGAATCTTGCTAAACCACACAAGAATTGAGAATGCACGTAATGTACGCAAGAAAACTTTCGATCTTTTGTATGTATAGAATTATAGCAAATTTTTAGTTGTACTTTTTCCCTGCTGAGACATTATCAATTGCCTGAATGCTTCTCTGTTAACAACTGCTGTTTTTGAGCTCGTGCAACAGTTTTATCATGCTACAAAAATTGGTAATGCAGCCAATGCTGTAAGCACTTGCGCTGATCAGCCATAGCAGACAAAATAATGACGATTGTTTCGGATAAAGTGAACAATCGCGGAACACAATCTTAAACATCCGTAGTGGACGAAAGGTATGCAAAATTTGGCGTGATGGTTTCTGGATGCAGACGATAACCCAGATTCCCACCAAAATCTAACTATTACTTTTTGACCCATCTACAACGTTCCTTGAAGTTTGCATGCAAAATCATTGCGTGGTTTTTGTATTACGTCGACAAATTAACAAGCAAAATGTATGCGAAAACAAATAATCTCCTTTGCGCAGGTAAAACGTTTTTGTAAAAGACCAAGCCCAAGGGGGGGGCTAACCCCAACCCACCCTTGCGTACGCCCTTGGTAACCTGCAGTCCCAAAACTGAACCGAAAGTTGCGAAGAAGCACAAAAGAACATCATCAATTCCAATCCAAATCTGTTTAAGCAAAAATGATAACATCCAAATCCATCCATATGTTGAAATGTTGCAAGATTTAAATCCAAGTACTGTACATGTTCATCTCTGGTCATTTTCATGTATTCGCCATACGTAAACCACACTGTCAATGCAACGCCAACGGAGAGATTGGAACCGCATTCCCTCGTTTTTGCAATGAACCGCACCAATTGCACGTTCTTTTTGTGAAGGTTGCACTTGGCACCACCTTCGCATTCTGTTCAAAGCACAACTTTGTTGTGATTGGAAAGGCCGAGCAGCATGTGCTTAAAGCTTCACACTGTGGCAGCAAGCAACAATAAAAATCCCACGTCATGCTCATTTTATTTTCGTTTGTTCGCGCCACAAGGGTGTTGTTCTTCACGCACATCCCATTCGTAGTGAATCGCACATTCACCACAACACCAACTGAGAGGCTGCAACACTTGAAGCAAGGTTAGGCGAGACTTTTTTAAATGACTGAGAGTGAAAGAGACAAGTGAAATGCAAACCGAGAAAACTTTGATATAAATAACCTGCAATCAAACATGTTAAAGCAACATTGGACACCATTCTCCATTTTTTTGGGTGCCATTTCATAGCAAAAAAGTGTCGTAGAAAAAGCGTGAAATTTCGTGTGACTCGACATTGACTCGAGCTTGCAAACCAATGACTCGAAGTGATTCGTCAGTTTGGCGAAAGGTTGGAGGTGAGAGCGGTTACAAAATACAAGTCTTGGATTACTAATTTGGCCTAATAGTCAAGTGTAAGGAAAAACAGTTCAGCGTGTGGGCTATTAAGCAACTGGTTACTCACTCATAAACATGTTCTGAGTTCTAATTATGTGGAAGCATTATCATTTCAATGAAATGGTTTGTGGCACCGGGGATAGTTTTACAAAAAGGAAAAAGTATCGTGTACCCTGTCCCAAGAAGAAACGTGATAGTGCCATACACAGCCTCTGCTTTTCGTGTATAGTTTTTGCATCACGACTGCACTTGCAGCAGCCTCAATGCAAGGCCGACCCTAAACAAATCTGCCGGCAGCAACGCCTTGACGTGGTACCTCCTGGTAATACAAAGTTTCTGTGTGAATGGCGTGACCGATTTGTCCAATGGTATAATTGGAACACCTAGTAACCTGAAATACGCAAACCAATCACGCATCGGTCGTCACGCACGTAACCAAAGACAGCGCCGGGATTTAGGCAGAAGCCTGCACGAAAAGTCTGCGACAGTCTCCCTCACCAACAATACACAACTAGAGGCCCACATTGCAAACTGCTGGCAAACCAACAAAGTATTCTGGCTAACCGCCCGACGTCTAAGATGCAAAAAATATCCTACTGATGGATCCATAAACCCTAGTCTGCGCCAGTCCCGATAGGCAGAGTTACATGTTTGGCCATACCTCGACAACCGATAGAGCTGGAAAGCTGTTTAAGACCTCTGAAGATGCGGAACGTCTTGTGTTTTCGATCCCTTTAACGTCCACGCCAGCCACTATAGTGGCGGGCAAACATATGATCGGCCATAAATGTTGAATGGATCGCTAGAGAGCCAATGAAAATATCTCTGGATGCAAGCGACAGCAAAGAATCGAATAAACTTGACTAAAATGTACTTCTACATGTGAAATTTTTAGGAAAATCTATGTTTGTGCATTTGCCGTACTGTTTTATTCGCAATTTTCAGAGAAAATCCGAAAACGCGTTCACTGCATTCCGTTTAGCCTTTCCTACTGGCAGAAAAATGGCTTAAACCTCAAAAAAACTGTAATCCGTGGTTTTTGCCCTCTTGGGCCCCCCATCAAAAAGTTTCAACGTTTTTGATCATCATGGCAAAGTTAAGGCCTTTACAGACAATTTTTCATAGTGAAGTTGTTTTCAACATGTTTGGATTGAGCTGTATGGCTGTTTGAATGGACACAACTGGTTTTCCTAGCCTACGTAGAAAACCGTTTTCCCTGAAACGTCACATTGACGTTACAGATGTGCGTGATCTACCTCAAAACGTGCGTTGCGGTCTTACGGATAAAATGATACTTTCAATGACTTTCTAGCTCAATTCGTTCAAAAGTTATGGTCGCTTAAAAGTTTGCCGGTCACTGTAGTGGCCGGCGCGGGGCGTTAAAGGGACACACATTGAAGAGTCTATTGAGGTAGTTGCACACACTTGAATCAGCATGCAAAATGTGCTCAGCCAAAATACCATCTTCGCTAGCTGCACGATTTAAAGGTAGTTTGTAAAGAAGAGAAAGCTTATAAATATTGCACATCCCTTTTTAGAATCCACTCATTTTTGGTTCATCTATATTTTCTCTCACGAAAGGGGAAATTGCACAGGTTTACTGTACCTAATGTTTTTTATCCGTTAACAGTTCTATCTTGGCTTTTGATACTAAACATATTCACAAAAAGTTCACATACCGCTTCAAAATTTTCTTCAAGACCTGGGAGTCATGCATTTTTACAACATAATAGCTCAGGGGTTGGTAAGCTTTTGCTAATTGTATGCCGACTTAAAGTTTCAAATCATTCAGTGTGCCAAAAATATACGTATTTCTTACTATTTCAAAGGTCAATCTACCTCGTGTGTGAATAATAACAAAACGGATATACAAAACTTGAAGCTTGTGCGTGCCATTGGAAATTGCTATGTGTTCCAAGCGTGGAACAAAGGCCGTAAGTTGATGACCCCTAACATAGAGTCCCTTGTTACCTACTGCATCGTTGCTTTTCTTGTATAGTTGTGGCAATAAGTTACTTAGCAACCATTCTTACGTAGGTGATCTTGTTGCCACTTCTTGACCTTTGTAACATTCCTTGTGGAGAGCAGTACCAATAAAGATCAACACTTCCTCTTCATCGTCTGAGCCAGTTCTTGAAGTCCACCGCTTGGCCACATCAGATTTCGGAGCAGGTGTTGAGCAGTCATATTCGATTGTCTCGTCATCCAGTAGAGTCAGGCAATGCTCTTCATACAGTCCAGTCGTTACGAGGGACTTTGGTGGGCTTAGCCCTCCCAATCAAAGTTCCAAGCCCGCAAATTGATATGTGAAACACTATAAATAAGTGGAGTTTCGTCAATTTCTTTAATGTCAAGCCCCCCTGCACAAATGCAAAGACCCCTACTGAAGGCTTTCCGGCGATTGTCCTGGCTCCGTAGAGAGGTCGATGGATTGGGGAGTGAAGGGCAACATGGCC
>Ga0210059_1008635_pt1 | contig 16031 bp, 18 predicted proteins | sample Ectturendosymbi2_FD_188042 | JGI IMG/M metagenome (GOLD analysis project Ga0210059, IMG submission 188042) | Ecteinascidia turbinata endosymbiont from Florida, USA - Sample 2 (SPAdes) (version 2) | ecosystem: Host-associated > Tunicates > Ascidians > Unclassified | place: Key West, Florida...
CCAACATCATGAGAGACATGAACAGCAATTGCCAAATTCGTGAAATCTGTACATCAGTGTACATGCTTTCCAACTCCATGCAACCCTTTGTTCACTAGGCTGCACAGTGGATGTTTACCGACGCGTCTGCCTCATGTGAATGACTTCAGACATGTAAACCGAACGGTACAATGACGTCAGAACGGGCTGTCTCGTTTTGGCGGACCGTCGCTTGACATGTAAACGTAGTAAATCACACTTAAGACATATTTGAAGCAAATTTGAAGGGAAAGTAGGCTATCATTTTTGCCAGGTGATCCTATCATTTTGGCTACAACAGAAAGTGCTTCCATATGCGAAATATAAAGTAGAGAAGAAACTATGAATATTTTTATCAGAAGCTCTCGCGACCCACAGAAAAAAGGCAAACGACCCCCAGGTTGAAAACCACTGCTCTATAGTAAATCCTTCGATTCCTTCAATTGTGTTGCAATTGGTCGATGTAGGATGCACCACAGGAGCAAGTAAGCCTGCAGACCGCATTGCAATGGTTGAGTGAAGCTTGCCGGTCTTTGGCTCTAAAGCTTTCAGGTCTTTGAAAATATGGCTTCACGGTCACTAAGACAATGCGTTATATAAATCCGCTGAGTTCTTGCCCTATACGTTGTTAGATACAGCACCAAATGCGGTAATATATTTGCGTGATAAGAGTGCTCAGCCAGTGAGACACGTTGTTGTGTGGTACCGTCATTTTCTTTGAATCATTTTTGATCTTATAAATATCGTTTGTTTTGTTGGTTACGCAAAATTTTTTTCTGAATGTATGCTTACATAATGTTTTCTGGATGCATATTTACATCCTATTTTAATGAAAGCTGAAGATTCCCTACTCCGTAGGCGAAATAACATGCTTTTATAAGATCATAATGTCTAATTCTTGACTACGAAAGGATTGCTTTTTACAGATAGTGCATGATTACGATGTATAAAATTCAGAGGCAATCGTTTTCGTGTGGGGAAGTTTGTTTTTGATGATTTTAGAACATGAATTTCGATCGTTTTTTTCCAACTACTACCTTCTTTTATCTAAACAGCTGGTAAAGTGACGATCGCCCACGATCGCACGTGGTCAGGTTCAAACCACCGGTCTGTGTCTACTGTCAGGTGCCAGTTGTTTCTGCGTGTTTTCTATGGAAACACAAAAATAATACTTTGTGCCGGATTTTGTTTACTTTTGAAATGGACTTTTGGTAGTTTTGCGATGCAATGATCAAATACCGCCTTGCGCCACATTTTACTGCTTGCCAAGCATTATATTTTTGTGGTAGAGCAAATAATGCGGAAAACGCTTTGATGCCGTTGTCCTGCAGCAAGCAATTAACATCCAGTTTCGGGGACAATGGGACTGTGACGTTTATTTGCAACTGCCCTTTTTCAACTGCTGGTCTGATTTTTTCCCTATTGTTTCACGTTGTGGTTGGCCGCTCTAAAATCGGAAAACCTTTTGGTTGCCATTTCCTCCTACGTTGGTACATTTTCATATCATTGCACTTTCCGGCCAGCGGCTCGATGGACGCTTTTTCCACTTGCTCGCAGTGCCGGCCACGTCGTTCGAGTATCTCCGCACTGGGAATTGCACTGAAATTGACGGCGTCAACGACAAGAAAGAATTCCAGGAGACAGTTCACGCCCTGACACTTCTCGGTAATAAACACGCGCTTGTGTTTTTATCTTTGTTCTTCTGCTAAAGCGTTGGTTCATGAGCAGAGGACGCCTCATATGTGGCTCAGAATCATTGCGTTTTTCAGTGAAACAATTTAGTAAAATCATGTTGTTACTAAAGCGTGAAATACACCGTCATCATAGATGCTTTTTTACTCGAGCATACCTTGTTCATATTGCTCAGTAGTAGTATTTAAAGGTTCTCTGTTGACCGGACTTGACCACCTGTCGATACTTGCTGTATTGACTCAATACGCGTAAATAACTTTTCAGTTTCCCTGCCTATGTGATGCTAATGCAGTTGTGTTGCACGCGTTGTTCTGGTGCAGGTGTCTCCAAACTACGGCCCGCGGACCAAATCCGGCCCGCAAAGCCATTTCATCTGGCCCGCAAAGACACTTTATCAATAATAAAAAAATAACCTATTTACGAAAACTTTGTTGAGTTGGGAGTACATAACATATCCTGAACACATGACATTGGCCAAGACTGCCACGTGAATGTCAGTTGGCTACGTATTATTTCGCTGCTACTGGCATGTTCTTAGCTGATATCTTGTCGCAATCAGAGGTCTTTGTTAATATTTTGTACATCCCGTCTGAATCCAGATTTTCCCTCTATGCTAAAATCAAAGAAGCAATTTCATCATTCTTTTTGACAAATGCACTTTTAGCATCATACAGCATCCATGTTTTGCCATTTTTTTGGACTGGAAGTTCATGTCCGGCCCTCCAGTTGTTGTGTAATAGCTTATGTGGCCCTCGGACAAAAATGTTTGGAAACTCCTGTTCTAGTGTAAACAGTCTTTCTAGGTCACTAAAGTTCATATTTTCATCGAAAGTGCGCCCGGGGAAGCGTTTCTCAATAGGTGTTTGATCTTTCGTGCTGACTCTGCACACGCAACGTTGAGGCTTCTGGACGCTGGTGACACTCGTATACCTGCTTTAGTTGGGAGCTATTACGCCACGCCCTGGCATTCGTTGTTTGCTTTCGATGGCTTTTAAAGTCACCCACAATGGACTTTTCTGCGCTGCTTGCAGTGGTTTTGTTTCCTGAGCTTTATGGTTGCGTTGCAACGTCACTGCCCAGAGAGAGAGAGAGAGTTTGTTGGCACAAACATTAAACAATTTCATGCAAAAATAAAATTAAGGCGGTGGGACACCGAAAAAAACTTGCAAAACAGGTTGTCTCGTCGGGGGCCCCTCGAAAGTTTCATAAATTGTCTATCGTGGTACAGCAATTGTCTAACATTTGGAAACTGCAGCACAGATTTCACTATACAGCACCTGCATATATCGACTCGTTGAAAAAGATCCATTATTATTTCCTTTTTTATCCAACCTATTGACAGAAATTCACAGCTTTTGCGACGTCGAAGGTTCAGCTGTAAAAATTCCTGGCAGCTTTTGCTTTTTTGGTATGTTTTAATAAGATCAACCAGCAGTATTTAATTTTGTAGTAAGCAAACAGCAGTGTCTTCTTATAGCAAGCAAACAGTAGTGTTTCATTTTGCGAAGACGATACGGATGATGTTCCTCACTGTTTGGTTAATAGCGCAACAACCAACCCAGTACGCAGGGACGCTTGCCGCCTCCATTTTGCTTGATGACGCGCTTTCTGTGTTAAGGCGTGAGCAGTAAACATCAGTCGCTGGTGTTTCGGATCGTGTCGGCGATCCTGCACATGGGCAACATCGACATCGAAGCGGGGGAGCGGGGAGATGACTCCTGCTATATCCAGGTAAACTGGTTGAACCATTCGTGAATCGCGGTCTTCATCTGGTCTTGACATGTTGTTTTATTCATCTTTTCTTTTGGCGCAAATAGTGACGGTCAACGTTAAGTTCTTGCTCAAAGATTCCATGCACGCCTGCCGCGGACATTGCCATTTGATGTAGGAAGTTAACTACTTTTAGACGATTTTCCTATGCCGTTTATCGATACCTATTGCAGTGGTTAGTTAGTTTGTGAAATAACCACACAAGGGTCTCATTCGCGCTGGCGATTTGTACTTCCCTGGGTCAATCACATTATCTCTTGACAGCCTGACGACGAGCACTTAATAACCATGTGCGAGCTGCTAGGAATCGAGCCTCAGCAAATGGCAAGGTGGTTTTGCAACAAGAAGATCACCACGATGGCAGAGGTCTTGGTTACTCCCTTGACGTACGACCAGGTGCGATTTTTTCGCTAAAGAGCTATTATTGTTTCCGGTGAAGATTGTGTGTTGTTTTGAAATGTTCAAGATCTGAATTATGCTCCGTTTACGTATGTTATGCTCAGATAAAGGATTCTATTTTGAAATCGATCAAGTTTTTAAGTTCGTTGTGCCACTGATGGTTTCAATGTGTTGAATGACAGGCTAATTCACGCGCACGCTGTTTGTTCTTAAATAACAATACTGAAATAATAGCACTGGAGTTTTGCGCGAATGGAAGTTTGTGGTGATGGATATCGCCGCCTGTGCTGATGTTTATAAAATAATTGAAGGGGGCAGCAATAGCTCAGTGGTAAAGTGTCCGCCTCTCAGTTGGAAGGTTGGGTGTTCGATCCATGGCGACTGAGTCAATCGCCGTAGCGCTCCTTGAGAAAAAGCGTTTACCCCAGCAGCCCCTGAAAAAAGCAAATTTCAGGCTTCGGCCTGCCGCCAGTTGCCGTCACAAAAATTAAACTAAAAAAAAAGATTTAACCTTGTCGCTAACCCTTTTTTACCATGAGACAGTTGTGTGCATGACTGCTGGATTTACTGGAAAGCAGTAGCATTCTCAAAACCTTTGAACTTCATTATTTTAATTAGGCACATAATAGCAATGATGCTTAACGTACTTACATTGTTGGAAAAAGAATAGCGTTTAGTTATTGCTGCCTAAAGCAGCTCTCTTTCTGACAAAGTATGTGCTGCAGACCAGTTTTTCGTTTGATCACTGCTGCGTTTCGGAGAAAAACACAGCTGTTTTCTTTTGCTTATAAACCTTTCACGTATATGCAGGTGTGATGGATTTTTTTGCTGTTTAAAGCATGAACCATCAAATTTTCCAGGGGATTAAATTGTGTTTCGTTTCCATCTCGCTATTTTTTCGGTTAGGCTTTGTTTTCACGTGACGCACTGGCGAAGCACATGTACTCGAAGCTCTTCGAATGGATTGTCACGAAAATAAACAAGGCGCTTGTGAGTTCGACAAAGGAGCATTCATTTATCGGTGTTCTGGATATATACGGGTATGTTGCTGATCGGTCGTTGTCACGTGATCCGCGTTTAGTTACATCACAATTGTTCATTGTTTGCTGCAGGTGCGTAAGGATTATTTTTTTCTGAATCGACGCTGCAGTTTGGTTGAGCACGTGTTGAACAAAAAAACAAAGTTATAGACAAAAAAAGTTAATTCGCGTGTTTCTCTTGAAACTGTTGCGGAATATACAGGACAGAACTATATTACTTCCATTGCAGGTTCGTTTGAAATAATCCTTCAGGTGTTTATTTCCTCTTCCGCATTTTTCGATTAGAATTTTCGAAAACTGTTTGACTGTGTGCAATTGTAACATGCATTCTCCATGGTTTGAAAAGAACATAGTTCGCAGTTGATTCGCCGCATTACTTGCAAGAAGAACCACTTATATAACTACACTGCGCTTGTGAACCTGATGCGGACAAATAGGACTTTGTATTCGCTACAATTTTTGAGCTTTGACTCGAAATTCGAAATATGCGGCGACTACACTTGCTAGATACAGATCATGTTGTTTTGTTCCATTTTTCAATCTGTACAGTGCACACGAGTAAAAGTTGTTTTGTTTGAATATGCCGCAAATTTGTAAATGCCTTTTCATTTTTCAGCGGCAAGCGCAATTTAAATCTATATCTGCGGCGCAGTTGCTTTTGACTGAATTTGGCCAAAGCGTCTCTTGGTCGCAGATAATCTATTTGTCCAAATGGTTTCGACCCACCTGGAACATTTTAAGCTTTCGGATTTTAAAGTGTTATTCGCCACCTGTGCATGAATGAAATGCGCTCGTAGCGCGTTGTCAGCGCGAAACGTGTTGACGCCGTTGCTAAGCAATTCTAACGAAAACTAAGAGTAACTCGCATGTAGTTAATAACGCAAACCAGTTTGCATAATTAACTCCGTGATGGCTGTGACGGCACAAGTTTCTTTGTGAAGTTGGTGGCGTGCTTAGCTTTATTGTCAACAACACAGTCCAGCGCGTTAAAAAATAATATCAGTAACGTATTGTCGTTAAAGTTGCTTAAAATTCAAATCGTTTATTGAGTAAGCGTGCACTGTACTTGTGCCACTCTGTCTTTGCCTTGGACCAAACCCACTTGGAGTTAGCATTTTATAGCAGGTGGTGAAGGTTCGGTTGTCTGCTGTGTTGCTGTCTATGTAACACAGTTTCTCTTTACCGGACATTTTGCTGTCGGAGTCGCCAATTAGTGCGCAAGGTTCAAATTTCAAAACAAACAAGCTTCGCGCTTTTTCTACAGAAAAAAAGAGATGCAACTGATGCATCTCCATCACGAGCGTTTCATTTTGACGTAGATCACCTCGTAAGTTCGCACTTGAAACTTGGAGTAGGACGTCGAACCAAATAAATTTTTCATAAACACTCGCTTGCCTTGCCTGGCTTGTGGCCAGAGCAGCGCACGCAGAAATAAAGACTTGGGTTATCGCGCGCGGTATCAGCTTACCGTGACACAATCTGCTGAAACAGCTACTCGCAAGACATGATCGAAGATAGTCGGCGCAGATTTCCGCGAATCAGCCCCAGTTTTGTATGGACTGGAAAACCTGGTGTTTTCCCAAAAAGTCCCGTCACGTGCGCCAAAACTGTAAAGTTTCGGCCAGCCCTCACTTTTGCATGTTTCCTTGGAAATAACCTTACCGTTTTGCATGCCCAGGTTTGAAACTTTCGAAGTGAACAGTTTCGAGCAGTTTTGCATAAATTACGCAAACGAGAAGCTCCAGCAACAGTTCTGTCAAGTAAGTATCTGCCGTCGTTCTGACGTAGCCAGCAATCGCTTTTCGCTTCCTCGCGACCTCACACAGACGCGTGCTTACGCAGGCAATACGTTTTTGTCTGACTGGGCCCCCGGGTGTGGTCCGCTGAAAAAGTTAACTGTCTCTGACTTGATTGTCGGTTACGTTTAGTCAACAGTGGTCGACGAATCGCATAATGGCAGTAAAGGCAGTCAGTTTGTTCAAAAAATGACGGACGTCCAAAGTTATTTCGGCCGTGACGTCAAGGTCAGTGTGCAGCGCTCAGACCCAAGCTTCACAAGGGTTGCTGTGGATCGCACCAGTTTCATTTTATTCACAATCGTTCCTCATGGGTTCTGCTTGGTTCTGCGCAGCACTTGCCGCAATGGCGTTTCCGGAATTTCTGTAAGCGAAACATTTAATATCATGCAAAGCAAGTTTGCGAATCTACAACTTCAATCAAATAATCCTCAACGCAGTTAACCCGTTGAATAAGACTGTTTATTCTATTTGCGAAAAAATCTTCTCAACTCCTGTATTGTGTACTGTTGAACAGTACATGCAATTTTTCCTCCGATGTAGCGTCAAAAGATAGAGCTGGACTTTTTTTGCAGCAATAAAATGAGCTATAAAATGACGAAGCTTATTTTTGGCAATTCGAAGGTTTTTGGCAATCATTTACTACCATTTGCCACGTCCAATGTACATCTGTTCTTTTTGGCTGTTTCACCACGGATTTGCATGCGCTCAAATTCCTAATCCGCTGTCATTTTCTAATTGAACTTACGTACTTACCTCACGGCTGCCTTGCGGTGGTTGCGCTGAGCTCCTGTGTGTTTAAACCCTGCTGTGGTCACGTCGCCGTTGCCGCAGCTTTTAACGAGCTAATAACAATCCGCTTTCTACGCGTGCAGCACGTTTTCAAACTCGAACAAGAGGAATACGTGCGGGAGGAAATCGAATGGAAGTTTATTGATTTCTATGACAACCAGCCGTGCATCGCGCTGATCGAAGACAAGCTGGGAATCCTGGACTTGCTCAACGACGAGTGCCGAGTAAGATGCGTCGACCGCGAATAGATGAACGTGTTTTAAACTTACGTCCAGGCTTCTGGGCGTTTTAAAGGTCCGAAACGGTCTCCTACACTAACGACTTTTCGGCTCTTCGTCGTGTTGAAGCCAAGCGATGCAATAGGCAACTAGATGTTCCACTGAGCGCTGCAACAAACGTATCGATCAGCGGCTCAGAACAGCTCATTATCGAGGACGCGAGACAGATAGCTGAGAAGTGGCAATAAACAATGAATCTGCGCGTGGTGTGCAGAGCGTGCGTTGAAGATGTGGGATTTGCAAAGCTGGCAAACGATGTTGAAATGAATGCTGATGGGTGGGAATTTGTTTCGTTGCTTGAGATTGAAACTGGAAAAATTTATTGCAAAATATGCACGGCTAATGATTGGTTTGAGCAGCCATGGTTATTTTTATGTATTTAGATAAATTAGTTAATTTCTCTTCAAGTTTCTCAGCAGTCACCAAAGCCAAACGTTACAAAAACCCTGCCTATATATCTTTCACATCCCAGTTTTTCCTTTTGCGGATAAATCAAACGACAATGGCAATAAGCTAAAACAACGTTGAAGTTTGTAAACGAAAAAAAGAGAGTGTGAGCCAACATAAAGCTCAACAAAAGCCAAATAGTGCCTAGTGAATTTTCATCCCTGCATGGAAGGTGGTCGCTGGTAGTCGCTTGTTTTGTTACAGCTGCCGCGCGGAAGCGACCAGTCCTGGGCGCAGAAGCTTTATAACCGGCACCTCAAGACGTCGAAGCACTTCGACAAGTCGAAAGTGTCGAACACGTCGTTCTTCGTCGTGCACTTCGCCGACAAAGTCAGGTACGCCCATCTGCTCTCGTCTGAATGAAACGCTCACCTTTTGTCCGTGCGTGTTTGCGGCAAAATGCCAAACGAAGCGTTGCCTTCGAACAGATGCAGCGGACCGAGAGCGGTCCGACATTCGCTGACCTTTCCCAGGCAGTTTTGCTACGTCCTTTGACAACCAGTAGCCTTGTCATCAATAGCCTTGGGAGTGGACTTGACTTCTATCACTTAGATGCGTCATTTGCTTAACTAATGCCTTTAGGGTGTCTCGACATGAAATTACTGAGGCTTTTCGGTGAGCAAGTGCTTCGAGGTAAACGCGTCATCTTGTATTTAAGTGATGCAACTTTGTTTACTGCTGTCAGAGCGCAACTTACAGTAAGCTCATTTGCCTCCACTGATTTGAATTCAGGTACGAAATCGAAGGCTTTCTGGAGAAAAACCGTGACACTGTACAAGAAGAGCAAATCAACATACTCAGGGCTAGTCAGGTAATGCATGTACAGTAGATGTGCCTCGCTTGCGTAGCGATCACTGCACAATTCTAACTGTTGCAGCATGATTTTCTCGAAGAAAGCGATAAGTCATATTGCCAGGGCGAGGTCTCGCCCTGGCTTTTGTTCCAGAAGTTCGATCCTTTTGTTGACGAACCGTACAAATTTGCTCCTTGAACCCTGAACCTTGCTGTGTTTACGTTCAATCTTACATGAAATCAGAAATTAAATGTTCTTTGTATAGCGTTTGCCCTTGACTGTTGGTATACATGGCGTGACTGGATTTACATAAGACATACGACATGTAGGCACTTTGTGAAATGAGATCCGATATGACTGGTCGTTGTTTCGTCGATGGTGAATAGGCCAAGTGCTTCCTGTGTCGGTTGTTTGTTGCGATAATAGTCGTGTAATTGCCATACGCTTTTGCTGTAACTTATGACTAGGTTATAATTACAGCGATACGGAAATCATGTTGTTCTTTGGCTTCGGGCGAATTCGCATCAGCTGCCATTTTCAGACTGGAAGGTGGCGCCCGTTTGGTGACTTTGCCGCAGAACCTTTGTTTCGTCATCACCACGATCGCTAGTGGTCCGATCGCTTTCTGTAGTTCACCTTATGTACGTGTCCGTTGCGCACATATGTTCCTTTGTCCTTTGAAACGTCACGTCTCTTCTGTATAGCATCGACGAGCTTCTTGAAAGTTGGTACAATCTCTGATCAAAGCTTAATCACTGAACGATCGACATTAATTGGAAGTTTTTTAGTCTGTTTTCCACCGCGACTAGGTTCCAATGCAGTATGTTTAAAGCATGCCGCATTTGAAGTTAATGAAGTGTCGACTATTTAACTGCACCTGGTGACTGTCTATGGAGTTGATCTATCTTTCTGTCTATGGAATGTTGGAGCGCTCTCGATCTTCTCCACGCGACAGTTCTGCGAATGATCGTTTCTCACAGGTGCATCGTTCGCCTACCACAAGTCCTACGTCCCCTTATTCAAATAGAATGGGTTGGCATAGCGCAACAGCGAAAATATACGCAATACTGGGCCAATAATGCTCGTGTACGGAGTAGCATTGATATATTTCACATGCTGGTTTATCCCTTTAACCGGAGGGTAAGTCAAGGGGCAAATGTTTTCTATTTGTACTTAAAATTAGCTGGCTCTGTCGAGTTTAAGTTTATTTGGTAGACATCAAACCAAAGCATGAAATCGATAAGGTTTCTGCATATGCTGTTGCTGCTGCGCGAACAAAACATGCGTGTTAATTGTTTGTGTTGTTGATGTCGTGCGTAACTAAATTTTGGTTGTTCTTTTTGGCATTGTGGCAAACGGCAGAAGGTAAGCTTTTGCTTGTTTTGCATGTGAAAGACCAGTAAAGCCATGCGCATGCACAAAATGCTTGGACTAAACGATCACTTTTTCACAACACTCTAATCCTGCACCCACTCTTGCCTGGTTTGACTCACTGGTGTTGTTACATGGCGAAGAAGAGTTGATTTGGATATTTTTCGTACACTTTTTATGTTCTCTCATTTATGTATTTTATTATTTTTTTCTTTATAACCATGAGCATATTTGCAAGTTTACACGAAGTCTTTCTTGGCCCAATTCGTAAAAAAAATCATTCGTTTAGTAAAAAAAATCATATATGTTGTTGGACGGATGAAGAAAAATCTCTCGGTGGTGAAGTAAAGGGATTGATTTTTAAAGACTTGCTCTTTCCTGTCCTCTACACAGTGTTGCATGTGCTGATAAAACTTGGCTTACTTTTGCTTTTACTCATGCAAAGTTTACTACTGCATCGGCGAGCAACAAGTTGTGCATGTTAACTTTATTTAACAAGTTGCCCCTGCAGTGCAACTTGACTTTTAAAACTCTTTGTTCCATCGCCCGGCTCGGCATGCAGACCTCGCCATTAACGTTCAAACTGAAAGCTGTGGTTGATGAGCTCTACTTTTACTTTCGTTTTTTAAAGCCATGCTCGCGGTATGCATAGGCAAGTGATCCAGCGAGCCGTTTTTTTTCCCGCTAGCATACTGCAAGTTACTTCATGGCTCTGTAGTTTATGACTTCTTGCATTTTTTTTCTGTTGTGGCAAACGACTGAGACACGTCGTGGATGGTCGAGGTACTTCGAATGCGGTAGTTCCCATTCATGTCTTCGCCATGAAGTGTAAAAATTTGTTTCTGTTCCATTTTCCGATAGTTAAAAGAATATATTCGTTCTCTGATATTTTTGCCGACTTTCGGAAAAAAGGTTTTTAAAATACGTAAAAAGACAGTTGTAATTCTTTTTCGCTTCATTTTATTCAGAGTCGTGCCTGCCACTCCCACAAATCATCTCGTTGACTTTAGTTTCCCCCCCCTCCTCCCATTGCTTCTCGTCTGGTAGATGCGAGACTGTGATAAACCCGTTCACTGCCGCGGTCGGAAGGTTTGGTCGACGCGGTTGCGCGACGCAAACATGTTTATTTTTGCAACGTGACTTCGGCTGAAATCGATCGAATCGTTTGCAACGCACCAACGCAGTCTCGGATCGCTCTCGGCATGTGATGGATAGGAAGGCGTCCGTTAATTATTACATTGAAAACCAGCTTCGTACATAGATGTTTCGCGACCCTCTTGCTGAGCCTCGCATGCACTGCTCCTCATCTCTAAGTTATGTTGCCATGCTTCACTTGTTTTCGATTGCGTGCAGTATGAACTGGTCAGCGAACTGTTTATGGAAGAGCAAGCCAAGGGTCCCAGCGAGGTCAAAGCGGGGGTTGGAAAGCAAGGCGCCCGTATGGCCAAAATTAGCCATTCCGCCATGAAGCCGGTCGGCACCGGCGGCCGCAATAAGAAGGAAATGAGGAAGACTGTGGCCAGTCAGGTTGGTTGCCAACCTTTACTTGTGTATGCAGGGCTTGTTTCATGTTCGAAGGTGATTTTAAATCATTACAGCTAAACGAACTTTGTCCGTGCGTTTGAAGTGGAAAACGTTGTGAACATCTTAATATTGTTTCCATTTTGAAAGTTTTTTGTTAGTGGTTGATCACTGAGCGGGAAAGCATGGCAAGGAAGCCATTTTCTTTTTGAGCCCTATATTTTTCATTCTCGTACGCAACTGCAGGCTGCGTGAGCTCTTGAAGTGTTCCAGCATTCTAGAACTGCATATATTCTCTTGTAAACATCAACTGAAACCAGTAGAAGTTTCACAAATGTCATTGGTTTTCCCCAAGTGTATGTTGGCACTGCCACATATATGAGGAACAGCTCTCGGAACAAGTTTGAATATCAGGTTGATGTTAATGGTATCAGCGATTTCTGTGTCTTCGACAAAACGTTTGAAGCAAAACTTTTTTTCAACGAAAAGATCCAGGCATAGAATTTTTAGCATGCTTGGAGTTGGATGTCATTTTGTGTTTTTTTTCAAATCAGTTTCAAGAATCGTTGGGAAAGCTGACGACCACGCTTAACTCGACAACACCTCATTACGTGCGATGCATCAAGCCAAACGACTACAAACTGAGTTTCACGTAAGTTGTTTATGTAGAATAGAATCGCCAACGCATCCTGTTGTGATTAGGATCAACGCATGTAAAATTAGTGCGGACTTGGCGAATCGCGTTGTCAGTAGTTTTGAATAATGCGTGCGCGTTGACTGTTCTCATCGGAGACACGCATCAGTCTACGAGTCTTCATTGGGGGCGATTAGCGTCGTTAGATGCGCCCGCGCGACTGTGAACGCGCGTGCAAGGGCTCGCGTGTGAAAGATTTGGTGTGCGCTCACGTGTGCAGTAAGCTGGACGCTTTTTCTTACCTGCATGCGTGGAAGCGAATTTGTGGCTAGCTATTGATCTCATGACCTGCTTTTTTCCTCAATCGCCAGGTCGCTGTAGACCTCAAACTCGATCGCGTGCTCGTCTTTTGAGTTTTATTGATTAACGTCCTTTTAACTCACCCACCAACGTTTCAGATTCGATGCAAAGCGCGCTGTGCAGCAGCTCCGAGCCTGCGGCGTGCTGGAAACCATAAGAATAAGTGCGGCAGGTTATCCGTCGCGCTGGACCTACCCGGAGTTTTACGGAAGGTTGGCGGCAAATCTGATGTTGTTTGCGCGCGGTTGGTTTTGCTCCACGTTCCACCTTTGCCTTGATTTTTGTCATTAGTCTCTCTATGATTTTACTATTTGCAAGAATAAGATATCAGTGGCGTTTGTCATTTTCACGCAAAACTTTTACTGCTAATCTGTCGGTATATTGCGTTTTGCATAAGCTTCCGCATTTCTGACAGCTGTCACAGCGTCTGTAATGGAGTACAGGGGCGTTTGGCTTCGTTTTTTTGAAACAGATATCGGGTTCTTATGCTCAAGCATGAGGTTCGCATGAAAAACCACCGAGAAACGTGTGAATCGGTGCTGGCGCGACTTATAACCGAACCGGACAAGTACCAACCCGGGAAAACCAAGATATTCTTCCGCGCCGGACAGGTTGGTCCTGAGCTATGTCTGGAAAATCTTGAACCGTTTTTTTTGACAATCGTTGTCATAACAGCTCATGAAACGCACGACCGTACCGATGATATTCATATCAGCGTGTTACGTATCGAAGTTAAGTCTGGTTTGCAAAACTTTCACGGAGGCAGGGCTAGTGTACCCCGACAATGATTCTGTGGATGACCTCCGTAGCCCGTGGTTCTTACTCCGACGCCGGTACCAAGGTTTCTTATCACCTCTGTCCTGGCGCGAGGCGTCGAATTTTTGCTTGAGTATCAAACACTGAACCTGATGCATTTCGTTTCCAAGCTTTTAAGCGCTGTTTCAAAGGACGAGACAAAACCCAAAATGTAAATAGCTATGTTCAGCTCCACAAACAACTTTTTCTGTGTGCGAATGATGGTAATATGTGGGGTTATTACTATGCTCAGTGCATAATGTTTTATTAATTGTTTTAAATTTTTAGTTGATTTTTAATACGATGATTGTATACGGAGGACGCTTGTTTTAGACCAAGGGTTCCCAACCTTTCCTTGACAATGCACCCTTCAGCATTGCGACAGATGAACATGCACCCCTAAAATTTTTATGACAAAAAGGCTGAGTAAAATAACAACAATCTACTGAGTTTTAATAGAACTTTACATTTTTAGAATTATAAAGGAAGATTCCGTTTTTATGTCTCAAAGTTAATTTGTTGCGGCTGTACCATAAATGTACCGCTTCAGATAGGCAAATGTACCCCTAAGGGTACATGTACCTCAGGTTGGGAATCCCTGTTACACACTTACGAACTTGAAACGTGAAAAACCTGTTGGGTTCTAAGTGGAACCCGGAAAATTATTTGCGTTTGTGTTCACAAACTACTTGAAACATTTTCATATTTTGTGCATGGAAATATTTCTTTGCTAAGCTTGTCCCATAGGTCAGTGTTTTTCAACCTTTTTTGCATCACGGACCACTTTATGCAATAAAAAAATTTGGGGGAACACCAAACAAAATTTTATAATCACAATTATGATGTTTAGTTCTGTTTTGGCTCTTTTAATTTATTAAAATTAACAAGAAAGTCCTATTCGTTTGCTCCTAAAACTAATTACTTTCACGAAAGAAAACATATTTACGCTCATTGCGCTAAACTAGTGATTTTCGACCGGTGTTCGATGGAACACTAGTCAAACTTATCAAATTTCCTGCGGAACACCTGACGATCTTTCACGGAACACCAGTTTTCCGCGGAACACCGGTTAAAAATCACTGGACTAGATGACCGCCACGGTCTTTCGCCAATCCTATATGACACAGCGCCTCTCTTTGTTTACACTGATCAACTATTGTGCCATTGTGATTCCACTTGCTCTAATGTTCGCTAATGGTTGGTTTACTGCATGCGATGGCTTTTATGATGCTTCTGCTTGTTGGCTGAGTCATATGAAACAATAAGCCAATAAACAATAATAAAATAAACATCAGCAGCTAAAAATGGCAAAGTTTCTAAGGAGAAAAAGCGCAAGAATCTGGGAAGTGGCAATGTTAGCTGAAACACCGTGACTGAGGTGTTTTTTTTTCAGCAAGGCTTTTAAGCAGTAAAGTTAAACTGTGGCATTGAACAGATCACCTGAAAATATGGGTGAAAATTACGACGAAAGCAGTGGCGGACATGCAGGGTGTTCAAGGTATTCAGTGAACACCCGGAAAGGACGAAAAAAATTTAAAAATCGGATTTAGGGCATTCGTTAGCAGTTAATGTGAAGAACTGCCTTTATTTGTGTTGTTTTCCCATGCAGCGGATATATCTCATAACACGGTCGAACGATATTTGCTTGTCTGCTCAAGCATGACTGCAGGTTGTTCAAGAACACTAGAAGTTAAATAAATAAACAAAGAAAAGAAGAAAGCCATTCGAGACAAACTATAGCAGCCAGGGTGTTCACCTTGCCTGGTGAACATCTTGCTTACGTCATGCGTTGTTTTGCTAGCATTTCCGCTATAGCCTACCGTAGAAGCAAGCTGTGCAGTAGGCTGGATTCCTTGTAGTGGACTTGTACAGACGCGTTTTGCTTCAGGTTGAAATAGCGTGCTTTGGCTAGGTAGGTGGTGTGGTTTGTCTATGTGATGATTACTGTAACAGTTTAGACGATTTTTAAAATGAGAATGCACGAAGCAGAATTTATTTATTTATTTCTTTTTCGACAATCTTGCTACAGGCGGTAGCCTGACTTGTGCAATTTTGTCGTGTCACTTTGAGCTTTCAAAGTACAGCACGAGTAAATTCCAAAAAAAAAGAAACATAAATAATAGGCAAAACGAATACACCGCTTTACTTGAATCTTTCACAACATTTCAGAAATTCGTCAACAGCGTTAAAAATAGATACTGAAACGGCAGTCGGCGCATCAGGCACACCATGTAGATATAAGCGCAACAAATCGATATGACCCAGGCGTTCAAGTCGTTCAGCAAAGCCAGCCTCGTTCAGAATATCACGAACTCCGCCATGAAG
>Ga0210059_1008636_pt1 | contig 16031 bp, 7 predicted proteins | sample Ectturendosymbi2_FD_188042 | JGI IMG/M metagenome (GOLD analysis project Ga0210059, IMG submission 188042) | Ecteinascidia turbinata endosymbiont from Florida, USA - Sample 2 (SPAdes) (version 2) | ecosystem: Host-associated > Tunicates > Ascidians > Unclassified | place: Key West, Florida...
GTACATATACTAAAATTGGAACGATACAGAGAAGATTAGCATGGCCCCTGCGCAAGGATGACACGCAAAATCGTGAAGCGTTCCTTATTTTCTTTTTTTTTTTTTTAAAGATGCACTAGTTACTTGAATGCACTTGAATATGTACAACCTTGCAACTAACCTTGAGTTTTTCATTGACGGTACAGCAGAAACAAAATTATTTTCATTGATATGCATCGGTTTCTATCAAGCCAGGGTGGAATGCGGCTAGCTTTCCGTTTTTACCATCATTCAGTTTGTGTTATTTACGCTATTTTTGGTTACTACATTTGATTCAGTACAAATATTAATCTGCCGATTGTATGTTTCTTTGGGGAAAATACAAGCACAAATTTTTAGAATCTCATCACTACGGCAAGTTTTTGTTGCAGTAAAGAAGTGAGAAAGTTACATTCATTTTCAACAAAAGTTTCATTTATGCGCACGTTTGACTGCGAAAAGAGTTGACAACCTATTTTTGTTTGCGCGGACTTGGCTAAAAGCCAAGATTTTTCGCACTTCCACCTCTGAGTTCAGGCACTGTCTACTTGGCTGGGGTTGTAAAATTTCTAGCTTGCAAACCAACTGTTTCGTCATAGATAACATTGAGACGCAGCTAATCAGTCATATACCTCTTTGTCATGCAATCAAAGAGAATATAACTAAACTGAAATAGTTTTGCAGTATTTTTTTCAATTAAAATTTTACATTTTGCGCAATACTTGATAAAAATTGCAGTAAAAAGTTGCACGCAAAAATCGAAAAAGTTGCAACAATTGCAATATAAAATTCCTGGAAACAGCTCAAAACATTGAACTACATATATTTTGAGTATTTAGGAAGCAGTTGGAAGCTGAAAAAAAGTTGCAACAACTTGCCCTACTCATCACACAGAAGTAAACTACATTAATTCTTTTTTCCAAAACCTGCAACTTTCTGCAGGTATACGCAATGTTTTTTATAACGTAGAAATCGTGCAATACATCTGCAGAAACTAGTAGAAAATGCCCACTGCATCTCACAGAAGTACCAGTGTTAAGAAAGTGACTGTAACCCTGTGGTTCTGTCTCCAACGCCGTTGTAAAACGTCCTGTTGTATTTTTTTATCAACCTGCGTTGTGCAGACAGTGTGTGCTTGTACTATGAACTTCGTGTCGGATTGCAAAATCGAACTAATTAATTACAAAAATTTAAAGAAAAACATCTGGCGTTGACTAAGCAGAAAGCATATGTAATGTGAGCTATACATTACAAGATAACAGTTAGTTTCCTCAGTTTTATGGGTTTAACATAGTAAGGCAGACAAAGATGTTATTCTTAAAAATAAATTCACCTATTGCTATGCACTGAAGATGATAACAGTTGTTATCGAAACGTTTGCAAGATGTCAGTTGTATCGTTTGCTTTGGCCGTAGTATTTATTATAAGGCTATTTAGCACTTCCGCTTTTCGTGTACCAAAATTCACAGATGTAATTAGACGAGACCTGAAATATTTTTAATTTGGCATCATTACGAAGACTAAAAGCCATCAATCATGTTTTACGCTGAATTACGCAGTGATCGTTTAACTGTTTTATGGTTTTTCTCAAATAGCAAAAAACTGGTTTATAAACATGTGCTTGTGTCTCACCACATCACTTCTGCAAACTACAGTACAACCTGCTGTAGTAAAAGCACCAACATTAGGCTGAAGTCAATTGATATATGCACCAATTCAACGCTCTTTATCGGAGAACCCAACGGTCTTTTACATGTGCTTCGGTTCAACGTCCACAGTTTTGTGAATTAAATATTCTGTTATGAAACGATTGTATTGCCTTGCATTTAGGCTTATTCAACTGTCAAACGACGTTGTTATAGCCTGAATAGCTTCATCAGTGAAACGCAGTGTCACGTGTGTTGCGACCACACATGAGAAACAAAGTCTTTTGGGGTGCGAAACGTTTTCCCCACTTGTCCCAAAAATATTACCACTGAAATTCTTTTTTTTCCAAAATATAAAAAGGGTAAATCCAGAGGCACTCCAGTCAAAAGCATCACTCGGGCTCTTCACGCAATTTGAACCGAGGTCATTGACTGAATACAACCGTTCGAGGCTTGCGTCACTAAATTCCATTTGGTGTCATTTCCATTTGTTCATTCTGGCTGGCACTATTGTTGCTGTAACGTTGGTTACGTAACAATGAATGAATAGTTACCATGAAATCCCGTCCACTGTGCGCAATGCATGTCACAGAGCATTGTTGCGTAATGCACATCCATTGAATTGGAATTCAAATTCAATGTCCTATGCAAATCTACTGCTTAAAAACATACCAATCTGATGTAAATTATATTTTTAAAAATACCTAATTGCAGACAGTAGCTCGGGCTCTTTAATCGATGAGCCAGAGTCAAGCGCCGAGAACGTCTACTACGAACAATATTGTTTTATTCAGGTTACCTGCAGCAGGAACGCGAAAGGGCAGACATGGAACGAAAATATATGAACAGTGACAAGGCCCAATGAAAAGAACCCGAGTTTGCAACCTTTTTCAGTGAAGTGGATGGTGGCACAAATATATAAAGCAAGCAAGCTCACGTTCCGCAATACAAATCGTAATCGAAGACTCAGAAACGCCCGAGGATGCAAGAGAATTGTTAAAATTTTCAAAAATTTCTGCTCGATTTTTGCCAAACTTTTTCGGAATTGTAAGGTGTAGGTTAAAACCACCCCCCTGCACCTCAATTTTCAACAAATATGGCTGCAGCCGCCGCCACAAATCAGGGTAAGTCAGTCTGCGTTGTGGTGAGCGTTCAACATCATTCTGCAGTGTTACAGTTAAATAAAATTTGAATAGCTGCACGACGCACAGGACGTAACCGATACAGAATTAGAGCTCGACCGATAGGTTTTTTTTTGGGCCGATACCGATGTTTTTGCATTACTCAAACTATACAGCTGAAAGGCATTACAGTATATTTTTTTCGTCAGGCCACATCAACAAGAAAATAATTACACAAGTTGCAATTACGAAAAAGCAGATTGTGATTGTGGTAAGTTGTAAACAAGCAGTGTCTATTTTGCCTTGTGAGGCAAAATATACACTAATGGAACTTTTTTGCCACCAGATGAATATAATTGGCTGAACTGGTCACATGACAAGTTTTGACAGCATGACTGTTTCATTTGACTGTGACGTCTGCAAATGGTTCAGTCTGATAGACAAGTAATGTGATGGTTTTAGTGCTGGCAAGCCGTTAGCAGCTTCTTGTTTGCACTGTGTGAACTGTAGGCTAAACCAAAACCCTTGTCTTTACGTATTGTACTTGTCACGTGACCACTCCAACCGTGTTTGACTAAAGGTGAAATGTACTATAGTAGGATGGTTTCATCCGTCGTGCCTACTGCAGTCTATAGCAATTTCTAGGACTTACAGTAGTCTAACTATAAATCAACAAATACACAAACAGGCCTACTACCTATGTAGACATCTGTGCCTACGCTCAGATATCATAAGCAAAAAACAATGTGCGACGCATTAAAACCATCACTTCACTGTGATGAAGAACCGCACACAACATCGAATTCTGCGCAAATCTGGGTGACGTAGGTACATTGTTGATGCACGCTGAACGCAAGGCTACCTGTCCTAGAGAGACTTTGACAAAACAGCCAACCAACACAACAGAACGTAACCTAGTTAGTTCGCAGACAACCATCTACTTGCCGCGCCAAAACCGCGAGCGAATGTTGCGTCATAGAGCGTTTTGTCGGGAGGACTGCACTGCGGTCTGATTATTGTGGATGAAGGCTCTGTGCGCTCGGAACAGGACAGGAGAATTTGCGTTAATCAGTCAGGGTCAGAGACAAGTAGCAAATTGGGTTTCCGAACACTCCATGCAGAGAAACAGCGTAGCACTTTTATCAGCAAATTTGCCGATACATCGGTCGAGCTCCATACAGAATCAATGAAAACCTTTCACCTAATATTGGAAACCTATCCCAATGTGGGCTCCAGTCTTTAAAACTTGCAATGATTTCAACTTAGGCGTAGCTTTGACTGATTTTTAGACGTTCACAATTGGTGAAAATGAGAAAGCGTGGTATTGGAAATGGATTAGCGGAGTCCATGACTCATGCAACTATTTATATGCACGGGAACGAACAATGACGTAAAAACTCCGGACAATTGAATTTACACAATTAAAACATGGTCAGTTACTTAACCATAAACATGCATTTTCTTCACTACACGTACTATCCTGGCGCCATTAGCCAGTGGTTCACCATGGAAAGTGGTTCTTATATCCTTTTTGTGAAAATTGCACTATTTCACACATGTTATTCTCGCTGATTTGTATTTTCTGTCCGTTACGAAAATTTGACAAAATTGTGCAAACACTCCAAAAAAGATGACGAACAGGCATGGGGAGGTTGGTGCTCACATATTTTACTGACAAATAATAAGCAATACGAAAATTAAGTCAAGCCTTATTCAAATGGATGGACTAAGAGTCACAAAGGCTGTGCGTATCGCCCAACACGTTTTATTTATAAGTGGGCATGATTCCTCCGACAAATCGGCTGCAAATCCAACAGATCGCTTTAACTGCCTTCTGTCGCATTAAAAGTTTTGTTGACACTGCGTCACACACTTTCTAGTATGAGTTCGGTAACTCGGAGCTAATGCGAAGAAACCATTAAATCTTTTTGATATAACTCACACCAATAAGATTTATAACGACCCAACAACCACGTCGGGTCAAACACAAACGAGAGGGCGCGGCGCAATTTGAGATCTTGCAGCGCAGACTCAACAAACGCCTGAGTGCGTTAGCATTTTTGTGAGCGGGTGTTGACCAAGCAATAAAAACACCTTAGCAAAGAACGACAGATTCAGGACTACATGCATACCAGAAGCCATTACAGGGAACAAAATTTAAACATAAAAAATAATAATAACAGCAGGGATTTTTGAGGAAGATGTTAGGTACCCGGTATGGATCTGTAGGGACCCGATATCTCTGAATCTAGGGACCCGATGATAATTTTCTCTGATTCTAGGGACCCGATTCGAAATTCTCTAAAACGCCTTTAAAACACCCTGATACCAAGGGTCATTTCAATTTTTCAATAATTTTTGAGCACGCTTTCTCGCGCGGTCTGCGTTTGTGTGAACCCAAGATGGAGAATTTCAAATTTTCAAAAGACCGGAAAAGGCCAGTTCCTGATACAAGCAGCATCTACAAAAACAGCTTTGTTGACGCTTGCTTCGTTCAGTATTTAACAGCCATTAACAAATACTTTCAATCCCCAGTACAGAGGTCCGATCACCGAAATGTTTGCAAATATCTTATACATGTATTTTATCAATTATAGCTAACTCATGTCTTAAAGTAGTGGTTGCTAACCTGGGGTCCACAGATAGATTGTTAGGGTCCATGACCCTTGTATAAGATGAAAGCAAAATAGTGAAATTCGGAACTACCCGCCGTGGTGGTCTAGTTTGCAAAAGACAATCAATCGAGCGCAACTCTAGAATCCAGACTGCAGGGCAACGCAAGATCTGCCTCGTGCGAACCACCACGTGTTTATTCACTTCATCATAGGTATGCAAGTTGCAATTACCCCGCCCTTAGCAACGCCTTTAACACACATTTCCATTCGTTAGGCATTTTGATTGTCATACAACAATGTCGATTTGTTGCGTGTTGAGTTCCATGAAAATGATTTTTCGCGCGCAAAGCGGATGATAGCCTTTTCTAGTAGAAACCACTTGCTGTACACAACAGTACAAAATGTTTTTTATCAAAAACAGCAGTCTCTCAAGCACGCGGTCCGCGATGGTTTGTGGAAATTTTCAAATAATTACCACTGATGCTATTTAGTTGATTCACCGAGTTTAAAAGTGCTCGGCCAGCGAGTGAACAAATCCCTTTCAAACGAACGTAGAGACGGTTAGAAACGATTTGTCTGTAACTCGTGATACTTTTCGCAGGAAATAAGATGTAAACATGTTTCTATTAAGGTTTAGGTCAGATTATAGCCAAGTTTCCAAAAAAACTTGAGCCAAAAAATGGCTCGTTGGGTTGGGCCAATAAGGCGAGAAAACCTACCCTAATTATTACGTAACCCACAAAAACCTCAAACCCAAAACTCAATTTTGTTTTAAATCTACAACAGCGTTCCCAAACATTTAAAAAAATCATTTTCCATACTTTTTCAACACTAAATTAAAAAGTTCAAAACCATTACTTCTCTTCATTTTTTGAAATTCTTAATCATGAAACTCAATTTTGCACATTGCATAACACTGCATAAATAATGAACCGCTTTGCCTTCAGTAAAACTCTGCTCAGATACTTCAAATTTCTTTTACGTTTAGACTTTCCATACTTTTTCAATACCTAATGCATATTTTGGCCAATTTCAATACTTTTTCAAGGTCTTCAAAACCCATTTTTAAATTCAATAATTTTTCAATACTTTCAATATCGCGTGGGAACGCTGTCTAAACTGCAAGACTTCCCGAATCCGTAGAGGGTTTGAAGAGCTCTTCACCTCAATCGGCTGGCGAGTTATGGTGCTGCGAAGTTCAGCAAGAAAAGTGGCGCACGCGGTACTTAATGGTTTTATCCTATGTTTTCGCTAAATGGTAGATAGGATTGGTTAAAGAAGTCAGCTGATTAAGCAATAAAACGACATATGCGTGCAAAAGCTATACAATGAACCGACGTGATTTGACAATAACCAAAGAAACGCTTTGGAGAATCGTAGTCACTGACGAAGGAGTATATGCGTTTTCCTTGTTTGGAATACAAGGAGAATCCGTTTCAAGTTTGTTGCAAATTTTTCCTGTAAATTTCTAATCACTTAGCTCTCTTTGTTTGCAAGATATTTTCTTTGTTTCATAGCTTCTTAATAAAAATAACAGAAGCCTTCTGCATAAATTCTCCTGAATATCATAACTTTGGCAACACACAGGTGGATGCATGCATAATTCCAGACAGACCTAAGCAAGGAAAACAAAATTGCTGGTATCCAACTTCTGAATACATCTTTTTGGACATCACATTATTACAAATGGCAAATAACATTTTAGCACTGCTACCATTGCGTTTTAAAACCAGTTTCTCGTTGCATCACATTACCGCAATCTTAGCACGTTAGTACCACATGGACTGAGTGAGAAGGAACAGTGACAGGTTGATTGCAGTTTGGGTTAAAGGCGCATAATACTCTCATCAGGGAAGTTTAAAATAAAAGATGGTCAACAACATTCTTATATGACCAATATTGTCAACAACCGCACAATTTTTATTTTTTACTTCTTTTACTTTTTACGTCCGTGTATTTGCACAACTTGAGTTAAATAATAAAAATAATCGCACGTTGGAATCATTATCATCAACCAATAATACCTTGGAAATATGTGTGAACCTGGAGAGGAGAACAATCTGAAAGTGTTACAGTACATTCTAACCTGCATCTCTTGCTTGCATAGCACCTCTGGTTATTCCTCTAGGAGCCAAAGCATGTTCGCGGTCTCCCATTGCTTGGGCAAGATTACCAGGTCCAGGCCGAGGCGGGGCTGCTCGGGGTCCATCACCATCTGCAGAAACGCATTGCACTGAATAAACTTACGATTCACTAATGTTTACATCAGTACATGTTTCCATCCTGGGTTTATTTTTACGGCCATAGACGGAATTTTATTTTAAATGACCAAAATATAAGTCAATTTGGTCATACCGTCTGAAAAGGTGGGATGGTGAATGCTGTTACGGCAAGTTTCAACATGGGACAAATGACCGAAATGTCTCAGCGAAAGAAAAACAGTTTCTATCTACTGACTTTTACTCCCCGGTATACAAAACTTATCCTATAATACAACCTCCGAGACAGAGACTTTGTTTAAACTTCAAGACCAAGTCTTTGTCAAAAAAGGCCGAGACAGAAATGTTCGAAACCGAGTTCAAGACCAAAGAAGATCTGAAAATTTCTTTTGAATTCTTCAAAATTAGCCATAACTCCTGGGCTGTATTTTTCTTGTACTTCTTTTAAAAAACATTTTTGTCATCTTTTTTGACTATCTTTATCTGAAGATACTCACAAAAATTGATCATGAAACACTTTTAGACCGAGTTCCGACACTCCTTTGCTGGAGCTGGTCACATCACGGACAAATGTTTTGTAGCATTCTATATATCACCTTTGAAAATTAATTTGTATAGTGGTTGATATGGGCTTTAGTGTTTTCTGCACTGCTAATGAATGATTTCCAACAATTTCTATTTGTGATTCGATGCAACGTACTTGCTTGAGAACAGCTTTATCAGTAGACATAACCTGCAAATCCACATCACGGTGATTGGTCACTGTTCCTGGTTACTCATGTTCCTGTAAACGTACAGCGCTGCTGTTCCGTGGCATTCAATACTGAATGTTTTACACTACGCTGATCTGCCTTCACATTCACATGTATTGGTGACTTTGTTCTTTATTTGAATATTAAGTAAAGCAATCAAACTTACAGCACTACAGAAGAGTGTTTACTGAACAAATTGGTGAACGCCTACATACTCCTTGCATTGGACTGACAAGCTCAAGACTAGGGATGCATATAATGGATCATCGAATCCTATGGATTCGAATCAAAAATCAGTTTTTTTCGATGATTTAGATCCGATAATAATGTGGATTAAATTTAAGTGAAAAATTTCAAAGTCGGCAAAGCAAATGGTTTCAATAAGTTTTGCAGTAGCATAAATTTTGCAGTGGCACACTGCGCTCCTGAGAAGAAAAAGAAACACTCAACAAGCTCATGGCACTGTGTAGGCCTAGTGACGCAACGAGGCTAATTAGCAAGTGGTGTGATCGCTGATCGGCGTTCTAAACCTCTGCGCGATTGCAGTTTATCAAACGTCCTCTGATAGGTCTAAGCTACAACATTTTTTTCAGATGAATCCGGTTAATCGCATACCCAAGTTTTTCATGTGTTTAACCGGAATATGGAATTATCTGCATCAGACAAATACAAGTTTACCGCCTTGCTCTATTTCTGTCCACATACTTGCTAAGTTACTATATGACACTGCTTATATCTCGTAGCTTGACGCCGTACATGGAGATTTCTAGAACTGTCGGATATAAGACTGCTTCCAATGTTATAAAAATCCCTTGGTCCTGATATTTTAAATTCTGAACTCCTGCAGTGTTTAACAGACCAACGGCCATCAATTGAAATGCAAACGCAAAGTTGTTGCGGGGCCGTGTATTGCATGGTATCTTTAACCTGGGCATTGTATGTGTGACGAAAATAATTGTCTGCGTCAGTCGAGAAACGTTTCCAGCACTTGCATCCACGATTCTTCTGCTTGTTTACGACTATGCAATGCAGTTTTTAACACGTTTATGCCTCAAAGTTGTCGTGTACTATTTCCAACCCAAATGGCTCACTGGACCAAAAATCATGTCGGTATCTTAACCACGGCCGCACATTTGATGACATATTAATGAGGGCCGCACGTTAAATGATTTGTTTAGATCTGAGCAAACCAAATTTAGCTGAAGCTAATATACTGAAAGCGTTCGAATCCTAATTTCAATGTTTGCAGACCTGATAAAGCGGCACTGAGGAGACCACCTGCATCAAAAACGTCAATTCAAGGTTAGCAAAATAAGGAAAGGTTGTCAGTATGTAGGATACTTTTATTACAGTGAAAACCCAAACTGGGCCGCACAAAACCTTCGTCTGGGCCGCGAGTTGGACATAGCTGGATGAGACAGTGAAGAAAACCACACAAGTGGTTTACTGACGCTAGAACTGCTTTTCTTCTGTAAGCCCAAATAATTGGTTAAAGTTGCCTCTAATCAGTGGAATCTACAAATTCGCCGCTTGAGGTTGAACCTGTGGTGTTGATTTTCGCATCTCCGCGAAAGGTGGTAATTTCGTTTAATGGCCATCCTCACGGGGACAGTCGATTTAATGGTACCGCAGCTTCACCTTTCTTTGAAGTGAAATACACGATTAACTATTACTGATCTACAAATGAAAACAACATTTCTGTGCGAATATCCAGTTTATGCGATTAAACGGACTATTTTTCACATGTGAACGCCTTTGGCTTGCGATTCCAGAATCCAGGATTGCGGAGTCGGATTTTTTTGTCTGACTCCGAAGGTCCAATTAAATCATGTTTTACATCACACTCCTAAATTGGGTATTTCTGTTGAAATGGTACAATTTCTTTTGGAACTTTCATTTGAACAGAGAATTCTAGCTGTGCACCACGATTTTCATTGATTGCTTGTTGCTACACAATTGTTGACAGCCAAACTTCATTCACATTATGCTATGGCGTCGGAAATTCTGCGAAGTGCGGAGCCGAAAGTTTTGGAAAGGTCAGAGTCGAACATTTTAACTCCGACTGCGCAACCTGTCAGAATCCTATGCTATAAGCGGATTGTGCTTTAACCGATATGCAATCAACCGGAGTCGTCTTTTTAAGGTGCAATCAGTTGTTGCGTAACACACAATAACTTTTTTGTATTTGGTCTTTTCCAACGAAAATTTCCACGTTTCCTTGGGCAAGAAATTTTATGACAATTGCCTTTACCAGCGATCGTGCAATCCGAGTAATTGGTAGTTTCAAATTACGGTAGCAATTAAAGTAGACAACCAGAAACAATAAATGCCGTCAGATGTCGTGGGCCAGGTGTACGTACACCGATGCATAGCGCTTCACAAGACCGCAGTTATTCTGGAATATTTGTTTTTCTGGATGGGAAATAATAGATTTCGGAATATTCCAGTACCTCGAAATGTTCCACAATGCACATCCCTACAAGACGTCAGGTCGCTTATTTGGGACACTGTGACCCACACTACTACTACTACAACACTTATTTGTGCCACACTGCAACTACTATGTTGACTTTAGCTGTGACTCGTGAAATTAAGGCAATATCAACTCTTTGCATCGCAGTCCCCAGAATTACATGGATGTTTAGGTTTTACTTTGAGTGCACATGCATTGTTAGCATGTGGAGTGTGGATGTCATTGAGCAGGTCAGAATGAAAATTTTTGCATTTGTGAATAAAACAGTACATTGTTACTTAAACCTGTTGTGTGCGAATGAACGAAACAAAATTGCAGAATCAAGTCTGATTTCGACCTGTAGCTGATAAGAGCTTACTTGTAACATGTTCATTTGGACATCTAAGGAAAAAATAGCAACACATGTGCGTTTAGCAAGGCTGACGCTTGGCAGCGTTCGACCATAAAATAGTTGTGTCAATGAAATCATTTGAGATATGCCCGAGCGCGTTTTTCAACAGCGTTGTGCAATACGTGCACATGCACACCGGTGGGATGCACGCATTTTTTTATTTTACTTGTTTAGTGATATCGTTTACAAGGTGTCTGTTTTGATCAATTATCAACGTTTTCCGATAATGAATTGTGGCTAGTTTAGACGAGCATTTTTTTGCTTGCAAAAATTAAAAGACAACACCTGCTTGATCGTATTTTGCAAAAGTGAGAGTTGAACATGCATGTACATCGTTTGAAAACCCGTTTCCATATTCTTGAAAACTGCAATTACGGTAGGGTTTATGAACTCACCTGAAAAGAATTACAACTTTAAGTAACTAATACAGCTGAAAGTTGGAGTCGGATAATCAAAATTGCCCTGAGTCGGAGGATGAGACTTCTGACTCCACAGCCCTGCTACCTGCACATGTCACTTTTCCATGAGTTCATTCAATTATTTGAATGATGTTTGACCAGTCAGCAGAAACTTCAGGGCAAAAAATTACTTCTCCCACTACAAAGCCTGTGACAATGGCTGCAGTTACCTAACTCTTTGCATGTTGTAGGGAGACAACCTGAGTGGAGATCCGTAAGCCACTGGGGTGCTCAGGGTTATTACTTTTCTTGGTCAACCAGGTTTCCTTAACTCAAAGAAAGAGGAGAAAACTGGGGAAGTTTGAGGCATTACATGCTGTCTGGATTTTTTAGCTGAGGCATTTCGGTGATTTTTCCTAAAATTATATTAAGAGTATCCACTGGTCTATATTTTCAGACAATATAACCAAATTGACTTATTTTTTTGCAATCATTAAAAAAAGTCGGTCTACAAATGAAAAAAAAACAGTATGCTGTTCACCACAATCTGTTGATCACATGTTTTACACTGTTTTCCAGCATGCTTGTTTTGTTGGATGTATGATACGTTTTTATTTGAGACAAAAAAGAGTGATGTCAAAAAAACAAGTACAATAAGTGCAAAGCACAATCCAGAATTGACAAATGTCATGAACTTAGGATGTAAACACTATCTTTCTGATAGCACAGAAGTGCAAAATTGATATAGTTGGAGGCAGTATGAAATAACTTCTTTTGAAATGTCATGGACTTCAACATAGCCCCTCAGGTCTGTAAGTTACGGTCAAATGACAAAACTAAAACCACAAAACGGTTTAAGGCAAGACACCTGCATTGCATGCAACAGACTGCAATGCACCATCAAAACCGACACTATGTGTTAAAATACACATGCTTATTACTTTTTTTCTGAGTGTATAGGAAGAAAATCCCTTGTGATGGAAATAGGTAAAGGGCACGTCTGCATCTTTTAAACTACCATCAGTTTTCTAGCTCAACCAATTTTTGAGATATAGCCAAATTATGCATTTTTTCTTCATTGTCTGATGTGCATACACACTTAGGGGGTGCACCAACCTGAAATTGGTTTCTATATCATTTATTTGCTATTTGTGAACAATTAAGTACCACTTTTTAAAATCGCTACACATACATGCAAATCTATTTCTCCAAAACATTATTCAGCAATTGTTTAGCCAATACTAACCATCAGGTGGAACACCACGTGCACGACCCCTTGCTCGTCCTCTTGCACGGCTTTGCTGTTGTTCTGCCATAGTTTTGAAGTTAACCTAAATGAGTAAAGCAATGTTATACAACAAAAATAATCTTGAAACCATTGCGGACATGCAAATATTGAGCTGAAAGACACATTGACAACTCATATCTCATTAGGATTTATTCATGGCCTACCTTATAAATAACCCAACACTTTGTGAGATGAAGACTCCAAATGAAGCACTTTTAACAAACTGCAGAAAATCTTTCATGTACAGTTAACTTGCTGCAAACTCAAACAAATCAAAATTAAATTTTTTTAACACGTTTGGATCTGGGCGAATTTTGCTTTAATTTTTGCAACTCCATAACTTGCCAGTCGATTGTGCTAGAGAGCTGTTTGAACCCTTAAAAAACTCAACGAGTCTACTAGTTTGCAATGAAAAAGTTGTTAGGTTTTGAGTTTTGTTTTTTTTGTGGGTGACATCATAAATAGGGTAATTTAACCCTTCCAGTCCCGCGTGCGCCACTTTCCTTGCAGAGCTTTACAATCCTATAACTCGCCAGGCGATTGAGCTAGAGAGCTGTTTAAACTCTCTGCGGATTCAGCAAGTCTTGTAGTCAAAATCGAAAAAAATTTTTTCGTTTGATGTTTGAGATTTTCTGGGGGGAACGTCGCAAGTAGGGGTGTTTTTGGGTTATTTTGGCCATCTTTGCCTGGCCCTGGGCACCGTCCCAATGGGCCATTTTTTGGACTCAAAGTTCAGTTGAAAACTAGGTCAAAATCCGCATCCACAGAGCCTTTGATTGACTTTCTAGTATATCGGGAGCGAAAATTACGGCTCATAAACCAAAAATTGACCAAAAGTTTGCTCCCTCAAAAGTCACTCTTGGGGACATTCCACCGCAGGCAATAACTCGCCGTCAGATTGAGCTAAAGAGCTGTTCAAACCCTCTATAGACTCGTGAAGGTATGTAGTTTGCAATAAAAAAAAAACGTTTCAGTTTAGGATGTCTGATTTTTTTTAATGTTTATATAATGATAGGATGTTTATGTTATTTTTTTGCTGACGTCAGCATTTTTGCCTGACCTCCCTTTTAGACCCGCAGGAGCCATTTAAATGACACAAAATTTTTTTTAGTTTAGCTGTTTTTTGGTTACATTTCGGGACTTTGAAGGGTTCGAATGGGTTTTTAGTGTTCCTGGTTTCAAGATTAGGGCCAAAAAAACTCAAAAATTAATATAGCAAATCCCCCAAAAGTATTGAGAAAAGCCCCTTACCAATTAGTTGCTTTTTGGCCTAACTTTTGAACCAGAAATGCTAGAAACTCAATCAAGGGCTCTAAAAACGCGTATTCTGCCATAGTATCCGTAAGTACTGCGAGCCAAAATATTGGCGCGTGGGATCAGATGATGACGTCATATAATTAACCAAAAAACATGCCCCTGTCATGATCCCATTGGCCCAAAATCCCCCAACCAAATGAAAAAAAAAATTTTTATTCTGAACTACATAACGCTACCAGTCATTACGGGGTTTGAACAGCTCTCCAGCTCAATCTGCTGCCGAGTTATGACTGGCCAAAGTTTGCCCTGAAAGGGCAAATTATGCCTTTTCTGAAAAGTTTTGAATAAGGCCAAAAACTGGGTTTTTGACCCATAATTTTGGCTACAGATATGCTAGCAAGTCAATCCAGGGCTCTCTAGACGCGGATGTTGACCTAGTTTTCAACCAAACTTTGAGCCAAAAGAGTGGGTTAATGGGTTGGGGCCCAGGGCCGGCCAAAATTTCCGAAACATGCCTTCTTTGTGACATCACCTCCAGAAATCCCGCCACCGAAAACGAAAAACGTTTTTTTTCGATTTTGACTAAAAGACTTGCTGAATCAGTGGATGGTTCAGATAGCTCTCTAGCTCAATCGCCTGGTGAGTTATAGGATTGCAGAGCTCTGCAAGATTTGGGGCTTTTGCGGGACTGAAAGGGTTAAGCCTTTTTTACCAAGGTTATTGGGTCCTGGGCCCCCAACCACAAGGGGAAAGTGTTACGCTTGCATTTTTAGTGAAAACTAGGCTTAAACCTTAGTCTTTCGAGCATTTGATTGGCTTTCTGGTTCAAAAGTTATGGCAGAAAACCGCGATTACCAAACATTGGTAATTTGCAATAACTTTTGAAACAGAGAACCTAGAAAGCTAATCAAAGGCTGAAAAGACACAGATTTCAGCATCGTTTTCACTAAAAACTTGTCTAGGTCCCAGTAGCCTTGGCCATCAGGCCTAAACCTACCCTACTGATCGTGTCACCAGCAACAAAAATGAAACCCAAAACCTAAAATATTTCTTCATTGCAAACCAGAAGACCGGCCAAATCCTTTGATGGTTTGGACAGGTCTCTAGCACAATCAAATGGAAAGTTATGGAGTTGCAAAGTGGTACGAAAATAGTAACTCAATGTGTGATTTCAAAGTACAATATACTTGTACACTGACTCCCAACATGTTAACTGTTGCATTTGTTGACATGCTGAATAAAAAACATAAAAAATATTTTCGCAAACCTTTTCAGAGGGTACGTCAGTGCTTAATTATAGGAAATATCTAAGTAGCCTGCAACAGCTACGCAAGGTCAATTGCTAGGAACCTGGTACCTACATGATTCAGTGCATGGTTAGGTTTAGTCACCACAAACAAAAGGCATGTTTAGATTTGTTTTCTATAATAGTAGGATGAACATACAATGGTAGAGCGGTGGTCTCAGCAATGATGTCTGCACTATGCTAGAGTTTGTGGTATACCTGGCAACTCCTTGTTCATCTTCAGTATGAACGAGTATTTAGACTTTTAGCCTTAAGGTTTTACGTTTGTTGTCTACAGGTTTAGGGTTTTAGGCTAAGTGTTAGGGTTTTACGTAATAGGGTAAATGCAGGTTTAGGGTTGCATAGGTTATCCCAGAAGCAAGCAAATAGGGGCCTGCGGGCCAAATGTGGCCCGCCACAGTGTTCTCAGTGGCCCACAGTATTCAGGAAATATGTTCAAATCTGAAATTTCCTCCAACTTAACACAAGAAATGTTGGTGCTGAGGCTACTTAATCAAGACTTGCTTCTATATCCATAAGGTACTGTACATCCCTCCGCTAAATGCAG
>Ga0210059_1008637_pt1 | contig 16031 bp, 11 predicted proteins | sample Ectturendosymbi2_FD_188042 | JGI IMG/M metagenome (GOLD analysis project Ga0210059, IMG submission 188042) | Ecteinascidia turbinata endosymbiont from Florida, USA - Sample 2 (SPAdes) (version 2) | ecosystem: Host-associated > Tunicates > Ascidians > Unclassified | place: Key West, Florida...
GTTTTATATTACATTGTAATCCCCCTCCCCTTTGGAGCTCTGGAACAGGGTGTGCCAGTGAACACTACTGTTGGTTTCCCAGAAAAGTATATTCAATTACAATCCTGACTATAAGTTTAAATTCAGCAACCATTAAAATGCTGGTTGATATGAGAAATTTGGGAATTGAAGATAAATTAAAGCCCTAATTGTTCCAATGCCGCAATTTTGCGTACACTCTTCTATCATATTTTTCAGTGGTGATACGCAATTACTAGGTGCATTGTCATAAATCTGTGGTGTCGTAAAAGAAGTGGTAACTGAAAAAGCATAGTGTTCCCATAAATTATCACAATTAGCCAATGGTTTTGGCTGTAGTGGTAATATGTAATTTATGGAAAGCCCAGACCACTATCTTCAAGTGTATTTTTAGTAGTTTTATGTGTTTTTTAATATTTCATCCATGCTGGCATACAGTGTAAGCATGTGCAATTAAAATGTGTTGTATAAAGTATGAATGCATATTGCATGCACAGTAGCATTTCTGTAGTCCATTGTTTTCACTGTTCAGGATGCTTATGTTTATCCTGAAGGATGTATAACTCCATTGGTATTTATTTGTAATTGTTTTCCTGGAGGTATGTGAATTATAGGCTACTCCGCTGTGTTTTTATAGCACAATATTTGTATTTGTGTGATATGTGCTATTGACTGATGTACCAGCACTTTGATGGAAGACATTTATAAGCTAAATTGTTATGTACATCGCCTCAGTCATGTGTTGTTATAGCGTAACCCTAATTTATGGAATACTGGATGAATGTTAGAACACAATTTAGGGAACATATTACTTATGTCTAACTAAAAAATTCTGACATTCCATAATTTAGAGCAGTAACAGGGGCATAGTCAGTGAAGAGTTACATCAAGCAACTTCAAAATTGATCAGAAATGTTAATTTAGAATAACTGATAATTGGTAAATCAGCTGTTAAGGCAGTATATATGTGTATTGTGAAAGGTTGTTTTTTCAGCATTTCATGACTTTACACTAACCTTGATATTTTTGGTAGAAATTAATAGTAAAGAAATAAAACTATCATTTTGGCAAAATATATGCTCTATATTACAGCATGGGCAAAAAATTTTTTTTGCAGCCGTTTGCCAACATCACCATATTTGCGGACAAAGTGTGTGCATGAAATTTTTTTCAAGATGAATTTACACCCTGAAGGACTCATTTTTGGGTATTTTTTACTTCAAAAATGGATTCCCATGGACCTAAAAAAACCCTGGTACTAATTTTCATGCATTCAGCTGCCTTAGTATTGATGTGGCAACCAATTTTCTGAAAAGCGAGGGGAAAATCTCCCTCTAGTGGCCAAAATTTAACATCGCAATAACTCAAGAAGCGTTAAAGCAATTTCGAAAATTTTTTTTTATTCTTCATCATTTTTTGTACTCTTTAAGAAAAATAACAAATAAAAAGGTTTCATGAAATATGGTTACAAAAAATCTTAAAAATTTCAAATTAAGCATGGAATGACTCTAGGGTGAAGATATTTGATAAGGGACTATAATCATTTGTTAATGCCAATGGTTGGTGGCATTTTTGTTTTTTTACATAAAAAAATTTACACAAAGAAAGCTTGCATCACAACTCAACGTCCCAAAATAAATGAAAGATAGCACAAAATACACAAGAATTTAAATGAGACATGAATAAGGAATGAATACGAAAAATGCCTGCATCTTCATGACTGTCAGCCTCATCAAATAAAGCGATTGGATATCAAGCACTTAACAAACAAGGAAGAATTCATGGATGCCATCTGCATGAGATATGGACAGAAAGTAAAGGGCATACCCACTTACTGGGCATGTGGAGAGACAAACTCTGTGGAGTGGATCACAGCCTTAGATGCAAACTGGGCGGCTACACTTCAATGAGACACAACTCAGTGAGAGTCTCTTGAGGCACAGATAATAATGAGAGAGGTCTGTAGCACAGAGATATTCAGATAGAACTCAACACTTCTGCCAAAATCAGTGAAACGAATCTGAAAGAAAAGTCAGTACATCCAACAACGCAAAGTGGGAAACTACTGTGGAATGACTGTGGAATAGCTGTGAGAAAACATTTTTGACATAAGGATCAGATATCCTACCTCACAGAGTTTGTGACAGACTGAGACTGTGTGTGAAGTCAATCATGTCCAATGTTGTTGTCCATCATGAGATCATGACTCGAAATACCTTAACGGATATCAGCAATTTCAGTGCAGAGTGTTTCTACTCTAGGAGAGTTAATTTAGAGACAATACCTGCAAGAAACAGCAAAGAACCACAGCGCTTGACAACATTGATTACACCACTCCAACTGATTCCTGCAATCACCATGATCTTCCTTCAGGCGGCCAACCATTCACTTGGTTTATTAATATTTACACGTTGACAGTATTGCACGCGCATTTGTAACAAAACAAGCAGATTTGTAAGTTCATGGATGAAAAGCATTTGTCAAGGTCATAAAAAATCATGACATATACGCAAACAAATAATTAATATTAACCTTGCAGCAGAAGTTGCCGGAGTCACATTTTCAGACTCCGACCCCCTCATGTTCCAAAATTTTTGAATCCGAATCGGGGTTCTAATCCGCAATTTTTAAATTTGAGAATCCGACATCAAAGGTTGCCGGAGTCACTTTTTCAGACTCCGACACTGCTCTTGTTCCGAAATTTTTGATTCAGGGTCCGGAATTTTTCAAATTTGAGAATCCGACTCCTGTCCAGCCGAAGTAGGACCGGATCCGCATAACCGGAGTCGACCCCGGAAGGATTCTGCGTTTTTCCTTCGGACCCGGATTCGGAAGCAAAAATTTGGGAAAAACCGGACCGGAGCCACTTTTCATTTTCAGCAGTAGCAGGAGTCTTTGTGGTCATTCTTTAAGTAAAAACATGGGTAAATTAAGGTTGGATTGATGATTGTAGCCGGAGTCTGAACAGGAGTCGGATTCTCAAATTTGAAAAATTGCCGGACGCGGATCCTGTCCCGGATTCCAAAATTTTGGAACAGGAGCGGATTCGGAGTCTGAAAAACTGACTCCGGCCACCTCTGCTGTCCAGACACCGGTTACCATCGATCCAACCGAAATTTACCCAGAGGTGAGTATGGAGAGGATCAGGATTGGATATTAAGCGGGATACTTGCGATTTAATCGGATCAGGATTGGATTTGGATATTCATTTTTGAAAAAAAAATGGATCAGAAACAGGATATTGGTTTGAATTCCATAACGAAATTTTCCTGAGAGTGATTCAAGATGTCACAAATGACGATGGCAGTGATTTCTTTGCTGTGTTTTTTTATATTGTCAGTATGTGCTGCACTCATCACAGTCAATGGTAATTCGTGTTACTTCATCGTTAATTTTTTCCAGCTAAGTGGAAGTAGCGAGCTGTTCTTATATTGCTGGTATGCTGCTTTGTTTGTTGTGCTGAATGGCATATGTGTGTGTGTTGTGTAGGCTAATATAATCTGTTTCATGGGTGGTGTTGCAGTTGACTGCATCGCCTTGAATTACTGATGCAAGCACAAGAGTAACATGGGAATTCGGGGCATTAACTAACAGGAAAGCAACCAGCAGCAATAGAGCTCCCTCACTGAGTTCACTCTACTACTACTAGGTTGCACTATCATTACATAGGGATAAGAGAATGACGATAATTCGCTTGTGGTGACTATCACAGTGACTTGTTACTCATGGGCACCATCTACTGGTGACCATTTATTTGCATGTGGCGCCATCTTATGGCCGCCACATCACTTCTCTCTCCATTAGCTTGAAGTGTCTATCACTTATCATCCACACTTTAACCCCAATTTACAAGTTCGACACTTACCTTTTGGTTCAAGACGATCTTCAACAGAGGATGTTACTGAGAGGGGCTTATGGCCTTTCTCCCAGGTCCCTTATCGGGCGCCATTTGTTGCAGTTGACGGCATCGTCTTGAACTACTGAGGCAAGCACAAGAGAACGATGGCAATTCGGGGCATTAACTAACAGGAAAGCAACCAGCAGCAATAGAGCTCCCTCACTGAGTTCACTCTGCTACTACTAGGTTGCACTAACATTATATAGGGATAAGAGAATGATGATAATTCGCTTTTGGTGACTCACAGTGACTTGTTATTCATGGTCACCATCTACCGGTGACCATTTGTTTGCATGTGGTGCCATCTTCTGGCCGCCACAGTGGCCAACTTGTATTCGACTGGGATCAACTAAAAAATTTACTTGATAACTCGCGATCGACTGGTCAGTAATAGTCACAACTACAATATCACAAGCCAAAGTTGAGTATCACATGTCCAAATGCAGTGTACTATCGCCTCTGATGCACAGACAGAAAGCCAAGTCACGCTATAATCTGCCGAGCTAGCCTATGGTCAGCCACTGCAGTAAGCACCAAAGAATATATGTGACCAAACCAATTGATGGATAATTTGTATGTACTTTCTTGAATATTGTTTGAAAAATGTTCTTTTTAGGTATCTTGTCAATCCAATGCAAAATCAGACGAGATCGACCAAGTGACATTCGGCGATCAATCCGTCGATTTCAGCGTTTAAAGCTACATTTTTTGGTTACAATTTTGAAATAATAGGTCTACCTAAAGTTTTATATGGTCAAACTTTCCTAAAAGACGGTTTGAGTTTGCAGTTTTTCTAAGCTAGCCTACATACTTTTATTATATTTCATACTGTGAGCTCCTCTCAGAGTTACTAAATCAATTTTCTTAATTTTACCCATTGATTGAATGCTGGAGCTTTTTTGCAATTAGCCGAACCAGATTGGTTGAATTGGTCACATGACAACTACAAAGAGTATATCCTTGGATTGGCGGATCGTCTTTGCCATATAACCTAAAACCCTAACCCATATGGCAAACCTGTGTCTGATTTTCAAAACTTATTAAAAAAGTACTGTAGCTTACATCAAAAGTTTGCCCATGAAAAGAGTCGTCTCTATTAGCCGAGCCGAAACAACAATAGTGAGAGCCCAAATGACGACCACTTGCACAGCGCAGGAATTCCCACTCGACCAGCTTCATTGTACCCAATGTTAGTGCCAGGAACTCAGTTTCATAAGTGGACAAATCCAGATGGAAAAATGAACACGACAGGGCGATACCTCTAGTGGCAAAATACACACTATTTTTGTTTTTCCGATTGAATGTGCACTACATATTATGTTATTTTTATGGATTGGGTCACAAAATGACAGGGTGTTTTGTTTGGAAGTGACTATAGGTCTGCTGGCAGTGACACGGTAAGAATAAAACGCTGAGTTTGCAACATTAGCAGCACTGTCACGGCAGTCAAGTAGACGTGTCTTATTGTGTACATGGTTTTCGCGTTGACTCTTGCCACGATCGGGCACCTTCTTTCTTCTTTCATATACATGAACAGGAATACATGTAGGTTAAAACTTTGAGTGAGTAAGGTATTCCAAAATAGCAGGGTTGCCCACCTCATTGATGTGGCACGGAGATTTGAATTTGGTGCAACCATGCAAGATGCGGTGTGCAGTCTGCACCTTGCCACATTCACACAAATCTGACCCGCACAGGCCCATTAATTTCATGTTGGCCGCAAATTGGCCAACACCAGTCCGCAGGCGGTTGAGCTGAACCCAGGCATTTCTGGGGAGGTCGCAGCCTGGTGGTTGTGGGGCTGAATGCGGGAATGAAGAATTGGAGAGCTGGAGGATTGCTGTGGCTGGTTCCACGTTAATTGACAACAATTCCACAAAGGAGCGAAGAGGTTTCCTGGAGCAGAGACGTTTAGCAGAAGGTTTTAGGTACAGAGCTTCCTATAGGAGATATTTCGAATTGAGGGCTTTGGTGTAAAGTTTCAAGCATGAAGAATTGCGTGGGCACCTTCCGTTTTAGTAGTGGTTGCACTTTTCATGGTAGGCTACAATTTTTATTTATTTTTTCAAAAGTTTTCAAACTTTTGTGGTCAGATTTGCGGTTTAGGTTTAAGTGTTAGGTTTAGGGGTTAGGTTCAGGGCTTAGGTTTAGGCTTTAGGTTTAAAGGGTTAGGTTTACTACGTTTTTACCAAGCGTAGTGCAGTCTACTGCACACTTGTAATGGATTAGTGTCATGTTACAGGCGACGGATGAATAAGTCTTCAAAAATGAAGGTCCATTGGTGGTTCTTTTAACCACTGCCTGTTTGTTTCGTATTTAACCAATGTTGCATTGGGATACGGATGGATATCGGATACTGAATTTCAGAAATTTTCGGATAAGGATTGGGTATGGATATGCAAAAATTTTTTCGAATATGGATCAGGAGTTGAAAAATCAATATCTGCCCAGGTCTGAATTTACCCATGATTTACTTAAAGAAATGACCACGCAGACTCCTGCTACAGCCAAAAGTGAAAAGTGACTTCGGTCCGGGTCCGGTTTTTCAAAAAATTGTGACTCCGGGCCGGATCCGGGTCAGAAAGAAAAAGGCAGAATCCTTCCAGAGTCGACTCCGGCACTCCGAATCCATGACCACCTCTGCCTCCGACATGCAGTGGGATCGTCAGAGCCTTCGGAAAAACTTTTTTATTTTGAGGAAAGGATTTATTACTTTTTCTTGGATTATACTCACAGACAGGCTAGTAGGTGGTGCTACTAAAGCAGGAGTACTCAACCTATGGTACGCAAAGGTCTTCCGGGTGGTTCGCGAGTAACTTCCATTTCTTCACAAAAACCTGGATTCACAGCTTTCTAGTTTGCGTACATGGCTTTGTTTCTAAATAAATAAAATTTTCTGTAGGCTAGCCGCTATTCCTATATTGTTTCATAACATTATGACTTTTGATGTGCTGTAAGCAAATTTACGCTTTGTGTCAATCAATTGGTGGAAGGTAAACAAAAAACTCATTAAATTTGGTTGTGGTCTTTTATTGTTATTTTGATGTACATTATTCTTCTGAATAAACTAAGTTTCGATCAAATGAGTTGTTCTGAAAGAAGTGGTCCGCGTTGACAATATAGGGTGCCCAAGTGGTACGAGATAGTAAAAGGTTGGGAATCCCTCTACTAAAGCATGTGCAGAACAGAGGTGATCACGGGGCCGCAGTGGACTACGCCCGAAGTCTACGATTTTCCCGGACCTGGACTCGGATTTGCAATAAAAACTGGAGATAGTGTCAAATGAAATTTCTGACTTGTGAAATTTCTGACTTCACGCCATGTGCGCACTGCACAGAATAATATTCTGCGTATCAAATACGCTGAGAAAACGGATGATTAGGGCTTAGGGTTTGATGTTTACGTAAGTGTGTCAGGTTAAGGTTTGAGTTAGGATTTGAAAAAGAAAAATAATTGAGGTATAAGAATAAGTCCAATACTTTTCAGTGGTTATAGTTATTCCCTTACTGCATCTTGTTGTGGTATCTGACATCCAACCAAAAAGTTTTAATTTACACAACACACATCAAAAAGTAATTGCCCAACTTTATTCCTTTACTCTGAGAAGCCAAATAACTGACGAACAATAATAGGTTAGAAATTTCGCTTGACACCGGATAACCGAGAATATTTTTGCTTTCCGACAACTGGATGATTTTTTGTCGGTTAACCGAATAATAAAGTAAATTTATTCATGCGTTTTACCCTTTTTTTAACGGCCTGCCATCTTCAAACTCACTTTGAAGCTCTGCTTACTATACAGCCCACTTTTGTGGAAGTAGAAAGGGCATTCAATGCGTGTGGGCTTACTCTGGTCTCATTTACACGATTCCACAATTGATGCATTGTGCTCAGTGGCGTAGTGAGACTAAGTGTTTCCTGGGGCCGTCTGTAAAAGCGTAGCCACTATATAACAGACCATGGAAAAAGTGCCTCCTTTTCCACCCCTCCAATTTGCTTGCAATAACTTAAAATAAAACAAGATCATGTTTTGTGCTTAGTAAGGATTTAAAGGGTTAAGGAATATTGAAATATAGTGAACATCAGAATTAAGCACTCAGAAATTGAATTGGGTCTTGTTTTTCATTCTCGATTATGGGTCTTGCTTTTTCTTCCCGTTCGCCACCTTTCTCATTTGATCTTCCTATTTTTCGGCTTTCTTTACATATGCAGAAATGGATCCGGCGTATTTTGTCAAATTTTCTTCCCAGTTGGTTTCAGCCTGCAATAAGTCACATCACTTAGCTCCAGTCATTTACTCATTCTAGGCTGGGAATCAAGGAACCGGTCTTCACGTGGCGATTCCTGTTTCTTACCAATGCTTCCAGCTGATTAAACTGAAGATTGCAGTTGAAAATGCCATCTCATCAAGCAACTAGTCCACCGCGCTCTTACCATTATTCCCCGTCTCTGAGCACGTGCTCTTCTCAGAGCGGACAACCCGTTGCCACAAGAAACGTTGGAACAATGACATGTAAACAATGAGACGTTACATGTCATTGGCTGGAACAATCCTCCAACTTAACATCAACGGAGCCACGAAGCCGAAGCTATCGATCCTGCAACAGATAGCTGATTGCTGCAATGCAGCTGTATAGTACTGCCTCAGGAAACGCACCATCTTGATTCCAAAAGCCTATCATGCCTGGATTCTACTTTGCAGCACATCAACCAGGTGCCACTCACGGCACTGCCACCTTCTTGAGACATGGCTCTCTTGCAACCATCACTAGCGAATCGACATCCTCATCGGAATGCGTGTCGCAGTGGCACACAATAGAAACGAGTGATATCTCTATCACCAATGTATACCGTCCTCCACCTGCACCATTCAGTGTCCATACCCTCCCTTTGCTACCAGATTGTGACACTGTGATCGTGGTCGGCGACGTCAACAGCCACCATACTAGTTGGGGCTATTCTGGTAGTGATGAAAACGGATAGACACTCCTCACATGGGCGGAATCATCTGACCTTCAACTACTTTACGATTGAAAGGAGCCTACAGTTTTCGCTCTGCAACGTGGAACGCAACCACCAATCCTGACCTTGTATTTCCTCATGTAAGGGTGGGCCAGGGCCTGCCATTGCCCCTGAGGAATGTCATCGAGCCTTTCCCGCACACTCCCATAGGCCTTCCGTTATCGCGCCACACAACCTCTTTCATAGTCTCCCAAAGCCAGTCCTCCGCTGGAACTTCAGAAAGGTCAATTGGAACCTTTTCTACAGGCTAACCTGGGGACGAAGTGACTCTATCAGATTCAGTCTCCACTGGGGCTCAGATGAAAGAGCGATAGAGCGCCTCGCACTCTTTGTCTCAGCATGGCACATAGTTCTTGCGACGGCCATGTGGGATAGCTTGGTTGTCCGCGGATAGTAAGCTCTCGCAAAAATCTTGGTATGCCCTCTTGATATTTGATGTGTCCGAAGGTGGCAATCCCTTAACTGATTCACCCCTAAGAAGGCAAAAGCGCTTCCAATCAGCCTTGCGAAAGTTCCAACGCTTCACCAGATCGCTGTGGGTAGAAACCTTGAACCTCAGGGGCGTTTGAGGGAGGGCCGATGTTGTGACCGCGAGAACTTTCCTAGAACACCTGTCCAACAGTCGGCTGTCCTGGCCGAAACTCGCTAAGGTCAGGTCCGGGTTGGTGCCGACGTTCCATCGGTGAGAGAAGAAGCTGGCTGTTTCCTTTGGGTCATACAGCAGCTGGGCCGGCCCTAGCAAGTGTGGGTCCCAGTGCAAAACCTAGACGCGGGGCCCTTTGAGAGCAGTGGTGTTATGACGTCATCAACAGTAGTACGACCTTTTCAATGAAGATCTTTCAAAATAATTATATGAATATCAAAAAGACGGCAGTTCATTGGAGTTGATCTGTATGAACGGGGTCTTTCAATTTGAAGGGACGTGGGCAGAACCATCTCCAGAAAGTCTTGGATAGTTGAGCTTTACATTTGTGCAGGGGGACTTGAAATTTTAAAATTTGACGGAATACTCTGCTTGCTTATAGTGTTTCATATTTCACTTTGGGGGCTTGGAGTTTTCTTTGGGGGGCTAGGACCACCAAAGGCCCCCCGTGGCGACGGTTTGGACGTGGGCATAGCTCATGTGTCCCTACGTTCATGTTTATGACTAATAGCATACTACTGTTATGGACATTAGACAGTACCGCTCCCACTCGTAAAGGAAGCTGTCCAGTGGAGATCTGAGCGGCGAGCGCAAGTGCAAAGTTACTAACCGAACTCACAGGCGAATTGAACTTTCAATACAATTACTTCACCGTTGTTGAAACGCACTTTCGTTCGAAGGACAACCGACTTGGAGAAAACAACTAACATTTACACGAACTGATTGCCATTCTCGCTTTCGGTAACCACAAGCGCAGACGTGTTCTTGGTAACGTTTGGACACACGATCAACTATCTGCTTTATAACGCAATACACGAAAGGAACCAGACTTCACAAGACAGCAATCCGCCCAAAGTTCCACAAAAGCCCAATTTTATAGTTATTCTTAATGCATGGACTTGGAATGCAAAATGTTCTTATGAATTAGAAATGTGATGTACAAAGATTTTACAACACCACGTCACAGGTGTAGACAGTGGCGTGGAAAGGTCTGGTGATGCCCGGGGCGACTGCTTGATAGGATGCCCCTGTACCGAATTCCAATGTTCAACAGTGGTGTGTGGTGGTCATTGTTACTGGATATACGCTGTTTTGACGTCACACTATGACGTCATATTCACGTTTGTAACCAACGTTTTGGCGAAGTTTGTTGACACAACATGTATATTTAGCGACGCCGAAGCAGCGCTAAGGCAGGGGGAGCAGTAAAACAGTTTAGGGCAGTGGAAACTTATAAAAAACAAAAAATCGTTACCTATTATGTTTGTTTCTGTTCATCAACAATGTTGATCTCAACAACAATAACAGAAATTATAGAAAATTTTTCTATGATTTTTCTGGGTGCTTGAAAAGCTGCAATGACTATGATTCAAGTCGATCTTGATAAACTACAAAATTACCTACGATACTGTTATGAACAGCAGTGGTGTTGGATTTGGAGGTGCAAGCGCATCCCCAAAAGTTTTGATTTGCTGAAAATCTGGAAAATCTGCGTAAAAATTGCTTGACTTCAAAAAATGGTGCCAAGTTCATGATTGCAAAAATAGCCGGCAACGCGTTAAAACAGGGGGTAGAACACACTCAGTGGTACGTCAGTGCAGTTCACAACTGCAAAAATACAAGGCTGCGCGAATGTCTCATCGAATAGCAGTCAATCAGAAGGTATGAGGCTGGGGTGGCGGACACCCAGAGTTGAGAGTTTGAAACTTGTAAATTACACAGGAATTTGGATGCGCATAAGTACGCAAGAAAATTTTCGTTTTTTATTATGTGGCTGTTATATGTACAATTACTAAGTAGAAAGAACAGATACGGGCTTGTTTGATCCATTGTGATCAATCCGCCTGAACTGCCAATTGATGACGAAGCTCGAAACGAAGCACATATTGCATGCACAGGTGTGCGACCGTGCTAGCACAAAAAACGAAACGGGAAACCAGTGATGCATCATAAAATCAGCTAAGTCAAGCACGATGAAATTCGACAGCTTTAAAATTTGACTCAGAAAATCAATTTTAAACGTTCATAATTATCTTCAGCGTTGATGTAATTGGACTCAACCCAAAAAATCACCCGTATTGAAAAACCCACATAAAAAAACAGTAAAACCCACCAAAATCCCGCTCTTGACTTTTCCTTTGAAAAATGAACTATGAAGTAAAAGGTAAAATAAGTAGCACACTTGTACAGTTAAATGCAAATTTATTTTAATGAAAGAGAACTAACAGCTATGAAATTTGAAAGACTTGAAAAAAAGAGAAGAATCATTCGAACAGTTTGAGTAAATTCTGCTGGTTATCTTCCTCAGCTCTGTAAAATCGGTATATTTTAATCAATTTATCTGCCCTCTCTGCATCCAACCTGTTTCTGATGTTGGACCATGCCAAACCATATGTTGAAAAAATACACTGTATAGATGTTGAACTATCAGCACAAGTACATAAACTTGACGTGAAACTGTAGAGTTTGTGTGGAAGTTTTTAGTGTTTTTTTGAAAAAAGAACAAAAAACTGCTTGTTTACAAAAAAAACAAAACAACGGATTTAAAAAAACAGGAAGGTTGGATTTAACAAAAAACAGGTTTCTTCAAGCCTGACTATCTTTAAATTCTTTTTTGTGATCTTCCCTTGATCGCACGATCTGGAACAAGTCACGTTACTATCAGTTTGATTGGACGTGCGCCGTACACCTAGAGTAAAGACCCTGGTAATGCAGAAGCTGAGAATTACTAGCATTTGAATTCGTAAAAATCAGTGTTGACAACAAAACAAGTTTCAAAAAAATTAAATCCATTCAGCATGTATTAGTAGACTTACAATAGAAAAAATCTTCTACTTACAACATTTAAATTTTTGCAATTTCACCCTTTGGATGCCCCAATGCGTTATATCCCCGGGGACGGCGCCCCGTTCGCCTCCACTCTGCACGCCACTGGGTGTAGAAGCACTTATCAAACGCAAATGCGCATATTTGATTGATGAAACAGAAGCAGGGCCGGATTAAGGGGGACAATTACCCCGGGCCCTCCACTCCACGGGGGCCCCCCGTGATGACATTTATTTGTTTTAAATAACATATTCGTTTGAAAAATTGTCGTGATTCACAAGAGATACAAGAATACAAACTCTATATTCCGATGTTGCTTGAGTAACATTTACTGGTTTCTCTGCAAGTTTAACTTTCTGCCAGTTTTAGTAATCACTACTGAATGTAAATATTTTCGGTTTTGTTCATTGCAAATATATTTTAATTTTGCTTGTAACTTTTCCTAATAAACGTTCTTTTGGTATGGTTTTATCTACTTGTGCATCACGCCTACGGCACAAATGTCGTGAAAACGATACTATTTGCGTGCTTAGCAGCAAAGCTAGTTCTGCTGTGGTTGCTATTTATTATTAATGATTCTACAATTTCTTGGGCGGTCTGGAGGTAACCGCGGCTGAACTGAGACCTTTGTTTCGTCATTAAGGATAACGTATGGTGGAAATGCACTTTTCCTCCGTTGACTACTATTCTTGCGTTACATCACAAACATATGAAGCTAGTCAAGCCATTTATACCACATGTCATTGCGTGGCCCGTCAGAAAGGGTTTTTGCTGAGTCGATTTGTAGAACGAAAGAGCAGAAAGCGAGATTGCAGTGTTTAGCTTGAGTGATGCCGAAATCTATTAATGCCATAAGCGTATGGCGTGGGGATGCAGGGGATGCGGTCGCATCCCCAACGCCAAAAAATTGGCTATTATTCGGGCAAAAATTTTCAAAATTTGGGCAAAGTATACAGCTACATTCGCATGTACATGAGGTAGTGTCTATTTTCCAAACTGAGGCAAAATAATAACCAAATCAACGGCAAAATAATGGCCAAAACGGCAAAATAGTCTGATATTACTTTGCCATTATTTTTTGCTCCAGATAGCAACATAAACACTGCCCTTGAGTGAACTGGAATTATGTTGTAATTCCAACAGCCTTCATCAAATTTGGGTCAACTCAAAAACTTTTGGGTCAACTCAAAAACTAATAGCATTTTGGGCAAAATTAGAATCATTTGAGTGAAATGGGAGCATTTGGGTAAGGTCCAACAGCCTCAATTAAATCTGGGCAAAGGAGAAAAGCTTCAATCAAACTTGGGTGAAAACAAAAACATTTAGATTGATTAGAAGCACTTGGGTAACGTCCATCAGTCAAATCAAATTTTGCCAATTTACAACAGCTTCAGTCAACTGTGGGCAACTTCAAACAGTCTTGTTCAAAGATGATCTATATAAAAAATCTCCACTGAAATTTCAGTACGTTCGGAAATGTCTGGGTGAATTATGAGTTTTATTCAGATTTGGATAAAATCAAAATCATTTGGGTATATTTTCACAACCTTAATGAAATTTGAGCAAATTGGGACTACTTCATTCAAATTTGGGTGAAGTTAAAAATGTTTCCATCAATTGGAAAAATTTGGCTAAATTCCAACAGACTAAATCAACTCTGTCCAAACAACAAGAGCTCCATTCAAATTTGGGCCAAGTGGAACATCTTTATTCAATTTGGGGAAAATTCAAACAGCTTCATTCATTTTTGGAGAATTTCAAACAGCTTTTTCAATTTTAGGGAACTTCAAACAGCTTCAATCCAATCTGAATATTATACAACCACTTCATTTAAATTTGCATACATTTAGAAACATTTGGGCAAATTCCAACAGTCTTAATCATATTTGGGTAATTGACACAGCTTCATTCAAACTTGGGTACAATCAGAAATATCTGGTCAAATTGGTAGAGTGTCATTCAGATTCGCATGTAGCATAAATATTTGAGCAAATTACAACAGTCCAAATAAAAAAAATGGGCACAAGTAAGTGGTAATTATCATTCCAACTAAGCCTAATTTTTATAAACCTCAAATTGTTGATGCTGTAAAGTGTACAAAAAATGTAGCTGTAGCTGCAAAATGTTTTGCGGTAGTAATATGGTGTAGCTGTGATATTGTGAAGTGTGAAGTTTTCATGTTTCAAACTTGCTTGATATTCTAAGATATGCAAGTGCAAATCTGTTTCCATGAAGTATTCATGAATAAAATTAACTACGTTACTGCAGCTGCAATATGTTGCGTGGTGATAATATAGCTGTGATTTTATACTGTTTAGTAGAGAGGGCATGGGCCGCTAACAGTCCAGTCTTCGGGCCGTTCGCTAGAGGTTTTGAAACAGTCCGCTAGCAATTTTTAGCGATGACGTCATTCCGGGCCGCTGCAGTCTGCTCGCCGAAAATTTTTGTTTTTTGCAAAGTTTCAAAATCTAACAACGAATTTTTTGGCTGCTGTTCTCTCCATTTTACCGTTCTGCCAACGTTCCGTTTCACTTGTTTCCACGCAAATCGGTGACCCATGTTAGGAATCAATCAAAGCAACCAACACTTTCATTTATAGTCTGTCGCCGGGGTTTAGGACAAGTATTCCCAACTTTCTCTTGCCATGTACCTCTTCAGCATTTCATTATATGAGCATGTAACCCTAAAATTTCTTACGACAAAAAGGTTGAAGAAAATAACAAAAATACATTTACCAATAAGCATCTACTGATTTGAAAATATTAATATTTACTGATATTGACCTATGTATAAATACGAGTATTTCTAAATGAATAATACGCAAACATAATTTTTCCCTTCCATTGCCAAGCTTACATTTGCCTTTTCAGCTAGGAAAATCTACTCCTAGGGGTTCATGCACCCCAGGTTGTGAACCCTTGGTTTAATATTAAGGGTTGGGCTTAGGTTAGGGTTTAAGGCAGGGGTCACCAAACTTTTTAAAACTTAGAGCTGCTTCATGGTACAGATTCGTGCGAAGGGCTACCAGTGTCATACACAGACTTCTGAAATAAAAATTTGCATAATTTGTCTTCATATTATGTTATCATTAATAATAAAAATCAAAGATATTCATCATTATAAAGAAACTGATCATGTTTATGCTATTGTCAAAACAGGCCACGGCAACCCACATGGCCCGTACGGGCGACCTGGTTCCCGCGGGCACCATGTTGGTGACCCCTGCTCTAGGTGTGGTACGTTACTAGCAAGTGTAGTGCAGTCTAGGGCACTCTTGTCATGTGTTAGTGTCATGTTACAGGTGACGGGCAAAGAAGTTTTCAAAAGTGAAGCCCCCCTGGGAGACCTATAGCCACTCCCTCAAGACTGCATGGTTTTAATGTCCAAAGGGCAATGAACTGAAAACTTGTTGTTACTTTGCATTTGAGATTACCTTATAGGTAGTATCTATTTTACGGCCAAGATGCTGGTGACAGCAGATCGACTGGAGCTATTGTACCGTCAGTCGAACATTCGGTCTCGTGGCATGACGCAATTCGAATAAAAAGGTCAGTTTGGCACACAAGCGCCGTGCTGCTCGTAATGTAGCAGATATGCTTCACGTCTGGTATGCCATTGTTTTTC